>JAEEGI010010370.1_pt1 | contig 20250 bp, 20 predicted proteins | sample 8958751 | NCBI WGS metagenome assembly JAEEGI01 (sample SAMN16246545, study PRJNA631951) | gut metagenome | biome: gut microbiome; feature: rumen; material: KS-attached | host: Bos | place: Iran: Karaj | collected 2018-10 | reverse complement strand
TATTACAGATGAAGTGTTTGTGAAAATGTTTAGCAATTTATATTACCCACAGTGGCCTAAGAAAAAATGAAAGCAGGGTAATGATGTGTGTTAGAGGAAAGTATTAAATGGAAATGCAAATTTGTATAAAAGGTATAATGATAGCTTTGTTTTTGGCGATAGTTGTCTTTTTTATATTGATGATAATTGCGCGAATAGCATTATCTCTCGCGTGTAAGAAAAAGATTGAAGCTACTCTAATTGATGTAGAAATAACTAAAAAAGAAGAAGGTACCGATCGTGTGGCGGTTCCGCATGAATCGAGGTATTCAAAATATAGTTATACGTATAAACAAAAGAGGGAATTTACGTACAAGAAAAGGTATAGCTATACATACCACCCTGTTTACGAATATGAGTATGATAATCAGTGCTTCACCAGAAATCCAATGAACTCGTGGGATTATTTTGAAGAAAAGGCTTTTAAAAATAAAAAATGTAAGATCGGGCAAAAGTGTTATGTATACATTGATCCTAAGCGCCCGTTTATCTGTATAACAAAAAGATTCTCTTTAGCTAATACTTTGTTATATACCTTTTGTTCGATCGGAATGATTTGGGTGATATTTTTGATTTTTAAGACACTTTAAACGAAGCGGAGGATTTACATGAATTCAAAAAAGAAGGCAGGCTTTATTTCTACTATCTTGGCAATGCTTCTTATGGCCTGTATTGTTGCAGGTTGCAGTAGCCCCAAAGTAGCCAGTGAAGATGATCCATCAGATCCTGGAGTTAACATTTCTGAAAATACTGTAATAACAGTAACTCATTATGAATGGTATGCGATGGAAGGATATGAACCAAAAGAGATCACTGAAGTATTCGAAAGCGCCGCCATTGAAGATATCATATACACTGATGGCAATTATGAGCTGAAGATCGAGAAGATAAGCTCAGATAAAGTTGTTATTAGCTCTTTAGGCGGTCTGATAGAGGAAAATGAAGATGGGACTATCAACCTAAATGCAGACGCACCATATACATTTACAATTCACAATGGAGAGGAATTAAAGCTTGCAAGCCAATCTATGGATGCAGGCGTTAACATAACGATTAAATTCGGGATAGCTGAGTAGTAAAGGAAGATATAAGTATTTACTATGAATGAAAGTATTTTTACTTTTAATATATTTGACTAAAAATGAGACAAAATGAAAAATAAGTATTTAAGAAAATTATTAACTGGAGCGCTTATCGTAGCCTCTTTATCAATGACAGCTTGCGGTAATGGAATGAGCCTTGACTCTGATGATAAGGACGAAGAGCAGACCGAGTCTGATGAAGATGAGTATGAGAAAGAGGAAGAAGATAAAGAAGATTCAGAAAAAGAGGATGATAAGGATTCTGAAGATGAAGAATCTGAGGACGAAGAACCTGAAGAAGAGGAATCAGAAGACAACGCTGATATTGAAGTAATCACTGATGAGGAAGAAGCTGTTGAGGCTGCTGAAATCTTATTTATGGCATATGAAGGCGAGTACGATGATACAGAAGTAGATTTACATATGATCGAAGTAGTCGCTGATAATGAATATGACGAGTACTATATCGTTGGTAATGGCTTCAATCCGGTATATGCAGATAAATGCATTGAAGTCAGATACGGCGATGAATACGACGAATATATTTTCCTTGATGATGATTATATGACCACATATTATAAGATCGTAGATGATGGAACACAGGTAGTTGTATTATATGCCAGCACTTATGAAGAAATCGATAAAGCTACCATAGAAGATGGCGAGTGCTGCGGTTCTTTTGATCTGTAAAAAGAGATTGACAGAGGTGTACGAGTGGATATATCAGAATATTGTGATAAGGAACTTATAATAGATGGTTTGAAGACGTATATCATTTCACCGAGATATTATGAAGACTTCTTGGGCGATGTTGAACTGCTTCAAAAACTTGGGATACACGAATGCTTCTATGACCTTATCCGACATATGATGGGAAATACATTTGCGATTAGAGAAATAAAGATAGGATTCGCTTTTGTATTACATGAAAACCGATGGATTTGCAGGTGGGAGCCGGTTAATGTATATGAGGATACTTATCACGTGTCAATACACAGTTTATGGATGTGTATAGACTGTGGGCATAAACATGAAGGGATTATTATGATGCCAATGGCGGAAGAGGATCCATGCTTTCTTGAAAAGAAAATGCGTATTAACAACAGTGTTCCAAGGATTTGTAAAAAAATCAAATGTGAAAAGTGCGGAAGAGAATTGAATAACCATCTGTATTATATCCCTAAGTAAGAGTATTTGGAAAATAAAAAAGCGTTTATTCGTGAGAGATGCGATGGCGCGTTATATTTAGAGATAAAAGTAAAAACCACTATCCAGGTTTGATATGTACCTTTTTACCGAACATCCTGTAAGAGGGGGACATATCTGTATGGGTAGTGGCTTTCTTTTTATCTTGTAGTTATTGTTCTTTCGTAGCTATAACCTCTGTCGGACTTAACTTTAGACTTAGAAAGCTCGAAATAAACAACTGTTTCTGGATCTAAAGTCTGGTCAAAAGAGATACTGCCTTCGCTTGCTGTGAGTCTGTCTGATGTTACCTGCGGGAAAGCAGCAGATTTTATCAGCTTGGTCTGCTCGCTATTCGGTGTTGCAGGCTCGCCTAGATCATGCCAGAGCTTAAGCGGGTTAGTAGTCTTAGGACTTACTGTCTTCAAAATCAGAGTGTATTCATTATCAGCATCCTCGCCCTTAGCAATATCTTCAAGGCTAAGCTTTATATCAAGACTATCATCGGAACTTTCGTTAAATAAGACTCCGGCATATCCCTTTGCAGTCTTTTCTATAACAGCATTATCATTCTTAAATACGCAGCCCTCTCCTAACTTCTTAAGATCAGTATAGAACTTGAATGTCCAGAATGTAGGCTTTGGAATGCTTCCTGCTGCGACAAGTCCAAATCCTCCATGGAAAAGAGAAAATGGAACGCCAGTCTCTTCGAATACGTCACCAAAAGTCCAGTAAGAATAAGACTCGTTCATATCTCCAAGACGTGAAAGCTGACGCGCCATAAGCGCTGCGTTTAAGTTAGTGTCATGGATTACACCCTTTGGAGTATAAGAGGAACTGAATTCTGTGATGTGAATAGGAAGTCCCTTATATTCGTCATAAGAGTCTATGATATCTCTTGTGGACTGAAGATTGGCAAAGCCTTCTTCTTCATCCATCAAAGTCGAATAGTCGTAGTGACCGTCGGCTTCAGGGAACTCTATTGTGTAGTGGTGCCTTGTGATAAAGTCTGGCTTTAAGCCGCTTTCTTTGCAAAAATCAAGGAAACCCTTGATCCACTCGGCATCCTTGACGCCGCAGATAGCAGGACCGCCGACCTTGAATGATGGATTGAAATCTTTGATTGCTGTGAAAGTCTCTTTGAAGAGCTTGCAATATTCCTTCATATCGGCATGCTCCCAGAATCCCGGAAGATTAGGTTCGTTCCAGACTTCAATAGGCCATGTAGTCACATCACTTTCACCGTATCTGTCTATGAGATGTGACAGAAGAGCTACTACAAGGCCGCACCATTTTTCGTAAGATTTGGGCGGAGTAGTATTTCCTTTCCAGTAAAAGACAGTCTGAGTACCGCTTGCAAGATCCTTGGGCATAAATCCAAGCTCTATAAAAGGACGGATTCCAAGTTTTAAATACTCATCCATAATGCGGTCAAGATAGGTATAGTTGTATTCGACTTTATTAATTCCATCCTCTTCATACTCATGGTATATAGCTGTATCATCTGTGAATATGCCGTGGCCACGGATGTGCTTGAATCCAATCTCTTCCTGTACGAAAGCGAGCTCATCCAGATATTCTTTGGTAAGAGCAAGTCCGAAACGACCTGTTCCCACACAGAAGTCTACATTGTTGTAAAAAGGCGCTGTATCTGCAGCCTTTACGGATATAGACTTATTTATAGTTTTCTGATTCTCCATATAATCCCCCTTAGATTAAGTATAAACTTGAAAAACTGCACCAAATGCAGAACTGATCATCATACAAAAATAATCTAACCAAGTTTTGAACTTATATTCTATCGAATTATTGCTATTATTTTCTCATTTACTTTTGGGCTGTATATATTTAAAATTATTTAATGACACCAGGATTGTGAGAGTTTCGAAGAAACGTAACAATTCGGGTGACACCAGGGTCAAAATTCATTTCGATTCGAGCTTGCTCGAAATCAATTATTTATTCTTGTTGCGGAGGCCTATTATGATAAAACCAAAAAGATTACAAAAGGGAGATAAGATTGCAATTGTAAGCCTGTCCTGGGGAGGGCTGGGTGATTCCGGGCTTATTCATAAATATGATATTGCAAAAGAGCGTTTGGAACGAGACTTTGGATTAGAGGTTACCTCCATGCCGCATGCCCTTAAAGGGAGTGAGTTTGTTTATTCTAATCCGCAGCTAAGAGCCAAAGACTTAATGGATGCTTTCTTGGATCCTTCCATAAAGGGGATTTTTAGTGCTATCGGAGGCGATGATTCCATAAGATTATTGCCTTACATAGATTATGAGATCATAAGGAATAATCCTAAGATCTTTCTGGGATATTCAGATACTACTGTCACTCATTTTATGATGAACAAGGCCGGTGTGGTTTCCTATTATGGTCCATCCGTTATGGCGGAGTTTGGTGAGTATGTTCAGATGTTTGGTTATACCAAGAACTCAGTCACAAATATATTATTTGAAGATTCAAAAGGATATGAGATTATTTCCAGTGATTACTGGTCAGATGATCATGTGTCATGGTCTGAAGAAAATGTAAATAAGAAAAAGAAAACACGTCCGGAGGAGCATCATTATGAAGTGCTGTCTGGAAGTGGTGTTATCACAGGAAAATTATTGGGCGGATGCATTGACGTATTCCCTATGATCGTCGGTACACAGATATGGCCAGATCTTGATGAATGGAAAGATAAGATACTTCTGCTTGAAACAAGCGAAGAAAAGCCTAGCCCTGATCTAATAAAATATTACCTTAGGAATCTCGGCGCACAAGGGATACTGAATAGAATAAAGGGAATTGTTGTAGGAAAGCCTCAGGATGAACAGTTCTATGAGGATTACAAAGAGGTATACAAAGCAGTGTTAAAAGAGTTTGATTGCCAGACCTTACCTGTTATATACAATGTCAACATAGGTCATGCGGTTCCTATCGGGACTCTTCCGTTAGGAATAGAGTATGAAATAAATCTTGACCAAAAAACAATCAGATTACTGGAGTCTGCGACAGAATAGATAACAAAACAACGGAGGATTATCATGCAGCAAAAGATAAAGACAGGCCTTGTCCTTGAAGGCGGCGCCATGCGAGGTATGTTCACGGCAGGCGTTTTAGATGTGATGATGAAAAATGGCATAGACTTTGACGGAGCTATCGGAGTATCCGCAGGAGCAGCTTTTGGATGCAATATAAAATCAAGACAGCCCGGAAGAGTCATAAGATATTCAACCAAATACTGCACAGACTGGAGATTCTCAAGCTGGAAATCATTTTTCAAAACAGGAGATCTCTACGGCGCAGAGTTTTGCTATAAGACCATACCTTACGAACTTGATCCGATGGATTTTGAAACTTTTGACAAAAATCCTATGGAATTCTACGGAGTATGTACCAATGTAGAAACAGGTCTTCCCCTCTATCACAAGTTTACAACTGGTAAGGGGGAGGACATGCAATACTTCACAGCAACAGCCTCAATGCCACTTGTATCACAGATCGTAGAAGTTGATGGCAAAAAGCTCCTCGACGGCGGAGTAGCTGACTCCATCCCGATCAAATTCTGGGAACATAAAGGTTACAATAAAAATGTAGTAGTCCTTACCCAGCCACTTGGCTACGTCAAGAACCCGAACAAGCTGCTACCTCTTATAAAGGTCAGATACAAAGAATATCCGGATTTTGTCAGCTCAGTAAGAAACAGACATATCCGCTACAACAAAACAATTGATTATATAAGAGAAAAAGAACTTAAAGGAGAATTGTTTGTAATAAGACCACCCAAAGCCCTTGAAATAGGCGGAATGGAGCATAACCCAGACGAACTTCGCCGTGTATATGAAATTGGTATAAAAACCATGGAATCTAAGCTTGAAACCCTGAAAGAATACCTGAAAGAAAACAATTAATAAGCTAAATATTTACTATTGTCTATCTGATTATAGCATCATAAAATATAACTAAATTATGAGAAGCAGAAACTGTCTATGCTGATCTTGGGGGATTGGCAATAGATGGAGAGTTTTTGCGTGGACTGCTGGCGGGACACGTGGTATTTTGAGAAGGGACGCGGGAAACTGTTCATCGGGGTGAAGCTCGAAAAAGCTTTCAGCTCTTTGCGAAAACTTACAATTCAGGACGTTAGTAAATAAAATCATAAGCCGATTTTGAAAATGTTCCTGATCTTTCTTAGGGGATTAGGAGCTGAAGTGTAGCACGTCCACGTAAGCGGATAAGACCCTTAGAAAGATCAGGGTTATTTTCACATGAGGCGTTGATTTTATTTACTAACGTCCGAAAAACTGAAGGCAAAGCCTTCCTGCATGTGCGTTCATCCTTAGGGGGGAGAGGCGTGAATAAGAAATGGACTATGCGCCATGTGATCATGGCGATCAGTACTTTTTGTACGATTTTTGCTCTGGTTCTTCTTACAGTTTTTTTCTATCTGACATCTCATCGCAAGATCAGCGATGAAAGCATAAGGGAAAGCACTGAAACCTTGGGACGTATGGAATACGAGCTTGAGAGCAGGATCCATACGCTGCATGTTCAGATGCAGACCATGTACAATGAAGCAGAGCTTATGGGGGAGCTGAAAAAGAAAACGGATGGCGGGAAAGCTGATCTCAAGCCTTTCTATTTTACTGCGTCTGAATATGCCAAAAACCATTTCACATCTACAGATGATCTGGTGGCGATATATATCTATGATTCAGATGACTGCCTTGTAAGTTCTTATCGAAAATCTGTTGTTTATTATCCCAATAATTTATATGAAAGTAGTGAAGATACTAATAGTGACAAGATCCTTGAATACGTATATTCCAAGGATACAAGACTTCTTGTTACAGGCTATGATAATCAGGCGGCGGGAAGGCAGATAGTACACCTTGTATTAAAACTTCACGGATATACTGACAAAACAAGGTGTTATGGGTATCTTGTATGCGATTTTGACAGTAGCGTCTTTTCAGATATCATGCACAAATATACTTCATCGGATAATGTCATCATGTGGCTTCAAAGCTGCAGTGATGATGTCATAACCACCATAGGATACAGCGATGGAGCTGAGAAGATATTTGCAGATATAAGTAGAATCGTCTTAGATACCAAAGGTCGTGACAACCTGTCGCTGGGCGTTGAATATGACGATTACTACTTGACATCCAAAGCCTTTGACCATCATAGCATAAATGCATTTATGCTGACTCCTATGTCGCTGGCACTTGCTACCCAGAGTACTCTTTTTAGGACACTTATCGTTACTTCTATCATCATGATGTTCTTTACGTTTATTGTTAGTTCTTTTATCGCAGGATTTTATTCTAAGTCGGTTGAAGATATGCAGAAGACTGTATACCGCATCAGAAATGGAGAGACGGAGCTAAGGTTATCTCCCAGGGAAAAAGGTGGGACCAAGGAACTTGAGATACTTGGTACTGAGTTCAATGATCTTCTTGATCAGATAGAGAAGATGATAGCTGAGAAATATGAGTACCAGCTTCTTATGGAGAGAACAGAATATCAGGCTCTTCAAGCTCAGATCAATCCTCATTTCCTATACAATACTCTGGATACTATGAGCGGCATAGCTAATTCCCAGGGCTGTACTATGGTAAGTGGTCTGTGTCAGTCGCTCTCTGCAATCTTCAGATACAGTCTAGATATATCGGATGCACCATCTACTATAGAGAATGAACTTGTACATGTGCGTAACTATCTATACGTAATGGATGTTAGAAATGGTAATAGTATACAACATGAGTTTGATATCAAAAGCGAAGTCCTTCAGGATGAGATCCCCAGGATCACGATCCAGCCTATAGTTGAGAATTCTATTAATCATGGACTTCGCTATGTTAAGAGAAAAGATAAAAAACTCTTTATAAAGGCAGAGCATATCTATGAAGGAAAGAAAAAGTACCTGACAATATCCATAGAAGATAACGGTATCGGTATGGATGTGGGGGGACTTAACGAAGAGCTTTCTAAAAACAGTATTTCAAGAGTTGAGAAGGGTAAGTCCATAGGAATACTTAATGTTAATGCCCGTATCAAAAAGGCTTATGGTGACGGCTACGGGATACACGTATATAGCGAGAATGATAATAATGGAACAAGGGTAGTTATCAAGCTGCCCATAAGGCAAAGGGGGGAGGAAGTTGTCTAAAAGAAGGTATAAGGTACTTGCAGCTGATGATGAATATTGGAGTAGAGAGAACATCAGGACTCTTTTGCCATGGGATACATATTCAATAGATTTCTTAGAGCCTGCACAGGATGGGGAGGAGGTTCTTGAGAGAATCCCTGTAGAAAAGCCTGATATAGTGATGACTGATATCAATATGCCCTTCATGGACGGGCTGGAGCTTCTTAATAAGATCCATGAGATGTATCCGGATATCGTATCTGTTGCAATATCCGGTTATGACGATTTTGAGAAAGTTAAGGGAGTATTTCTAAATGGCGGTATCGATTATCTGTTAAAACCTGTAGGTAGAGAGCAGATGGTCGATGTACTCAAGAAGTCACTGGAAGCTCTGGAGAGCAAGGGGAGCGATTATGTTGTATCTTCTTTTGTAGAGGATAGTGAGCTTTCCATGATCCTGTCAGGTAAGCTATATCAGGCCAAAAAACAGACTGAGATATCTGCAACAAGGAATGTGGAGCATATTCCTTCACTGCTTCTAAAATTCCATGATACCTCTAAGATAAGTCAGATGTACCAAAATGATATGGCCAAAATGTCTCTTGGAATCAAGAACATGATAAGGGAAGTTACTTTTCGTTTTGAAAATAATGATAATAGTATAGTTTTGTTTAACTATAGTACCAAGGTCAATGAATTTATCATGTGCAGCTCTTTTGGCGAAGAGGTGCTGTTAGAGATTGCAAAGGGGATCCTTGATAAGTTCTCATTAGATGAATATGGCCCCATAACTGTTGTTTATAAGGCTAAGACTCAGGCCGTAGCTGATATGGCTAAGACCTACCGCGATATGATAACAGGACTTATGAACAGACCCTTTGACAAGAGGCATGCGATCGTAAATTCTGATAAGGGTTTGGTTTATACCAAGGCGGATGAAGGTAACGGGCCTCTTATCTATTATCTAAGACCAGATTCTAAAGAAAGACAGTTTATACGTGATGGGGGAAGGCCTGTCTACGCCAGGACTCTTACAAGAAGTCTGGAAAAAGAGATAATAGATGCCATAAACAAGGAAAGCGCCTATGCCTTGACCAAGTGCCTTGTAGAAAAAAGCGGACTTATGCACTGTGATGAAGATGGATGGACTTTGTTCGAAATATCGCAGTACATTGCAAGGCTTGGAGGCATCATCTGGGGGATGGATAATCTTCCTAAAGCTGCATATGAAAACAGGGAAGAGATTGAGAATGGCATTGGCTATGCTCAGATGATGCTTGATAAAGAAAGCCTTCTAGACAATATAAAACTTGCAGTATCCATGATATGTGAAGATAACGGTGCATCGGTGGATACTTCAATAATGGGACAGGTCGAGCAGATCCATGACTTATTATTAAAAAGATACTATGAGCATTTTACTCTGTCTCATCTTGGAGAGCAGTATCATGTAGATCCTACCTATCTTTCAAGAGTCTTTTCTCAAAGATATGGAGAGTCTATAACAGCTTTTATCGCAAGGATCAGGATTGAGAAGGCTATCGAACTGATGATAAGGAAGCAAAGTTTTGAAGCTATATCATTTGAAGTGGGGTATGAAGACTATAACTATTTTAGCAGAGTATTCAGGAAGCAGACCGGGATGAGCCCGAGTGAATATAAGAAGAAGCTGGAGGAGAGTCATATATAAAGAGGGAATCCGCGATAGATAAGAGTACCTGAAAAAAGAAACCAGTGATGTAGAAGAATACTTGAATCAAAAGTGAATCTGTAACGTAGAAGAATACTCGTATCAAGAGTGAATCTGTAATGAATAAGATTATATGTATAAAGAGGGGGATTGTAATGAATAAGATTACTTGTATAAAAAAGGCAATCGTAATAGGAATAACATCCTGCATTCTTATAGGCTGCGGCAAAAGCGAACCTGCTATAGATGGTGTCGTAGATATCTTTGATTATGTATCAGTTGATTTTGACGGCGCTAACGGACAGGGCAAGGCCAATGTAGTCATAGATTATGACAACTTGGAACTTGAGATGGTAGGAGGAAGAGACAAGCTTGAAGCACTTGATGATGTGGAGGATCTTGGCACGTTGAATAAATATATCAATGTATGCGCATCACTATCATTTTCCTCGGATAAGTATACAGAGCTATCTAATGGAGATGTTGTGACAGTTTCGGTTGTATATGACAAGGAGGCAGCAAACGTAGCAGGAGTTGTCTTTGGAGATGAGCTGTCCCATGAATATACGGTAAGTGGTCTTAAGTAGGGTCATATACTTTTTATAAACTCAAACTTCCCACCTGCCAAACATACGCCACCCTCTGAGGCAGAGCCGATGCGGCCTGTTTATAATACATTTTCGTATCTTTTGAAGGTGTTATTTAATTCAGGAGCAAGATATCTGGATCTTTATATTCTTCTTAGGGTCCACCTGTCTGAGCGAAGCGAGTTTGGACCCTAAGAAGAATATAAAGATCCAGATATCTTGCCCTGAATTATAACACCTTCAAGATACGAAAATGTATTATAAACGGGCTGCATCGGCTCTGCCTCAGAAGGTGGCGTATGTTTGGCAAGTGGGAAGTTTGCAAATTAAGTTTTCAAGGATATCGTATAGCTCAAGTGAGAAGGTAATTATTTGTATGGTACTTTTTTGTAAAAGGAATAGGACGAATTTAAAAATCGTCCTATTTTTTTTGAAAAATATTCCTAACAGGTTATGGGCAGGATAAAAGATAATGTCTTTAGATACAGCAGGGCTACGCATAGGAAGGGAATATTGACATTTATATAATGACATTCCCGGGTAATGTTGCATAAGACCTGCAGGGGAAGATTTTTCTACTAATGAAGGAGGATGTTTTTTTATGAAAAAACTAAGCAAAAAGCTGATGGCGGCAATTTGTACTTCGGCTCTTATGGTAGGGACTATAGGATGTAGTTCATCTTCTGGCGGCGGAGCTGAAGGCGGCGCCGGATCAGCAGGTGGGGGATCAGGGAGTCAGGAAGCTCAATCGGATATTACTATAGGCGTGTCTATATGGAGTTCAACAGACGTTCTTGGAAGTCAGTGCAAGAAGGTTGTAGATAAGGCAGCAGGTGCTCTTGGTGTTAAGACACAGTGGGTTGACCAGGGCCACGTATCAGAGCAGGTTACGGCATCAGTTGAAACCCTCTGCGCAGCAGGATGTCAGGGCATCATCATCTGTAACTCAGCAGATTCAGAGATGACATCAGCTATCAATACCTGTGATGAGTACGGCGTATATATCGCACAGTTCTTCCGTATCATCTCAGAGAAGAACAGCCCTGAAGTTTATAAGACAGCCTGCAATTCCAAGTATTATGTTGGCGCAGTTCACGAAGATGAGGTTACCAACGGATACACACTCGTTAACCTCCTTATTGAGAACGGCGACAGGAATATAGGACTTGAAGCTTGGACAGTAGGTGATGCTACATTCCAGGCTAGATGGGAAGGATATCAGAAGGCTGTTGATGAGTGGAATGCAGCTAATCCTGATGATCAGGTTACTATGAGTGAGCCTGTATATGCCAATACATCTTCTGAAGAAGGTGCGGCAGCAGCTATGTCACTTTATAACTCAATGCCCGGTATGGATGCACTTATTGTAGCAGGCGGCGGTGGAGATCCTCTTGTTGGCTCTATCGGAGCTTTTGACAATGCAGGTCTTACAGGTCAGATCGATGTAGTATCAACAGACTTCCTTGATGATCTTGCTGATCAGCTGTCATCAGGCGGTATGTATGCAGAGTCAGGCGGACATTTCTGTGATCCTCTTTTTGCATTCCTTATGGTTTATAACGCTGTTCAGGGCAACTATGTTAAGGAAGCAGGTACATTCGGATATGAGATTCTCTTCCCTTATATCTATGTATCATCTCCTGAAGATTATTCTAATTATGAACAGTACTTTGTAAATGCAGATCCATATACAGATGAAGAGATCAAAACTATGGCAGGATACAGCTTTGAGGATCTTAACAAGGCTGCAAGCGAATTATCAATTGACGATGTTATAGCTCGTCACCAGTAATACAAGCTGCAATTTATATGCCGTACAACTATCACTTGGGCTGTACGGCATATTTTCTTATAAGACAGTACTTGGTGCTGACATCTGTTTTTTAATAACGAGATCTTATAAAAATATATCAAAACATTTTTTTGCATGTAAATAATAAACTCTAGGAGATGAGCGTTTATGAAGAAGTTTAAAGAAAGCCAGTGGTATGGAATAGTCATACTGGTACTCATGGCCATCCTGTTCTGGGCTGTATTCAAGATATTAAGACCAGATACATTTGGCTCTCCGGATAAAGTGCTCCAGTATATCAAAACTGCATTTATATATGCAATTGGTGGATGCGGACTTTATTTTATCTGCGTAATGGGACCATTCGACTTTTCAGTTGGTGCAAATATCGTTTTATCAGCAGTTGTAGCTGTAACTGCAAGTAAGTATTTTGGCTATGCAGGACTCATCATAGCTCCGCTATTATGTGGTACTTTGGTGGGACTGTGCAACGGCATCGTGTACATGAAACTTCAGATATCGTCACTTATCGTAACGGTAGGTCTTTCGCTTATATATGAGGCACTGGCTATTTTTGCAACTAATGGTAAAGAAGCTGTCCTTGACAAGAATCTGCGTGCCTTTGGCGATTATCCATGGAACATTGTTCTGGCATTTTCTGCATACCTCATATGCGGTTTTATCCTGAGGTACACCAAGTTTGGAACATACGTTTATGCCATAGGAAGTAACGAAGTTGTCGCAAGAAACATGGGTGTTAATGTAAAAAAGTACAAGATCCTTGCATTTACAGTATGCGGATTCTTCGTAGGCATCCAGAGTATTCTTACAATAAGCTATGGAACATCTATGACATCTGCTTCCAACCTTGCATCCATGAGCCGTAACTTCACACCGCTTATGGGAACCTTCTTCGGACTTGCATTCAGGAAATACGGCCATCCTATAGTGGCAATAGTAATAGGAGAGATCATAATATCACTTATGTTCAACGGATTCGTAGCACTTGGTGCACCTATCACTATACAGAACGTGATCACAGGTATCGCGCTTCTTGCAATCGTAACTATGACAACAAAGCCGGTCAAAGGGCTGGTAGTAAAGTAAAAGGAGAGGAACATGAGCGAAGTACTATTACATGCCGAAGACATAGACAAGCGCTTTGGTATAACACATGCTGTGAATCATGTTACTTTGGACTTTTACAAAGGCGAGATTCACGCTCTTATCGGAGAGAACGGATCCGGCAAGTCAACATTCACATCGATGCTTACCGGAATATATGAAAAGGGCGGCGGCACTTTTACCCTTGAGGGCAAAGAAATAAATCCCAAGAACCAGGTAGAAGCCAACTATGAAGGCGTGGCTATTATAGTGCAGGAAGTTGGCACATTGTCAGGACTTACCGTTGCTGAGAATATCTTTTTGGGAAAAGAGGATGAGTTTACCAAAAAAGGCATCAAGAATTCCAAGGCAATGAACAAAAAAGCTCAGGAACTCCTCGACAGCTATGGCTTTAACCACATCAAGGCTACAGCCCTTATTGATACCTATAATTTCGAGGAAAGAAAACTTATCGAAATAGTTAAGGCAACCCACTTCGGACCCAAGATCCTCGTTGTCGATGAGACGACCACAGCTCTTGGACATGAAGGAAGAGCCGAGCTTTTCAAAGTTATGAAGAATGTAAGGGATAGCGGTAACTGCGTTATTTTCATATCCCATGACCTTGAAGAAGTAATAGAACAGTCTGATAACATATCTGTTCTTCGTGACGGGGTTTTGATCAATACAATATCAGCTAAGGGTGCAACACCTGATGACCTCAAAAAGCTTATGGTCGGCCGCGAGATGAGTGATAACTATTACCGCACCGATTATGGCGAAGAGATAAGCAACGAAGTAGTTCTTCGCGGCGAGCATATAAGCGTAAGGGATGAGCTTGATGACTTCAACGTAGAACTTCATAAGGGTGAGATACTCGGAATCGGCGGCCTGTCTGAATGCGGAATGCATGAAGTCGGCAAGGCCCTCTTCGGAGCTTCCTACGACAGAGAAGGCACCGTGACCTTATACGACGGAACCAGGATCAACGACATCCCGGATGCCATAAGCCACTCCATAGCCTATGCATCCAAGGACAGAGACACCGAATCACTCGTTATTAACGACACCATCAAGGACAACATCTGCCTTCCTTCAATAGAGAATCTTAAGAGAAAAAAGATCCTGCACGACAAGGACATGACAAGCTTTGCCGAAAAGTTCGCCAAGCAGATGTCTACCAAGATGGAGAGTGTCAACCAGTTCGTGTCAGCTCTTTCCGGTGGTAACAAGCAGAAAGTCGTCCTCGCCAGATGGATCGGCAAGGATTCAGATATCATCATCCTTGACTCACCCACAAGAGGAATCGATGTCAAGGTTAAGGCTGATATCTACTCAATGATGGATGAGATGAGAAAAAATGGTAAGTCCATCATTATGATCTCGGAAGAAATCATGGAACTTATCGGTATGAGCGACAGAATCCTGACAATGAAAGATGGTAAAGTAAGCGGCGAATTCAAACGTTCAAAGGAGCTTACAGATGAAGACCTTATTGCAAAGATGGTTTAAAGGGGGAAAAGAAATGAGCGATTTTGCTATTATGAATAAAAAGGGAAAATCTGATGTTTCCTTCTTTGACAAAAATACATTAAGAACTGCAATGCCCTTCATAGGATTCCTTCTTATCTGCCTTATCTTTTATATACTTACAGGCGGTAAGATATTTGCTGCAGCTAATATAAAACTCCTCTTCAGTCAGACCTACATGCTGATGATAGCATCTTCCGGAGTATTCATGGTTATGACAATGGGCGGACTCGACTTTTCCCAAGGATCAATGCTTGGTGTATGCTCAATCGTCATATGTTACCTCTCCAACTACAACATAGTGCTCGCCATGCTCGGCGGCGTTGCAGTCGGCGGACTTGTAGGACTTATCAACGGATACTTTAACGTTAAGCGCAAGATCACATCATTCATCGTTACTATCTGTATGATGTACCTGCTGCGCGGCGTTGTAGCATACGCAACCACCAAGTCCCCTGTATACGGCGTTAGCGACATTGCCAAGTACAACACACTTGGATTTAACCTTACATTTACCGTGATCATCCTCCTGGTACTCTTTGTAGCCTTCACCTACACAGGTCTTGGCAACAGACTTAAAGCCATCGGCGCAGGCGAAACCGCCGCAAGATTCGCAGGTATCAGAGTTGAAAGAACCAAGATGCTCATCTACATTCTTGCTGGCTGCGTAACAGGACTTGCAGCATTCATCAATTCAGTAAAAGTCGGTTCCGTAACATCAACAGCCGGCAACCAGCTTGAAACCCAGATCATGATCGCACTCGTACTCGGCGGAATGCCCGTAAATGGCGGCGCCAAAGTTAAATTCTACAACATCATCCTGGGCGTATTCACATACAAGATACTTGCCTCAGGCCTCGTAATGATGGGCCTCACCTCCCAGATCCAGCAGCTCCTCCTCGGAATCATCTTCCTCGTAGAGGTAGCGATCTTCTCAGATAGAAAGACGGGAATGATCGTGAAGTAAAAGCAAGATAGAACCTTCTTTAAATGTATAAAGTTTATAATTGAAGTGAAAATACACACGATGCATATGTCGTGTGTATTTTTACTTTAATTTTGATTGATTCGATTTGGAGATTATTATATTAAGAAATCTGATAGATAAAAGAAAGGGAGATTGCAGCTGGGATTACATTTGTAGAAATAAGAACGTTACTAGAAATCTGTGATCGAACAGATAAGGAGAATGATGGGCAGTACATGATATGTATATTGTGTACTGCCTTTTCTTTTGCCATTAAAGTCTTTTGTCATCAAAGTTTTTTCATCAAAGTCTTCTTATCATTAAAGGAAATGGAAGAATTACATTTTATCTTATAAAATCGACCGATTATCGGATCTTGTGATTTTAAGTTTGGAAAAATGATAATCTTGGTTATGTCAGTAGGTAAAAATCCATTATAAAATTTAGAAAAGAGAGAGACGGTATGAAGAACAATACAAAAGGTTTTGTAGCAGTTCTGGTAGTTTTAGTAATAGGCGTTGTTACTTTGGGGTCAGCATTATTTCTTACGTCCTGGATCAGGGACAGAATACCGGAAACAGAAGAGGAAGGATACTCTTCAAACGATGAAGATAGATCCGAAGAGGAAAAAGATTTATACGATGAAGATAAGTACATCGGCTTTACCTACGGAGGAGGCGGCTGGGGGTCATATTTTGAATGTGCCGGTGGCGATGTGATCATATATAACGACGGCAGGGCAGAGCTTATATTTGAAGATGAAGTAGTTTATGAGACCTCTGTTGATATTGATGATCTTAAAGATAAGATTGACAGAGATGACCTTAGAACCATGAAGATAAAAGAGGACACAAGCGTATGCGATGGAGACTCTGAGTACATTTATCTTTATCTGAAGGATGGTACAAAAAAGGATGTTGGCGGCTACATGGTAACTACCAAGAAGTTTAATAGATATTTTTCAGTTTTGCTTTCTGCCTTTGAACCGGACGAGCTGGGGAATGCTCTGTATGAGGCAAAGCTTATTTATGCAAAAGCTAATAATATCTGTTCCTATGAAGGCTGGGACCTTGTAGATTATGTTGCTGAAATTACAGACATTGAGCTAGGCGACCTTTACTACATGGCTGAGGGCGAGGTCGAAATCGATTATTCAGAAGGATACAGTGAATTTGCTTATATCCGTATCAGCTTGTTTAATGGCGCTACAGAAACCATTGAAGAGCGATTTGCCGAAAGAGACAGGGAGATTAATGAAGTAAATTCCATCCCGGGATATGAAGACCACGAGATTGCACAGTTGCTTAAATCAGAGAATTGCATAGGAGTTTATTACTTCTTTGATGATGGCTGGAATGGCGCCAAGACAAGGTCTATGGAGATGTATCTTACGACAGATGATGAGGGGAATGAGTATCTGTACTTTTTTGGATGATTGAAAAACATAAGAAGCGTTTATAACGGCGTCATGAAAATTCAATTATTTGTGAGGATTAACGCGCTAATATGCGCGATTTAGTTCATTATGAAAAAACAACATAAAGTTAAGAAAATACTACTTATATCGATTGGTATTATTGCGCTAGCGAGCGTTATGACTAGCGGCATCGGATATTACCTAATGTGCAAAGCGGCGATTTCAAGGATTGAAAGCCTGAACATGCCGGATGGCATCACGGTTTACGGCCAGACCAAGGCTGAAGCGTCAGACATTTACTGGGTTCACATGAGAGCAGAAAAGGTCATAATCTGTGACGGTGGACCGGAATATGTGCAGAAATATTTAGAGGAAAACAATTCGGATCTGGCTCTTATGAATATTGATGTTGAATACTTCACAGGCATGACTGATATGTGTATGTATGATTTTGATGCGCTCTCTGATGAAGAACGCGACAGAATATTGGACGATGATAGTGACAGATATGTTCGAATCGTATATGAACATAAATACTTTTGGTTGCCTGTTAGCTGGTATTTTATAGAACCGGTTAGCTAAAGAATTTGATAATTAGAAAAGTTGAGCAGTACACATGATTTATAAGATTGTGTACTGTCTTTTTTTGTGCCTAAAAAAGCGCGTGGTATAGTTGAAAAAACAGAACTGTCCTGTAAGACTGCAGCTGTGATAATATGGTCTTATAGACGAATGAACGGAGATGAATTAATGGCTAAACGATATTGTTCTGATGAAGATGTACGATTAATGAAGCGCCTACATAAAAAGCATGATCATGAATATATGTTGGAAAGGAAAAATAATAAAGTAAGTGAATTAATAGAATTGGCAGAATTAAGATTCAAGCACGATGTGCCGTTAATAGAAAATGAGCCTTCATTAGATCAATACGATTTACCTCAAAATGTTGAAGAATTGATTGAAACTGAAAAAATGTCTATAGAAAAAAAGAAGAAACATAAAGACAAGATAATTGAGGGAGTTGCGTGGCTTATTACTGTAATAGTTGGTGTGTGTTTTTTTTATAAGATAGTGATAACCTATGGTTTTTGGGTTGCTTGCGTCGGAGTATATTTTATTGGAGCAGTGGCTTATGGGATTACGCTGGCTATCGCAGTTATTATATTTCCAGACAAAAAGGTAAGAATACAATATGAAGAACAGTATAGAAGGTATGAAGATGATATGTTGGCGTATCAATATTGGCAAATAAAGAAATCAATAAATTATTGGGATTCTTTGGATGGGCATGCATTTGAAAAAAATGTGGCATCCCTTTTCATAAAGCAAGGATATAATGCAAAAGTAAGTAAACAAGGAGGCGATGGAGGAATTGATATAGTACTTACCAAAAACGATGAACGAATAGCTGTACAGTGTAAGGCTCACAATAAAGCTGTTGCTCCATCAGTTGCTAGAGATCTGTATGGAACAATGGTGTCTGGTGGATTTGAAAAAGGAATGATTGTTTCAAAAAATGGCTTTACAAAAGGAGTTTTCAGTTTTGTAAGAGATAAAAATATAGAACTCGTTGATTTGGACGACATAATATCTATGGCTAAGAATATGCAATGATACTTATGGAAGTAAACATGTTTGATTAGGGAAATGATAATGCGGAGGCATGACATGGATAATACAAATGTGTTTGTAAAAAGCGAAGTTCATCCTATCAAGATGTTATTTCTTGAGAAATTTGATTTTGGTTTTTACCAAAGGGAATATGTGTGGGAAAAGAAACAGATTGAGGATCTTGTCGAGGATCTAACCATTGAATTTCTTAAGAACTGGACTGAAGGAGATGCTCTGCCTAAGGTTAGTGAGTACTCACCATATTACATGGGAGAAATTGTTCTTTCAGAAAAAGGCGGAACTCGAAGTGCCATAATAGATGGTCAACAGCGTATAAATACAGTAACATTGTTGATGATTTATTTGCAGCGAAGGTTCGGCTCGGTTCAGGGGGTTCCAGCAGATATCAGCAAACTTATCTATGATGATTACTTCGGACAGCAGCTTTTTAACTTTGATATAGAGGAAAGAAAGCCTTGCATGCTGGCGTAATATGAGGCAGGTACATATAACGTCAATAACACATGGACTTGCTCAATTAGGCGGCGGTTCAAAAAGAGATGGTGGTAGTGGAATGATGGGTGGAATGCAGATGATTTTTAAGACAGGAGTTAAAGTTGGTAATCAACTTGGACTTGAAGGAAAAGATGTTACATCTGCATTGGATGAGATAGCAACGCATTTCCTTGAAAAGAAATAAATATTAGAATTTTGGTAGTGGGAAAGGTTCTTGGTTATGAATAATGCCATAAGCGAGATAAATAAGTTAGAAGAAAAATATGGCGAAGAGTTTAACTGGGGCACAGCCCTTAATCCTGAATATTTCGAAGCAGAACTAAAGAGAGAGACGACTATTGCCCCCTTTAAAAGTGTAAAGACGATAGCAAGAAGTTGTTCCAACGATGATGTTTTGTTTGTGCTTGATGATGAAGTATACCGAATTTATCATCTTACATATTCAGGTGGTAATCCAAGATATCAGGAATTTACTGACGGTCAGGCTGTAATAGACTATATTGAAAAACAGTTTATAAATCGTTAAGGAAAGCATATTTCTAAATTCCGAAAAAAGGAAGTAGTATAAGATAATAATA
>JAEEGI010010369.1_pt1 | contig 20252 bp, 15 predicted proteins | sample 8958751 | NCBI WGS metagenome assembly JAEEGI01 (sample SAMN16246545, study PRJNA631951) | gut metagenome | biome: gut microbiome; feature: rumen; material: KS-attached | host: Bos | place: Iran: Karaj | collected 2018-10 | reverse complement strand
GTGGCGGCCCTTGTAATAGGAGCCCAGGGCTTCGGCGGCGTCCTCGATCAGCGTCGCGCCGTGCCTGTCGCAGATGTCCTTTATGACGTCGATCTTTGCCGCCGTGCCGAAAAGATGCACGACCGAGACGTGTTTGACTTCGGGATGGAGCCTGAACGCCTTCTCAAGCGCCTCGGGATCCATGTTCCAGGAGTCTCTTTCGGAATCGATGAAGATAGGCGCTCCACCTTCATATGTGATCGGAAATACCGTGGCGCAGTAGGTAGAGTCGCTGACGAACACCGGCGTTCCGCGCCGGATGCCCGCGAGCTTGTATGCCAGGTGGAGCGAAGCGGTGCCCGAATCGAGGGCAAGGGCATGGAATTTGTCGGGAGACGTCGCGTTGATGTAGTCGGCGATCTCCTTTTCGAAATTGTCGATGTTGAAGCCCACCGGAGCTATCCAGTTTTTCTCAAAAGCCTCGTTTACGAACTGCTGCTCCTCGCCGTGGATAGTGGGGGAGGAAAGGTATATCTTCTTCATGTCTGAACTCCTGTGATGCTTTAATTACCCGTATACCGGCCTGTCGCCGTGGGGCCATTTTTCGTCGATCGAGTCGTAGTCAAGGACTGCGTCGTAGCCGTTTTCGGCGTAGATGCGGGAGAGCACCCTGACGATGTCTGGCAGGCGGCGCTCCATGTCCTTCAGCAGCGTCAGCTGCGTGCGGCAGCGGTCGAGGTTCTGGCCGGGGTAGTAGATGTTGTAGTATGTGTCGCCGTCGATGTGGTCGGCAAGGAACCTGATTCCGTCCTCGGAAGTTATGACAAGCGGAGCCAGCGGCAGGAGCTCAAGCTCGGCCTTCGTCATGAAGGAGCCGAATTCCTCAAGATAACCCTTTGCATACTGCTCAAAGAGCCCGACGCTGAAGCTGACTTTTGAGAGGTCCTTTTCGTCGTCGGTCGCCGTGTTCGTGCCTATCCTGATGCTGTCTCCGAAGTCGTAGAGCGGCGAGCCGGGCATTACGGTGTCAAGATCGATGATCGCCGCCGGAAGGTGAGTCGCTTTGTCAAAGAGGATGTTGTTCAGATTGCAGTCGTTGTGGCAGATCCGCCAGGGGATCCGGCCGAGATCAAGGGCGTCGGCGATGATCCCGAAGGATCCCGCGCGCTTTCTGTAGAAATCGATCTCCTCCTTCACCTGAGCCGCCCTGCCCTTCGGGTCGCGGTCGACCGAGGCCTCAAGAGCGTTATAGCGCTTCTTGGTGTTGTGGAAGTCCCGGATCACCGTGCCTATCTCAGACGCGTCGATGTCCGCCATCTCCCTGACGAACCGCCCGAAGGCCCGGCCGGCCCAGTAGAAGGTCTTCGGGCTGTCGGGTATGTCAAGCGAATAAACGCCGTCAAAGAAGGAGAGCATCCGCCAGCAGCCGCTGTCGTCCTTGAGGAAGGACTCGCCCTGCTTCGTCACCCTCAGCGTCTGCACAGATCCCCCAGTCTTAAGTCCCGGAAGCTGCAGCCTGCCGTAGAGATGCCTTGTCGTTATGACGTAGTTGCGCATCAGGAGGTCGGGGTCGGGGAAGACTTCGGTGTTTATCCTCTGGAGCAGATACTTGTGCGTATGCCCCGCGTCGGAGAGCGTCTCGATGGCGTATGTCTGGTTGATGTATCCCTTCGTGATCTGCTTTATGTTTACGACCTCGCCGCGGATGGCGAACTTTTCGGCTATCGCCTGCGTCCTGTTGATCGGCGAGCGGCCGGCGTCGGGCTCGAGCACGACGCGCATCAGGCCGTCGGGCGTGTCGAAGTCAACAAGCGTCAGCGGAGTCAGCACCTTCCTCAGAAAGACGGTAAACTTCGTGTTCTTCCTGAGCAGTCTGAAGAGATATGAGTAGGATACCCTGAGAAAAAGACATACCAGCGAGTAGCCCAGAACGAAGGCGAGCGACGTCGTGAAGGGCACCTTCGCGAAGGGCAGAAAATACGCGACGGGCAGGTATACCGCCGACGCGCATACGCAGGAGATCATCTCCCTCGCGAAGGGGGCGACCGACACCGACCTCAGCACCTGGTAGTAAACGCGGAATATCACCCGGAAGAGGGTGAAGAGGAAAAAGGCGGCGCCGAGGTGGAAGAGGTTCTCGGGGAAGGTCAGGATCTTTGTCTGCGAAGGATGCAGCAAAAAAAGGACGACCCACGCAAGAATAAGAACTACCGTGTCGTAAAACAGCAGCAGTTTCCTGAAAGACCGTCTTTCGTTTTTCCGCTTTTTCGCGTCCGAGCTCATGTCAAAGGATCCCCCGTGAAGACATCGGTGGTATATCCCGGTGCGCAGAAAGGCGATACCCCCTTGCATCGCCGGGCGAAAAATGATATAATATTCGCGGTGCGGATGACCGCATCCGACAGAAGTCATAAAACAGAAACAGGACAGGAACCGATGGACATCAGAGTCATAATCCCCGCCGCGGGAAAGGGCACCCGGCTTGGCGGCGACATACCCAAGGTCATGCGCCTCTGCGGCGGAAAGCCGCTGCTTGAGACCGTCCTTCGCGAGGTCTCCTTCGTCCCTCCGGAGAAGACCTATATCGTCGTGGGCTACAAAAAGGAGTATGTCACCTCATATTTCGGCGACAGATACAACTATGTCGAGCAGAAGGTCCAGCGTGGCACCGGCGACGCCGTGGCGGTCTGTTCCGGCGCCTTCCGCGACTATGACGGATGCGTCCTTGTCACCTTCGGCGACATGCCCCTCTTCCGGGGCAGCGAGATGCGGAAGATGTGCAGGATCCTTGAGGAGCGGGGCGCCGACTGCGTCCTGATGACCGCCGAGAACCCCGACCTGGAGCTCTGGGCCAGGATCGTCCGCGACACTGACGGGAACTTCTCGCGGATCGTCGAGGGAAAGGACTGCACGCCCGAACAGGCAGAGATCCGCGAGCTCTTTGCCGGAGCCATGGTATTCAGATCGCGTCCCCTCTTCTCCGCCCTGCCCGAGCTTGACACGAACAATGTCCAGGGGGAATACTACCTGACCGAAGTCCCCGAGCTGCTGGCAAGGAAGGGCCTGCGCGTCGTCACACACATGATATCCGACGGGAACGACCTGCGCGGGGTAAACACCCCGGAGGACCTGCGCCTCTGCGAGGAGGAACTGCTCCGCCGGGCCGGGAAATGACCCGAAGGGCATACTGTCCGGAAACGTCCGGGGAGTCTCCGGGGAGCATCCCTCTTCTGGCTCTGATTATTTATTTTATTATATCACTATTCACATTATTATTCAAGTCAAGATTTCCCTTTTTTGTCAATTTGGCGTTTTTTATGTCAAATTATTGTGAAAAAGGGGTTGTTCGAAAACTCGCTTGGCGAATTTTTGAACAACCCTGCGACGTTTTTCTCGGCAGGTTACCCTGCCGTTTTTGCCCTGTAATGCTCGAAAAATTGATATTTTTTCTGGCAAAAAACGAAAAAGATCGGCAAATGTCACGGTTTCCCGGCCGTGACATTTGCGGGGCTGTTAAAAACCCGAGGTTTTTAAGCACCCCCTTTTTTATTTGCAAATCTTCTTGAAGACTCCCGGTAGCTCGGCAATCGTGTCTGACGCGATCATCGAAACCGCGCCGAACTTCTCCTCTGCGGTCTCGCCCGCCTTTCCGGCGACATAGGCCGCGGACCAGGCCGCGGCGACCGGATCGGGGATATAGCAGCTGAGCGCCGAGAGGACACCCGACAGGACGTCTCCGCTTCCCGCGGTCCCCATTCCGGGACAGCCGGCCTCGACGATGTACGCGCGGCCGCGCGAGGCGACGACGGTCGCCGGGCCCTTCAGCAGAACGACCGCCTTCTCCCCAAGGCTCTCCGCAAGCCCCAGGGCGGCCCCGCAGGGATTGGCCAGAACCTCGGCGATACTCATGCCCGAGAGCCTTGAAAATTCGCCCGGATGAGGCGTCAGGATCACCGCCCGGCAGGCGGAGTTTTTTATGATATCCGCGCCTTCTCTGTTATGTATCTCTTGCGCAAGAATGTTGAGACCGCCGGCGTCGATGACAAGCGTTCCGGGGTAGTTATCAAGTATATGGAAAAGAATTTTGCTGCTCCCCTCCGACTCTTCTGTTCCCATCCCGAAGGTGACACTTTTCGTGCCCGAGGTCAGTTTATCCACATCAGAGGGCGAGTATTCCAGAACTCCGTCTTTGTCGGGCAGCGGCTGCAGAGTGGCCTCGAGGATCTGCGGAAGGATAAGCGGACATATGCTTTTCGGCGCTCCGATCCTTACAACTCCGACCCCCGATCTCATCGCGGCGGAAGCCGCCGCGGCAAGCCTCACGGCTCCTCCGTAGCGCATCGATCCGCCGATTATCGCGGCGTATCCCCAGGTCCCCTTGTGGGAATCAGCAGACCTTCGAGGCAAGGCCGCCGACACGTCGGAAGCCTCTACGAGACTGTATATCCCGCCCTCTCCGGCGGGGTCGATCCCTATGTCGACCGCGATCTTTTCGGCCATGACGTCCTTGGCTCTCCCAAGGAAATGCCCGGGTTTGAAGGCCCCGACGGCGACCGTGAGATCCGACTCGACGCACCCCTCGCCGAGGCCGCTGTCCGTCCCGAGGCCGCTGTTGATGTCGGCGGATATAACGCGGGTCACCCTTGAGGGATCGCCCGGCAGTTCCCGGCCGCGCGCGGCGCGAAGCGCCGCCGCGGCGTCCGCGGCCGCCCCGCGGAGGACCCCCGAAAAGCCGGTCCCGCAGATGCAGTCAAAGATGACGGCATACCCCGTCTCCCCGACGGCGGCCGCCCCGCCGCCGGCCGTAAGGTCGGCGGCGCCTGCCGCGCGCGCCGCACGGTAGCAGTACCCGCCGTCCTCAGAGAAGCTCTCCGAGACTCTGTATATGTCGGTCCCGATCCCGGCGCGTACGAGCTCTGCGGCGATGACGTATCCGTCTCCGCCGTTGTTCCCGCCGCCGCAGACGACCGCAGCGCGGTCTCCCGACCTCACCCAGCCCCTCTCGAGGGCTGCAGAGGCTATCGCCTTCCCCGCCCGCAGCATGAGCTCACGCGAGCCCAGGGAGGCGCAGGCGGCAGCGTCGCTCCGCCTCATGGCTTCGGACGATAAAACAGTCTTCATGAAAAACTCAGGGAATGAGACCGGCTTCGCGGTCTTTTTCAATCGTGCGGAGGCACCTTTCGCGGCAGTATGCAAGGAAGGGCAGCCAGTCGTTCGTCTCCGGTCTTACGAAATCGTTGACCCCCGTCTCAAGGAGCTTTTTCCCCTTCCCCTCGGTGTCGTTGTTCCAGGTGTGATTGGCGAGAAAGACGTCGAGCGGTATCTTCTCCAGCTTCTCCACCGACCTCAGATAGTCGTCGGTGCAGCCCTTGTAATATCCCGCCGACGCCGCCGTCAGTGTGTTCGATCCCGCCCCGCCGAATGTCCCGGCAAGCACCGGACGCCCGTTCACTGTGTCCTCAAAGGTAAAAGACATGCACCCGACAGTATGCCCCGGCGTGTGAATGAACCTGATATTTTTGTTTCCGAGCGACAGTACGTCCCCGTCCTTCACGGCGATGTCGGCGCCGCCGAACTTCTCACCGGCCGGCAGATCCTTCTCGCCCAGGACGACCTTCGCGCCGGTCAGTCCCCTGAGAGCGGGATTTGCCTCCATGTGGTCGTAGTGGCCGTGCGTCGATATGATGTACCTGATATCCATCGGATCATATCCCATCCGGTGGATCGAATCGACGATCATGTAGAGACAGTCGGAGTATCCGGCGTCGACGATTATGAGTCCCTCGCCGGTGTCGATGAGGTGGGTGCAGACCTGGTAGACGCCGACGTAGCTAACGCTGTCGGTGATCCTGAAGGGCTTTATGTATCCGCTCCAGGGAGTGGGTGTTTTTCTTCTGGGCTTGTACATTTTTTCTGTTACCTTCCTTCCGGAAACTGATATCGGTATCGCGCGCCGGTCAGCCTTCTGTCTCGGCCGGCGCCTTCTTCGAGGCGGTTATGACGTTGTAGACGAGGACTGCGAGCAGCACGACCGCCGCCCCGATAAACGAGAGCAGCGTCAGCTTTTCGCCGTAGAAGAGGGCGACGAGCACCGGGTTGAGTATCGGCTCGATACCGGATATGAGCGATGCGGCGACCGGCGGCGTCTCCTTTATCCCCAGCGCGAAGCAGATCTGCGCCGTCCCCTGCTGCAGAAGTCCGAGCGCCAGGACGCAGAGAAGCTCGGATCCCGGCGTAGCTGCGATGTCGGTCTGTATCAGCCAGGGCAGGCCTATCAGAGCAGTCAGCGCGTATGAGAGCAGAACGGCGGTGAAGGGCTCCGAGTCCTCGCGGCTGTTGAATATGAAAAAGCAGGCGTAGGAGACGCCGGATATGAGCGCCAGCGCGTTGCCGAGCATGTTGCCGGCGGTGAGAGAATCGATGAAGAAGCAGACGATCCCCCCGAGCACGGCGAAACAGGTGACGATCTCAAGCACCGACGGCTTCTTCCTGTAAAACACCGCCATGATGAGTATGACGAACACCGGCATCGAGAACTGAAGCACGATGGTATTGCCCGCCGTCGTCAGCTTGTTCGCAAGGGCGTAGAGGTTGTTCGTCACCGATATCGCCAGCGCGGCGAAGATGACGCTCTTCGTTATCCTGAACCGGTGCCTCGTTATGAGCATTACCGACAGGATCAGAAGCCCGGCGATTATCGACCTCGCGCTGCTGATCGCCAGCGCGTTCCAGCTTATCTTTTTGAAAAACAGTCCTCCCGTCGCGAAAAGCACCGCCGACAGGAAAACAAAGAGGGTTGATCTGTGTTTAATCAAGACAGTACGGCTCCGTGTTTATATGAAAGAATGATTGCAGCGTGACGCTTTTTTCGTCAATGTAATTATACCCTTTCTCCCGAAAAAGTCAAGAACAATCGGCGCCCGGCCGGATTTTTGCCGTGCTTTGGGCGATCCGCTCATGATTTCGGTTGACAAAAAGCCGGCTTTCACATATAATTGAATGCGAAAGAAAAGGAGAATGATCCAGATGAACAGACCTAATATCGCCGTACTTGACGCCGCCACCTTCGGCGACGACCTCGACCTTTCGCCGCTCGCCTCGATCGGCGACCTGACCGTCCACCGGCTGTCGCCGCCCGACACCCTCCCCGAGAGGCTTGCCGGCGCCGACATCGCAGTGCTGAACAAGGTAAAACTCGGCCCGCGCGAGCTCGCGGGCGCCTCCCGCCTGCGCCTCATCTGCGTCTTCGCGACAGGATTCGACAACATCGACGTCGGTTACTGCCGCTCCCGCGGCATCGCCGTCTGCAACGTCGTCGGCTACTCGACCTCGGGCGTCGCCCAGCTGACCGCCGCGACGGCCCTCTCGCTCGTCTGCAGGCTGCGCGAGTACACGCGGTACACCGCCGACGGGACATACTCGGCGGGCGGCTCGGCCAACATCCTGAAGCCCGTCTTCCACGAGCTCGACGGCATGACTTGGGGGATCGCCGGATACGGGAACATCGGACGGAGAGTCGGATCGATCGCCTCGGCGCTCGGCTGCCGCGTCATCGCCTGGCGGCGGAATCCGACTCCCGATGAGACCGCCTCGGGGCTCTGCGTCGGGATCGACGAGCTCTGCCGCGAATCGGACATCATATCCGTCCACCTGCCGCTGAACGACGGCACGCGCGGCCTCTTCTCGCGGGAGAAGATCGCCATGATGAAGCCGGGCGCCATTTTCATCAACGTCGCCAGGGGAGCCGTCGCCGACGAGCAGGCGCTCGCCGACGCCGTCATCTCGGGGCATCTCGGAGGCCTCGGCGCCGACGTCTACTCGACCGAGCCCTTCCGGGAGGACCATCCCTTCTACGCGATACGCGGCCTCGACAACGTCATCCTTACGCCCCACATGGCCTGGGGAGCCTACGAATCGAGGCTCCGCTGCCTCGACGAGGTCGTCCTCAACATAAACGCCTTCCTCTCGGGAGAACGCCGCAGCCGGGTGGATTGAGGAAAACAGGGGTTGTTCAAAAACTCGCTTGGCGAATTTTTGAACAACCCTGCGACGTTTTTCTCGGCAGGTTACCCTGCCGTTTTTGCCCTAAAATGCTCTATAATATGGTGTTTTTTCTGGCAAAAAACGAAAAAGATCGGCAAATGTCACGGTTTCCCGGCCGTGACATTTGCGGGGCTGTTAAAAACCCAAGGTTTTTAAACAGCCCCATTTTTGTCGATTTTTGCCGGCCGAAAGGCTGTATTTCGACGCCGGACGGAAAAAATGTAAAAAACGGCCTTAAAAATGTTGGAAAAATGTAATTTTAGCCGCAAAAACAGTTGCGAAAATGTTTTTTCAATGATATAATAATGTCGGCAAGGAGATGATGATTGATGCTGCACAGAAAAATCGAGAAAACAATAGCCGACTGGATAAGGAACGGCAAGAAAGCTCTGCTGATCGACGGAGCCCGTCAGGTGGGCAAGACATTTATCATAAGACAGGTTCTAAACGATGAAGGCTGCGAATTCGCCGAGTTCAACCTTCTGGAAAATACCATGCTCCCGGCTCTGCTCGCACAAAGCGAAACGGTCGACGACATGATTGCAAACCTCTCGCTTTTTGCTGAAAAACCGCTCATAAGAGGAAAAACCGTCATTTTCTTCGACGAGATACAGGAATTCAAAGAACTGGCGACAAGAATTAAATTCTGGGTCGATGAGGGCTCGTTTCGCTATATCCTGAGCGGATCACTTCTGGGCGTCGAGCTGAAGAACATCAGATCCGCCCCCGTTGGATATCTGCAAACATGCACGATGTATCCTCTGGATTTTGAAGAATTTCTCCAGGTTTACAACTATACTGAAGAATTGCGTTCCTCGCTGCGTCTCTCTTTTACCGAAAGAAAGCCTGTAAACAGCGCCGTACACGAGCGGATGATGCAGATATTCAGAACATATCTGACAGTCGGCGGGATGCCTGCCGCAGTCCGAGCCTTCATGGAAACGAGAAGCCTTGAAGACGTAATGTCTGAGCATTATGATATCATAGGCCAGTACAAACAGGATTTTACACGATATGAAACCGAGGATAAAAAGCCTTATCTGACCAGGATCTACGATCTGATCCCCGCTGAGTTGAACAGGATCAACAAACGTTTCAACTACTCCGATCTAAAAAAGGGCCTGCGATACACGCTGAGCGAGGACAATTTCGTCTGGCTTGCCTCCGCCGGAGTCGCGCTGCCGGTTTATAATGTCGCCGAACCTGCCGTTCCTTTGATGCTGAATGAAAAAAGCAGCCTTTTCAAGTTGTTTCTTTCAGACGTCGGCATGCTGACCACCATGTATGGGAGAGCGACGAAAGCGATGCTCCTTTCAAACGGCGGAGATATAAACAACGGCTCTCTTTATGAAAACGCGGTAGCCCAGGAACTGCATGCCCACGGTTTCAGCCTTTACTACTATAACAGCAAAAAATTCGGCGAGATCGACTTTGTGATCGAATACGGCGGAAAGGTCCTTCCGATCGAAGTCAAAAGCGGGAAAAGCTATCAGCGACACTCCGCGCTCAATAACGTAATGAACATCGCCAATTATTCGCTCGGGGAAGCCTTTGTCTTTTCAGGAAGCAACGTTGAGGTGAAAGACCGCGTCGTTTATTACCCCGTATATATGATCATGTTCCTTGAGAACGATGCGATCCCTCTTCCGGAGATCGCTGTTGACGACCTGTCCTTATATACCGGTCCACTGAAAGGATCCCGCAACGAATAACTTGTCAGAGAGGTGCCCCCATGAATATAACACAGCTGAAATACCTGCTTGAAGTCGCCGCGTCGGCGTCGATGCGTGAGGCCGCCGCGAAGCTCTACGTCTCGCAGCCCGCTCTCTCCGCCAGCATACGCGAGCTTGAGGAGGAGATCGGGATACTCATATTCGAAAGGACGAACAAGGGAGTTTCGCTGACCGGCGACGGCCGGGAGTTCCTCACATACGCGAAGGGGGCGGTCGGTCAGTATGAGATACTGGAGGACCGCTATCTGTCGCGCGACGGCGGCAGGGAGAAATTCTCGGTGTCCGCCCAGCACTACAACTTCGCCATACGGGCCTTCGCCGACGTGATCAAAAGAAAAGATCCCGAAAAATACGCCTTCTCCTTCCACGAGACAAAGACGCAGAACGTCCTCGACGACGTCGCGATGCTGAAAAGCGAGGTCGGCATCATCTCCTTTTCGGGCTCCAACGAATCGGTGATCAGAAAGATCTTCCGCGACTGTCAGCTCGAGTTCGCTCCGCTCATGAAAAGAGACACCTACATATACGTCTGGAAAACGCATCCCTTCGCCGGAAGAGACGAGATCTCGATCGATGAGATGCGCAGCTTCCCCTGCGTCGCCTTCGATCAGACCTCCGACAGAAACTATTACCTCTCGGAAGAGGCGATGGCGGACTACTCCTTCGACCGGCTGATCAGATCCGACGACAGAGCGACGACGCTCGAGCTCATCGCCCGGCTTGACGGGTATTCGGTCGGCTGCGGGATGCTGTCTGAGGAGGATTCGGTCCTCAAGGGACTGGTCTCGATAAAGATGAAGGAGGAGGATCCGCTCACGATCGGATATATCGTCAGAAAAGGCAGGGCCCTCTCGCACTACGGCGAGGAATACCTGAAGGAACTGCAGAAATACCGGGAAATTTGACCCGTTTTTCCTTCTTGCGATAACCTGAAGTTATCGCCGACGATAAAAACTATATATTTTACAATCGCCGCGGTCTGTGATATAATAGTGCCAACGAAACCGTGAAGGAGAACAGACCATGAGCGAATATAAATTCGAGACGCTGCAGCTGCACGTAGGACAGGAAGAGGCCGACCCCGCCACCGACGCGAGAGCCGTGCCGATATATCAGACGACCTCCTACGTCTTCCACAACAGCCGGCACGCCGCCGACCGCTTCGGACTTGCCGACGCCGGCAACATCTACGGCCGGCTGACCAATTCCACACAGGACGTGCTGGAAAAAAGGATCGCCGCCCTTGAGGGCGGAGTTGCCGCCCTGGCACTTGCGTCGGGCGCCGCCGCGATAACCTATACGATCGAGGCGCTTGCCGCGAAGGGCGGACACATTGTCGCGCAGAAGACGATCTACGGCGGCAGCTTCAATCTGCTGGCACACACCCTTCCGCAGTACGGGATCAGGACGACCTTCGTCAATATCCACGACCTCGCCGAGGTCGAGGCCGCGATAGAGGAGGATACCCGCGCCCTCTTCCTTGAGACGCTGGGCAACCCGAACAGCGACATCCCCGACATCGACGCCGTCGCCGCGATCGCCCACCGCCGCGGCATACCGGTCGTGATCGACAACACCTTCGGCACCCCCTATCTGATCCGCCCGATCGAACACGGCGCCGACATCGTCGTTCACTCGGCGACGAAATTCATCGGCGGCCACGGCACGACACTGGGCGGCATCATAGTCGATTCAGGCAAATTCGATTGGAAAGTAGGCGGCAAATACCCGAACATCGCCGCTCCGAATCCCAGCTATCACGGCGTATCCTTCAGCGACGCCGCCGGTCCTGCGGCCTTCGTCACATACATAAGAGCTATCCTGCTGCGCGACACCGGCGCCTGCATCTCCCCCTTCAACGCCTTTCTGCTGCTGCAGGGCGTTGAAACACTCTCGCTCAGGCTCGACAGGCACGCGGAGAACACGAAGAAGGTCGTTGAGTATCTCGCCGGGCATCCTCTGGTCGAGCGGGTGAATCACCCCTCGCTTCCCGGTCACCCCGACCACGCCCTCTACGAAAGATACTTCCCTCACGGCGGCGCGTCGATCTTCACCTTCGACATCAAAGGCGGCAGAGAGGAAGCCTGGGCCTTCATCGACAGCCTTAAGATCTTCTCTCTGCTCGCGAATGTCGCAGACGTGAAATCCCTCGTGATCCACCCGGCCTCGACGACACATTCCCAGCTGTCAGAAGAGGAGCTGCTCGATCAGGGGATCAGGCAGAACACGATCAGGCTCTCGGTCGGCACCGAGCATATCGACGACATAATCGCCGATCTTGACCGCGGCTTTGCCGCGATAGGATAAGGTGAGCGCGATGAAGACCTCTCCCCTTTTCCGATGTCGTCCCCGCCCGCGGACCTGAACACCGGACCTGCAGCGAACACCTCACATTTTTAAATTTGAAAGGAATAAAAATCATGTCTATATACACTTCCGCCGATCAGCTTATCGGAAAAACACCGCTCCTTGAGCTCTCGCATATCGAAAAGAAATACGGCCTGAAGGCAAAACTCGTCGCAAAGCTCGAATATTTCAACCCCGCCGGATCTGTCAAGGACCGCATCGCCAAGGCCATGATCGACGAGGCCGAGGCGGCCGGAAAGCTCAAAGAGGGCTCGGTCATCATCGAGCCGACCTCCGGGAACACCGGGATCGGCCTCGCCTCGGTCGCCGCGGCGAGGGGATACAGGATCATCCTGACGATGCCCGAGACGATGTCGGTCGAGCGCCGCCAGCTTATCAGGGCCTACGGCGCCGAGATCGTGCTGACCGAAGGCGCGAAGGGCATGAAGGGCGCGATCGCGAAGGCGAACGAGCTCGCGGCAGAGATCCCGAACAGCTTCATCCCCGGTCAGTTCGTCAATCCCGCCAATCCGACGGCTCACCGCGAGCACACCGGGCCCGAGATCTGGGAGGACACCGAGGGGAAGGTCGACTTCTTCGTGGCCGGCGTCGGCACCGGCGGCACCGTGACCGGTGTAGGCGAGTATCTGAAGTCAAAGAACCCCGGCGTGAAGGTCGTCGCCGTCGAGCCGGCGACGAGCGCCGTGCTCTCGACCGGAGTCGCCGGTCCGCACAAGATCCAGGGGATCGGCGCGGGCTTCGTCCCCGACGTCCTGAACACGAAGATCTACGACGAGATCATCCCCGTTGCGAACGAAGACGCCTTCGCGACCGGACGTGAGATCGGTCGGAGCGAGGGCGTGCTGGTCGGCATTTCGTCTGGCGCCGCGACCTTCGCCGCGATACAGCTGGCAAAGCGCCCCGAAAACGAGGGAAAGACGATCGTCGTGCTCCTCCCCGATACCGGAGACAGATACCTCTCAACTCCCATGTTCGCAGACTGATCCGCGACCGGACTCTTGACAAAACAATACGCCTCCTGTATAATTAGAGCAGTTCATACAGGAGGCGTTTTATTATGCGGACGGATGTTGCGGGCGCGGGCCGCGCGGCGGGACAGGCGGAAAGCTTCAGAAAAGGCGGCTTTGAATATATATCGGGAGAGATAGAAAAGGCGCTGCGTGACGGGACTCGTAAAGTGACCGTCACCGGCAACTGGGAGATCGACAGAGCGGTCGGACTGCCTTCCGACTTTTCCCTCACTCTCTCCGACTGTCATCTGCGGATGGCGGACGGCTGCTTTTCAAACATGTTCACAAATGAACACTGCTATACGACCGAAGGCAGAAGGCCGGAGGGCGCCGACCGGAAGATTACGGTCGAGGGCGCCGGCCGGGCGATCCTCGACGGCGGCGAGTACAACGGCCTGTCCGAGAGGAACGAACTGAAAGACGGCATGCCGCCGATATGGAAGAACAACCTCCTGCTCTTCTCCAACGTCGACGGCTTCAGGATATCCGGCGTCGAGTGCCGGAACATGCGCTGGTGGGCGCTCAATTTTCTGTACTGCAGGAACGGATATCTCGGCAGCATCTCCTTCTGCGCGAACGACACCGGGATCGGTCCCGACGGCATTCCCTACCGCGGCCTGAAGCGGGCGAAATACGAGGAGGTGCTGGTCAAAAACGCCGACGGCATCGATCTGAGGCAGGGATGTCACGATATAGTGATCGAGAACATCACCGGCTTTACCGAAGACGACACCGTGGCGCTGACGGCGCTCGACGGCCTGCTTGAGCGGACCTTCAGGGTCGAGGACCTCCCCTCTGACATATGCAACGTCAGGATAAGGAACGTCCGCGCCGCCGCCTACTGCTCGATCGTCAGGCTGCTGAACCAGGGGGACATAAAGCTCCACGACATAGAGATCGACGGGGTACACGACATGTCGGAGGGCTCGCCGCATATGGACCGGGGGATATACGCCGTGAGGATCGGCGACACCCACATGTACGGACCGAGGCACGCCACCGAAGACGAGACGTACGGCATCACGGTAAAGAACGTTCGAGGCAGAGGCGATTACGTCCTCGGCCTATGCGGAGCCGTCGGGGATCTCGCTCTCGAGAACATCGAGGCCGCCCCCGGGACGAAGCTCATCAGGGATCAGAGGTAAAGAAATATAGGCAAAGGCTGTTGAAAAACCCGCTTCGCGGGCTTCTCAACAGCCTTTGCCAGTCAGTCCGAAATGAATCTCAGTATCTCTCCCCAGACTTCGGGATCCTGCTTCGTCATCACGCCGATCGGCTTGTCGGCGAAATATGCCTTCCGCTCCTCGGGCGAGGCGGTCTTATTCTCGGACAGAAACCTGTTGTATCCGCCTATCCATTCGTTCATCTTCCGAAGCGCCTCGGACGTATACTGCGGATTGTGCTTCTTCCCCTCCGCCGTTATCAGCCGGATGTTCGGATTCCCCGCCTTCGCGACCTTTCCGGCGTTCTGGCGGTAGTTCACCATCGGATCGTCGGCCGAATGGATCCACAAAATCCGGTCCTCCGTCGTCCTGAGATAGGAAAGATTGCCGTGATCCCCGAGTTCGGGATCGAGCTTTCTCTCAAACCGGCCGACCGGCCAGGCGAGCGGGCGGAACTTCAGAAATCCCGTCATCTCGTCGACGATGTCGACAAAGCCCGAGATCACGACCGCCCGTCTCACCTCCGGGAGCATCCGCGCCAGGTTCAGCGCGGTATATCCCCCGAGTGAATGCCCGACCGGGATGATCTCCGCTTCGGGGCGAAGAAGCTCAAGCAGCCCCATGGCGTCCCTCGCCGGCGCGTTGACCGAAGGAAGCCGCTCGCCTCCCGACGCGCCGCAGCCGGTATAGTCGAGCGTCAAGACGCGCAGTCCGGCGCGGCAGAGAGTCACGATCTCCGCGAGATAGGCAGCGTGTCCCGGCCCCATTCCCGGGCAGAAAAGGATAAGCTTTCCGGCTTCATATCCCGGAAATCCGTAGAAATAGTAGCGGACGTCGGCACCGAAGCCTCCGCGGAATACGCCCTCCTCGCAGACGAGGCCGGGGAAATCCCCGGGAGAATAGTATGGTATCGCGGGGTCCCTGTCGAACCGCTGCAGGAAATTTTTCTTATAGGTATCAACGATCAGTCCCATCGTCGGTCTCCCTCTTTCAAATAATCGTTCATCATCGGGCACCGCTTTTTAGCGGGCCTCTTTCGGCCTCGCCGTCGGTCAGCGGATCAGGATCGATCTTTCCGCCTCGGCGTCGAAGATGACGCTCCCGTCGCGGAACTCAAAGGCAGTGTCTTTACCGTCGACCGTGACACTTGAAACACCGCCGAGATATGGCAGTTCCAGCCTCTTCAGCCTCAGCCTGCCCGAAAAGACGGTGATCTCGCTCTCCTCATCCTTCCGCCGCTCATAGCGCCCCCAGGCGCCGTCGACGAACCACAGCCCGCGAAAATCACCCTCCGTGACGGGGGAGAATCCCATCATCCCGTCCTGTATCGCGAAGCGGAAGCCCGAGAAGATCGGCATCAGGGCAAAGCTCGCCATGCTCCGTGCGTAGTTCGAGCCGCACTCGATCTCGTTCCAGGGGTTCCGGTTGTCGCCGCGGTAGCGGTCGCGGACCGCCTTTACGACCGACACGCCCTCGTCGATCATCCCCTCGGAGATCAGAAGTCCCGCGAAGGCGTATTCAAAGCCGTGCATCGACTCCTGCGCGTAGGGGATCGGGATGGCGGGGGTCTTCACGCCTTCGGGGAAGGAGCAGATCACGACTCCGGCCTCGTCGTTCAGGGCAAAGAGCCTAAAGGTATTGTAGTGCGAACGCATATCTGGCAGGAAGTTGTTCTCGTATATGCTCCGGAGAGCCCGGCGGAGATGCTTCCTGTCGAAGATCTCGCCGATACCGTTAATATTCGCATGCCACTGCGCGAGGCACTGATCCATGAGGCATCCGTCGCCGATCTGATATTTGATCTCGCCCGATTCCTCGTTCCAGTATCCGCAGGCGTCTTCAAAGCCGTCAAGGATCGACCGGTCGGTCAGATCGATCTTCTGCGCGTACCATTTCCCGTTGAAAAGCTCGCTTTCCAGGAAGGCGAGGCCTTTTTCGAAAAGTTCGAGGTATTCGCGGGCCGTTTCCTTTTCTCCCATCCGCTCCGCCATCCCGGCGCCGCATTTCAGGGCGGCGAGGTAGAATCCCTCAAGCCAGGAGGAGGGGCCGAAGAGCTCCATGTCGAGAGTGTGGTGCTGGCGTCCCTCGAGGACGCCGTCGCGGTCGAGGTCCCATTTGTCGGGGTTCCTGGCGCTCCAGGCGTACTCGAGCGATCTTTTCACCGCCGGCCACCATTTTCTCAGCCATCCGTCGTCGCCGCAGAGCTTCCATTCGCGGTATGTCTTGATCACGCCGCCCATCTGGCCGTCGACGCAGGCGCGGTGGGCGGATCTGGCGCGCCCGAGCGGCAGCGCCATGCGGAAGGCCATCCGTCCGTCGTCGTCCTGATTGTATGTGAAGTCGGTCTCCCGGATGCTCCTCTCGAGATCCGGGAAGAGGAAGCAGAGCGCGTAGGCGTAGTTCCAGACGTGGGTGCAGGTCCCCTCGCAGGAGCCTTTGCGTTCCCAGACGCCTTCCCAGCCGTAGAATTCCCCGTTTTCAAGGCGCATGACGGTCGGGGATTTCAGCACCGAGGTCGTCGCGGAGATCGCCTCTTTCACGTCGTCGGGCAGCGTGGTCGCGAAGAGCTCGTCCCGGTATCTTACCGTTTCCGCCGAGAGCCTCTCCCACTCGGCAACGGCGTAGCGCGCCGAGTCGAGCGAGGTTTCAAACTTCACGGCGTAAAAGTTTTTCCAGGTGACGTCCTTTTCGTTGCCCTCCGAGTCGGGCTTCGTATAGGGGCGCCAGTAGTTGTAACAGTTAGGGGAGCTCCAGGATATCGCGAAGCGGAAGCGCACCGTCTCTCCCGGCGCGGCGCTCTTTCTCACCGCCATTCCGGCGTGATCGAAGCGCCCCGGCTCGCCGTACTCCCTGTCGGAGTAGGCGTACTGCTCGGTGAAGTTCCGCCAGTACCGCTCAAGTCCGTCGTTCCAGCTGCCGCGGAACCAGTAGCGCTGGAAGGAGATGTCGCCCCTGCCGTCGGTCGCCAGAGTCATGTCGCCGTATTCCCTGTCGGTGGGGGCGTATTTCGTCTGGCGCAGGAAGAGCGCCCGGAAACCGTCTTCTTCCTCCACGTATTCGTTCACCGAGCATTCATAAGGATTGCGCAGAACGGCGCCGAGCGCGTATTCGAGCGGCGAGTCGGTCGTGTTCGTCACACCGAACTCGAAAAACGCCGCAGGTATGCCCGAATCGAAATCGTTCCCGGGGATCAGGGGATTCCAGGCCGTAAGACGGACCTCGCCCGGGAAATCGGCGTCGGAAAAGTCGATCGACGCGATCGGGAACTCGCCGGTGAAGACGCAGTCCCTGAAATGCGGGAAGCCCGCCATCGACGTCGAGGAGAGGCCAGATCCGAACCCCTGGCCGGGGGCTCCGGCCAGATTTTTGCGGACGTCGCCGTTGATGACGCGGGCGTCGACGAGCTTTCCGCCGCTCATCGCCTTGACGGCGAAATGCGAAAAGCCGTTGCTGCTGCCCTTCGAGGGGCGGTTGAAGATCTCCCAGTCGATCAGCCTGCCGTTCCCCGCGAGACCGATGCAGCCGGTCCCGATCCCTCCCAGCGGGAAGGATATCTCGTTCTGTCGATCGCCCCGATACTCCGTATTTTTCATGCGCAACCTGCTTCGTTATTTCGTCGATAAAAAACTCTCGTCGAGCAGGAAATCATACAGCCCGACGTGCAGGATGCCCTGTTCGTCGTACCAGGGCTTCATCCTCGTTTTCGTGACGACGATCTTTTTGAAAAAGTCAGAAGTCAGAAGCAGCGGACGAAGCTCGCTCTTTTCCTTTTCCGACTCTTCGATGTTCAGCGCGGACTGGATATAATAGCGGCTGTTTCCGTCGCCCGCGACAAAATCGATTTCATACGAAACGAGATGCCGATTGCCGTCAGTTCCTGTTTTCGTAGATTCCACCACCCCGACATCAACAGAATAACCGCGCGCAAGAAGCTCGTTGTAAACGATATTCTCCATGATGTGCGTTTCCTCCTGCTGACGGAAGCCGATCCGCACGTTGCGCAATCCCAGATCGGTACAGTAGTATTTCGACGGATAGGAAAAATACTTTTTCCCTTTGACGTCATACCTCTTCGCTTCCCCGAACAGGAAGGACTCTTGCAAATAGTTCAGATAGGTCGAAACCGTCTGCGAGGTGACGTCGATGCCGCCGGCGGTTTTCAGAGAGCGCGCGAGTTTGGAAGCGTTGGTCAACGACCCGACGGAGGAGCAGAGTTCGTCGGTAAGCTGCGCCATCACGTCGGGATAAAAAAGGCTGTAGCGCTCTTCGATATCTTTGAAATACACTTCTTTGAAAAGGTCTGACAGATACCTGGTCTTTTCTCTTGCGTTTTTCTTTGACAGAACGAGCGGGAGCCCGCCGTAAAGCGCGTATTCCTCAAACAGCTCGGCTTTATCCCCGCCGAGATACCCGTAAAATTCGCCGAAGCTGAGCGGAAACACCCGCACCTCGTCTCCGCGCCCGCGAAACTCAGTCAAAACGTCTTTCGAAAGCAGTTTTGAGTTGCTGCCCGTCACGTAGACGTCGACGTCGTTCCTGCGCAAAAGCCCGTTGAGCACGCCGTAGAGCGGCAGCGGTTCGTCTTTTTTGAGGTCCTCTTTTCTGATCGCGTACTGGATCTCGTCGATGAACACGTAGTTCATTCTGCCGTTATGCGACAGTTTTTCCCTTATATACGCCGACAGCTTCTTCGGATCACGGTATTCGGCGTTTTCTTCGTCGTCCAGCGCGATTTTAATGATGTTTTCCTCTTTGACGCCGCATGCAAGCAGGTGTTCATAGAACAGATTGAAGAGCAGATAGCTCTTTCCGCACCGGCGGATTCCGGTGACCACCTTGATCAGCCCGTTTTCTTTTTTGGAGATCAATTCATTCAAACAGCGGTCTCTTTTAATGGGTTTCATAGCCATGATCCTTTTTCAAGAAGTTTATCTACGTGTAGACTTAATTTCAAATGAATTATAGCATGAATGCGGGAAGAAGTCAAGAGGTTTTTGATAAGAATGTGCTTTCTGTTTCGATTTGGGCAAAAGAAAAGGGGGTGTTTAAAAACCTGGTCAAAAATCAGGGGCTTAAACAGCTCTTTTTTTGTATGATTAAACCGGGTGGTTTTCGCTCTATTATTTTCGTCGGTTAGGTTTTTAAACAAGCTACGCTTGTTTAATTATATAGAGAATTCATTTTTTCTTTTTCTCCTGCATCGTTTTTTCGTTTATCTTTTTTCCATTTTGCCCGACATAGTTTCTGGGGAAAGACCAACCTTGAATGCGTCAATCAGTTTGAACAGGCAAAGATTTTTGATGGCTTAACCATCTATGGAGCTGATCCTGAAATCGAAGTTCTGTTCGGCTGAATGTATTAAGCCCTGCGGGAACTATCCTGCAGGGCATGTTCTCTTTCAGACTCCGTTCACGTCACTACTTAATCTCCCCGATAAAGTTGTAGACGATGGACACCGTCATATCTTCTTTCTGTTCTAACGGTCAATTCCCTGCTCTTTCGCGTTTCGATATTTGCTCAAAAAAGGTTCAAATCCTGGTTACTACCCGAAAAAGGCCAAATGCATCTTTTTGTTTTACGCTTTTTTCGATTTTCAAAAAAGCGAGAAAAACGGAGAAAAATCGGGTAGGAGGTCACCCATTAGTTGAGTGACCGACCTCCCACACCACCGTGCGTACCGTTCGGTACACGGCGGTTCAATCAACAATGCAAGGACTCGTACTTGTCGAGGATATCAAAGTATCCCGCCTGTGCGAGTCTTTTGTCCGTTATGGTCTGTGTCAGGATTCCACTCTTTGCGACCGCCCAATAACCTTTCCTGGTGTTGCCGTTTCGGTATGCCTTCCACGGCTCCATTCCAAGTCTAATAAGGTTTTGTACTCTAGTCTTCGGCTTCTTCCACTGCTTCCAGATATACATCCGGAGCCGTCTCCGAAGCCATCCGTTCCACTCCGACA
>JAEEGI010010366.1_pt1 | contig 20256 bp, 16 predicted proteins | sample 8958751 | NCBI WGS metagenome assembly JAEEGI01 (sample SAMN16246545, study PRJNA631951) | gut metagenome | biome: gut microbiome; feature: rumen; material: KS-attached | host: Bos | place: Iran: Karaj | collected 2018-10 | reverse complement strand
TTCATGGGCTTCTCCAGCAGGAAGCGGTTGCCGATGGCAGAGAAACTCATTCCTGCATACTTCAGTCCTCTCTGTACGCGGAAGAGCTCTGGATTCTCACGTTTCATCAGCAGGCGGCGAGGGTTGTCCTTTAGGTAATGCAGCCATCGCTCCAGCTGACCTCGGCGGAGGAGTATGCGGTCGTTGTAACCCTTGGCGAAGAGCAGACCGCGCTTGCGGTCTGTAGCTTTTGGGGGTTGCTGTTCTGTTTGTTGCTGTTCTGTTTGTTGCTGTAGTACAGCAACAGACTCAACTTGGTGGGCATGCTTAACCTGGTGGGCATGATCAACCTGATGGGCATGCTTAACCTGGTGGGCGTAGTCGGTGGGTAGCAGCTCACGGAAGGCCTTGTTGCACCCTTGCTTGAAGCCCAGTAGTACCTTCCCCAGCGGTTGCTGCATCTTCTCCTTCACGAAGAGAATGCCATGCAGGTGGTCGGGCATCATCTGCAGTGCCACCACCTCCACCTCCGGGTGGTAGGTGCTTATGTCATGCCATGCCTGGGCTACGGCTTCGCCGAGACGGGTCAGTACGATATGCGGAGCATCGGGCGATGGCTCTGTAGCCTCGCTGCGGCCTGCCACCTCGCCAAACAACGGCCTGCGGCCCTCTGTCACCATCGTAATCATATACATACGTCGCTCCGTGTAGTCATTATCTACACAGCGGCGCTGCATGGATGATATCTTGTCTCCGGCAAAGGCTTTCTGACTCTCGTATGTTGCTCTGTCCATATAGTAAGTTAACGGTTAGTTTTCCGGCTGTAACAATCATTACTGTCTGCTGTGCTTGCTGAGGAAAGAGAGGACGGTGGCATTGAACCGCTGAGGCTGCTCCATGTTCATCATGTGACCGCAGTCGGGTAGGGTAATCTGCTCCCCATCCTTTACGTAGTCCAGTTCACGGGCACGGGAAGTCTTGCCCTCCGTCTCGCCACGCAATACCAACAGCGGTACGCTGACGGGAGCCTTGCGGCGCAGTTCTGCCCATGCCTCCTTGCCGTAGAACAGGCGTGGCTCCTTATGGAGCGGTTGCCATGCCGTCCACTGGCTTATCATACGTCGCAGCGGCTTGCGCATGGTCTCACGGCGTGAGCCGCCACCACTTACCAGCTGCTCCGTCCATTCACGTTTCATCACCTCCACGCCGCGCAGCCTCAGGGCGGCAATCTCCTGATCCCTCTTAGCGTTTTCTGCCGAATCCATCGGTTCCGACGGACCTTTACTGTTCCTTATGCCACCGCTGCACAATACGCAGCTCTGCAGACGGTCAGGATACATGGCAAGCATATCGCCAGCCACGAAGGCACCCATCGACAGTCCCACCACGTGTGCACGCTCTATTTTCAGCGAATCCATCAGTGCCACCACGTCATCGACATGGGTGGTATGCAGGTCCTCACGCATGGCAGACGACAGTCCGTAACCACGGAAATCTAGACGTATGGTGCGGTAACGCGCAGAAAAATCCCTCCACTGCGTGTCCCACATACGTCGGTCCAGTGAATGCCCGTGCAGTAAAATCAGCGGTTCGCCCTTTCCACGCTCCTCATAATACACCATTCCACCGCCCTGCACGCCTACATAGCAGCCACGCTGTGAGGCGCATCCAGCGAGAAGCACTACCGTCACCGTCACCAGGCATACGCTGCCCAGCGACCAACGACGCAAAAAGTTTATTCTATTGACATACTTCATAACAGTTGCAAAGATATGAAAAAAGCCTGACAATATCAAGACATCAGAGTATTCTGCGTCATTTTTTCTTCCATATTGGTAGAAAATTGAAATATTATTTGTAACTTTGCAGAAAGATAAAGAAAAAAGAAAAAGGCGAGGTCGCAGTTTCGTGGCAGACCTTAACCATAATCCTGACCATTCATAGGGTAAAGGCAAAGTTATTGCAGGCATGTTTGTAACGACTTTAAAGTCAGGCCGTTGCAAAAGCTATGCTTTTACGTTGTAATATGATAGCTTTTACCATGTAAAGTGATAGCTTTTATAGTGTAATATGATAGCTTTTACGATGGTAAGGTAATCGGGGTGCCAAGCAAGCGAAAGAACAATGCAGAAAGAACATATACTAATAACGGGTGCATCGGGTTTCATCGGTTCCTTCCTGGTGGAGGAAGCGCTGAACCATGGCATGGAGGTATGGGCAGCGGTGCGCAAGGGCAGCAGCATGCGCTACCTGCGCGATGAGCGCATACATAAGGTAGAGCTCGACCTGTCGTCGGTAAGTCAGATGCAGGAAGCCCTCAGTGCGCTCCGCATAGACTATGTAGTGCATGCCGCCGGTGCCACCAAGGCGCTGCGCCTGGAAGACTTCTACAAGGTAAACACGCAAGGCACGCAAAACCTCGTCAGAGCACTTGAAACGTCGAATCCATCGCTCCAGAGACTCATCTTCATCAGCAGTCTGAGCGTAATGGGAGCAGTGAGGGAGCAACAGCCATATACGGAGATACAGGACACCGACACGCCGCAGCCTAACACTGCCTATGGCAAGAGCAAGCTGGCAGCGGAGGAATGGCTGAAAACGGAGTGCCGCCTACCGTTTACCATACTGCGCCCTACGGGAGTATATGGGCCTCGCGAGAAAGACTACATGCTGATGGCAGACAGCATACGCAAGGGACTTGACACAGCCGTGGGCTACAAGCAGCAAGACCTCACCTTCGTATTCGTAAAAGACGTGGTGCAGGCAGTGTTTAAGTCGATGAAATCGCCCAATACGATAGGCAACGCCTATTTCCTCAGCGACGGCGAGGTGTATAGCTCAAGGGACTTCTGCGACCTTATAATCGGTGAAATGGGCAAAAAGCACGTGCTGCGCATCACCTTCCCCCTGTGGGTGCTGAGGCTTGTGTGCGCCGTCAGCGATGCATGGATGCACGTAAGTGGCAAGTTGTCAACGCTGAACAATGACCATTATAACATACTGAAGCAGCGTAACTGGCGATGTGACATCACTCCGGCGCAGCGCGACTTCGGCTATGCGCCTGAATGGAAGCTGCCTGAAGGAGTAAGGGAGATGCTGAAGAATATATAGCAAGGTGTAAAGCGAAAGATTTAGATAATGAAACAAGATTATATAGAAGAGCACTTCCTGCCGATGCGCAAGAAGGTTAAGATGAGTAAGGGTGGACCGATGGGTATGGGATTCTTCGGTTTCATCGCGCCAGAACTGGCGCAGTTTGTCTATGCGGCATTCACTATGCTGCTGATATTGTTTACGTGGACCAACATAGATAATCCTTCGGCACTGATGTGGCAGAGGTTAAGTTTCCTCAGCGGCACCCTGGCGCTGTGGGTAGTCTATCAGTTGTGGCCGTGCAGGTTTATGCTGCTGTGCCGCCTGGTGTATCTGCTGATGATGCTGGGCTCATGGTATCCGGATACGTATTACATCAACAGGCAGTTTGGCAGTTTCGACCATGTGTTTGCTACGTGGGAGCAGAGCCTCTTCGGCTGTCAGCCAGCCGCACTGTTCTCTCAGCGTTTCGACTCAGCGTTGGTGTCAGAACTGATGTATATGGGCTACGTGTCTTACTACCTTTTCTTCGTGGTGACCGTCTTTGTGGTCTATTTCCGCGATTTCAAGCAGCTGGAGCGCGTTTCCTTCATTATATTCACAGGATTCTTCCTTTGCTACGTAATATACCTGCTGTTGCCCGTAACAGGTCCGCAGTACTATTTCCTTGCCGTTGGAATGGATAAAATCCTTGCAGGTAACTTTCCCGACATAGGGCATTATTTTGCCGATACCACCGATTGCCTTACCGCACCGGGATGGAGCAAGGGACTGTTCTACAACATCTGCCACTTTGTGCATCAGTCAGGTGAGCGTCCTACGGCGGCATTCCCTTCCAGCCATGTGGCAATAGCAACGCTCGTGATGACGCTGGTATTAAGGATGCGCATGTGGAAATATCTGTTGGTGCTTGCCGTGCCATACCTGTTCCTTTGCATGTCAACGGTGTATATCCAGGCACACTATGCCATTGACGCCATAGCAGGATTCTTCGTTGGAATCGCACTTTTCTTCCTGCTCGGCGGCATGAAGCTGAAGCAGATTTGAAGTGACATTTTCGAATTTGTTCTTGCTCTGGCAAGCGACCAAAGGTCGAGCGTCGAGGGCAGAGTGTCAGTTGTTGAGGGAGCATAGCGAGCTATGTGACCGAAAGAACTGATAGTATGCACCGAAAGAAAACGAAAAGATGACAAAACGTCAACCCACGTTTAAAGTTTAAAATTACGGTGGGAATTAATAGAACCCACCATATAAGAACTGCCCCGATTCTCCCTGTGAAGGAGTAGGGGAAAGAAAAAAAGTGAATTGAAAATGCTATTTCAATTCACTTTTTAGTTTTTGTACGAAATGCCATATTATAATGCCGCCGGTTACGGAGACATTCAGCGAGTGCTTGGTGCCGTATTGCGGTATCTCGAGACATCCGTCGCATCGGTCAATGACCTCTTGGTGAACACCCTTCACCTCGTTGCCCAGTATCACGGCATAGCCCATTTTACCATCCTTTTGCTTCGAGACAGGGCAGGCAGGCACGAAGTCCTGCAGCATGGTAGAGCCATGACACTGCTCCACTGCCATTACGGTGTAGCCATCCTTTTTCAGCGATTCCACCGCATCGGTGGCAGACTTGAAATATCGCCAGTCAACACTCTCTTCAGCTCCGAGGGCAGTCTTATGTATCTCCTGCACTGCCTTCAGCGAACAGTCCTTTATCACGGTTCCATCGGCATCCGTAACGGTGTCGGGCGTGGCTGTTATGCCGCACAGGTATATAGCCTCCAGGCGAAAAGCATCGGCGGTACGAAACACGCTGCCGACGTTGTGAAGCGAGCGCACGTCATCGAGCACTACGATCAGCGGCGTCTTCTCTGCGTGGTGAAACTCCTCAACGGTGAGGCGGTTCATCTCAAGTATGGTAGTCTTCTGCATATCAGAACATTTGGCTTACGCGCTTTATTCCATTAACGAGTATGTCTATCTCCTCCTTCGTGTTATAGAGGGCGAATGAGGCCCTTACGGTGCCCTGTATGCCCAGGCGGTGCATCAGTGGCTCTGCACAGTGGTGGCCGGTACGTACGGCTATGCCCAGACGGTCGAGTAGGGTGCCCATGTCAAGGTGGTGTATGTCGCCTACGAGGAATGAAATCACTGCATCGCGGTTATCGGCATTCAGCGTACCGAATATGCGCATGCCGGGAATCGTCTGCATCTGCTCCAACGCATAGCTGGTCAGCTCGCGCTCATGAGCCTCGATATTGTCCAGTCCGATGGCCTCCATATAGTCAATCGCCTTTGCCAGTCCGTTGGTGGCAACATAGTCAGGTGTGCCGGCCTCAAACTTGAAAGGCAGTTCGGCGAATGTAGTTTTTTCAAACGAAACGGTGCCAATCATCTCGCCGCCGCCCTGGTACGGAGGCATCTCCTCAAGAAACTTCTCCTTGCCATAGAGCACGCCGATGCCTGTAGGACCATACATCTTATGTCCGGAGAAAGCATAGAAGTCGCAGTCCATGTCCTGCACGTCGATCTTTATGTGAGGTGCGCTCTGTGCCCCGTCTATCATGCACGGTACGCCGTGCTGATGCGCTATGCCTACAATCTCCTTAACGGGGTTCACGGTGCCCAGCACGTTGCTGACGTGAGTAACGCTTACCAGTCGTGTGCGTTCAGTAAACAGATCCTTGTATGCGTCGAGGTCAAGCACTCCGTCGTCGGTCATAGGTATCACCTTTACCACTATGCCCTTTCGTTGTGCCTGTAGTTGCCACGGCACTATGTTGGAGTGGTGCTCCATGGTTGAGATGATGACCTCGTCGCCCTCCTTCATGTAAGCCTCGGTAAAGCTTGACGCTACGAGATTCATTGACTCCGTAGTACCGCGTGTGAACACTATCTCCTTAATGCTTGCGGCATTGATGAAAGAGCGTACACGCTCGCGTGCAGCCTCGTGCAGGTCGGTAGCCTGCTGCGACAGGTAGTGCACGCCACGGTGCACGTTGGCGTTCACGTTGAGGTATTCCTCACGCATGGCATCGAGCACGCAGAGCGGTTTCTGCGTGGTGGCACCATTGTCAAGATATACCAAAGGGTATTTATCGTATATCTTTCTCGATAAAATGGGGAAATCCTTACGGATTGTGTCAATGTCTTTGATGTTCATGACTCTGTTGTGTCTGTATTAGTCCAAAGTCCCATTCGATACCCTTGCGTTTAGGTGCAGAAATATCGGATGGGACTCATGTCTTTTATTCTTACGTCAGCCTTGGCGACGTTGTATATCAGTTTTCAAAATAGTAGATGAAGATGGCAACGCCCTCAATGGCTTTCTTGCCGGTCTCCTTCACGTTCATGGTGAACTTCACCTCTGTCTTCACTGCGCCGCGCAGGTTCTGTATGCTCTGCAGCTTTGTGGTGAGCGAGAGGCTCTGACCGCTCAGTACAGGCTGACCGAACTTCATCTTGTCTATGCCGTAGTTCACGAGCATCTTCACGTTCTGCACGTCAACAATCTGGTTCCACAGGTAAGGCAGTACTGACAGTGTGAGGTAGCCGTGGGCTATGGTGGTGCCAAACTGGCTCTCTGTCTTTGCTCTCTCGGTGTCCACGTGTATCCACTGGTGATCCAGCGTAGCGTCAGCAAACATATTTATTCTCTCCTGTGTGAGCTGTACGTAGTCAGACGTTCCCAGCTCCTTGCCCTCATACTGGGCAAACTCTTCGTAAGATTTGATTGTAAGCATTTTTTTCTTTGTCAGTTATATAAGTGAAATGTTTTCTGCCTGCAAAATTACTAAATATTTCTGACACCCACAAACTTTTCCTTGTATTTACAAAAAATCGCACACGAAATCAATCCGTATGCGATTCACGATTTATGAGAAAAGAAAAAAATTATGCTTTCCTGTATGCCCTGAAGTTTATGGTGTAGTCGCCTTTCGTCACCTTCTTTATATCTGTGAAGCCGGCACTGGTAAGAAAGCGTTCGATGTCTTCCACTGGCAGTATGTTCATTGCGTCTATCTCCTTGGTCCAATAACGCATGGTTGCAGAGTCAGACAGTCCGTAGGAAAAGGTGAACATGCCATTGGGCTTCAGTACGCGATACACCTCAACGAAAGCCTTGCTGAGGTCTGGCCAGAAGAATACGGTCTCATAGGCAGTGACAAGGTCAAACATATTGTCTTCATAGGGAAGGCTCAGCACGTTGCCTTGCTCTATGAAACAGCGTGAGCCAAGCAGTTTGCTGTTCTTTCTACGCGACATTGCGACGCTTTCTTCCGAATAGTCTATGCCATATACCTTTCCTTCTGGGCATCGTTTCAGCATTCGTGCTATGTTCTTGCCACCGCCGCAGCCTACGTCAAGTACGGTCCAGTCAGGCTTAAAGTTAATCAGCGACAGGTTCCATAGTGCCATCGGTGGATGCGACAGGTTCATCATGCGCAGTGCCAGGCGTCCTAACCAACCGGTAGGACGGGCATTGGTGTTCCAAAACTTGCTGAACATTCCCATGACCTAATCCTCCTTTGTATATTTAATGCTGTACCATGCAAGTATAAGTCCTATGACTATCATTATAGGCATGATAACATATTGGCCTGCATTGTCGGATGGCAGTTCCATTAAGGCATGCGCCACGTTGAACAATGCTATGAGCAATGCCAGTGCGGCATTGACGACTTTTGACAGTCTGGCCTTTGACAGCATGCACAGTATGCCGCATGCGGGAATGAAAAACGATAGCATCATCATGAATACAATCATGCCTTGGTCCACGTTGCCGTCTGTAGCTACTACTGCCATGTCCTTGCCCCAGAACATGGGCAGCACATCGCAGATGGAGTGACAGGCAAAACCGCAGATGGTAAGCAGCCACAAGGCTGTAATCTTTATACACTTTGTCATAGTAGTTGAATAATTTGTAGTTTTATTAGTCAACTGCAAAGTTACAGCTATTTGCGGATACTCGCAATACTCAAAATTAGTGATTTTGGCTCATGTCATGTGTTTTTGCGGCATATCTTGTTCAGCCTATCACCACGTCGAGCACCATCATAAGTACGAAGCCTACGGCAAAGCCTATGGTGCTGAGGTTAGAGTGCTGACCGCCTGAAGCCTCAGGTATCAGTTCCTCCACCACTACGTAGAGCATGGCACCGGCGGCAAAGGCAAGCATATAAGGCAATACGGGCATTACCAACGATGCAAGCAGCAATACCGCCACTGCACCTATAGGTTCTACCGCACCACTCAGTGAGCCTATGAGGAACGAGCGCCAGCGACTGTTGCCGGCTGCTCGCATGGGCATCGATATGATGGCACCCTCAGGAATGTTCTGTATGGCAATGCCTAACGATACCGCCACGGCACTGGCAAGCGATATGTTGGCAATACCACTGTCGGCTCCGGCAAACACTATGCCTACGGCCATTCCCTCCGGCAGGTTGTGTATGGTGACAGCCAGCGCAAGCATTGCAGTGCGCGATAGGTGAGAACGTGGACCCTCAGGCTTGTCGGTGCCGAGATGCAGGTGAGGCGTCAGTATGTCGATAAGTAGCAGGAATCCCATTCCCGATAGGAACCCCACGGCAGCAGGTACTACGGACATCGCTCCCTTCTCTGTCTCCATATCCATGGCGGGAATAAGCAGCGACCATACGCTGGCAGCGACCATTACGCCGGAGGCAAAGCCCAGCAACAGCTTCTGCATACGCTCAGGCATGTCGCCTTTCATGAGAAAGACGAAAGCCGAGCCAAGCATAGTGCCGAGCAAGGGTATAAGCAGTCCTGTTATAATGCATAATTCATAATGCATGATTCTTAATTCTTAATTCATAATTCTTAATTAAAATAGTTCAGCTGCAAAGTTACGGGTATTTGTTGACACTCGCAATACTCAATTCTGATGATTTCCCGTCAGGGAGTAATCCCTTGCTCCCTTCTTACCTGATGAAGCCCATAGGCTGCCATGGCTCACGCTCAGGGTAGTCGGGATTGTTGCCTGAATGTATCTTCTTAAGCATCCATGCCATGTTGTCTGCCATGGTGCGCATGGTCTGCATACCCTCGATGTCGAGAGCCGCCTGACCTTCCTCACGACCGTATGCTATGTTCCAGTACTGCGATGACACTATTGGCATGTTCATCATCTGGAACGGCATGTTGAGAGTCTGGAATGCAGCCGACGCGCCACCCCTGCGACAGAGGCACACCGCAGCTACAGGCTTGTTCTGCATATTGGCGCCGGCAGAGAAGCACATACGCTGTATGAGCGCGAGCAATGCGCCGTTAGGCTGACCGTAATACACTGGTGAGCCTACTATGAGTGCATCCATGTTGCTGAACTTCTCAGAGATGCTGTTGCACACGTCATCGTCAAACGCGCACTTGCCCAGTTGCTTAGCTTTACACTGTCCGCAGGCTATGCATCCGCGCACAGGTTTATTGCCTATCCATGCAATCTCGGTCTCTATACCATGTTTTTCAAGTTGCTTAGCCGCTTCAGAGAGGGCGGTGAATGTGTTGCCCTGCTTACGTGGGCTGCCGTTGATAAGTAATACTTTCATAATGTTTTTATGTTTTTGTCTTACGTCTGTGCATTGTTATCGTGCAGAAGTCCACCTCGCTGCAGTGTGGTGTCTGAAACAATGAAGTCTGCATTCATGTGGCAAAGTTACGATTTTTATTTTATATTTCCAAATAATTGAACCACTCATATATTAAAGGTGGGTTCTAAAAATTCCCACGAGTTAAATTATTCGATTATATGAATATCATTATGTCATATTTTTGTTTTCTTTCGGTGCATACTGCCAGTCCTTTCGGTCACATAGCCCGCTATGCTCCCTCAACGACTGACACTCTGCCCTCGAAATAAATTCAAAAATCTGACAGTGGGAATTTTTAGAACCCACCTAAAATGTAACATGAGGCGATGGTAAACAAGATAAAGGGCCTGAGCATGTGTGCCCAGACCCTTTATCTTGTTATTAAGTAAAATGTATTGTTTACTGTGCTATGATCTTTGATGTAGCAACGGCGCCGTTATCTGAAGTCTCCTTCATTACGTAAACCTCTGTGCGGCAGAGCTTGTCAACCTGCTTGCCGTCGAGAGTGAAGAACTCGCGCTTTACCACCTCGCCGTCGGCAGCCTTTACATTCTTCACAGCCGTTGCCTTGCCGCTGATTACTACGCCGAGAGGCTGTGAGTATTGTGTGCCATCGTTATCGGTGACGGTCATGATTATCTTACCTAACATTGGCGTTGCGCCTGCAGTAATGGTGATGACTCCGTCGTTAATCTCAGAGTTGTAGCCGCTGTCATCAGCCTGTATGGTAAACTTAGGTGAAGCAGTGAAGCCCTTGAACTCTGCCTTTGCATCAAAAGTCACGGTCTGATTTGGTGCCACCATTACGCAAGCATGAGCCATAAAATCAAGATATTGCTCCAGACGTGTGTAGTCGTCGCTCATCACCTCGTTGTTATCTGCTACGTCAGGGTTAGAGCCAGTCAGTTCCTCATACCAGTTTGGCATACCGTCCTGGTCAGTGTCGAAGTCTGCAGCGCGGCTCTCCTCCGGCCATATCTCAAAGCCGGTGTATTCAGAAGTCTTGATGTCGTTCTCATGGTCTATCTCACCCTTGATACCAGAGCGGCTACCCACGTAGGTGTATGTGCCGTCAACGGTCTCGCGAACCACGCGTACATGCTGGTCGTCGCGTACAGGACGTGTAGCACCTGCGTCAGAGGTAACGATCTTGAAGGCTTCCTTTGCAGAATGTATCGTAGCGTATGAAGGGAAGAAAGGCTCGCTGACGAAGGTCTTGTAGCCCAGTCCGTCGGTACGGGTGTTAGGATCTATCACATCAGAGTTCTTCAGGGTATAGCGGTATGTATCGTTCAGTGCGTCGTTGGTGAGAGTGTGGTCAACGTTCTCACGGATGTTGCCTGAGATATAAGCCTGCCATACGCCGTTGTGGTTAGGCAGCTCATAGTCTTGAGAGAAGAGAATCTTCAGCTGAGTGTCGGTACCCATCTTGTAGTAGTTGTTTACGAAGTTCACCTCGTGGCAGCCACCGTCGGTGGTACGCTTGTACCAGTTATAACATACGTTGTTGAAGATATCCATCTGACCGATAGGCATGTTGTTGCCGTCCATGCCGCCGCCCATAGACCAGTTACGGCCCTCACAGTTGACGAGCAGGTTATGGCTGAATGTGCCAACCTTGCCGTCGATGGTTGCAGCATAGCCGTGGTTTGTGCCGGCAGCATAGTTCTTATGGTCGGCGATACCCAGTGCCTCGGCAATCATAGAATACTGGAAGGTAAGATTCTTCGCACCGCGTGAAGAGAAAGTCTCGTCGGTTCCCCATGCCGCAGTGGTATGGTCGATGATGGTATGGTCGGCACCTGCAGCACCCATGGCGTTACCAGTTTCGCCGTATCCGCGCTTAGCCCTGAGGAACTGCACTATGCAGTCGGAGCCGATGTTTATGTTGGAATGTTTCAGGCAGATACCCTTGCCCGGTGCTGTCTGTGCGGCTATGGTGACATAAGGCTTTACGAACTGAGCCTCGAAATTCATGTCGATAAGTCCGCTGACGTCGAAGACGATTGTGCGAGGACCTTCCATGTCAACGAGTCCATATACCAGAGAGCCCGGTGTATGGTCGTTGCTGAGGTTGGTAACGTGATATACCACACCATCACGACCGCCTTGTGCAAAGCGTCCGTAGCCTTCTGCCTCAGGGAAAGCCAGTCGGCGTGGGCGGAAGCGCCATGTGTCACCATTATAGACATTGTTGTCGGCATCCACCTCGTCAATGCGCCAGTAGCAGTTTTCGTGTGTAGAGAGTTTGCCAGTGGTGAACGTAGCGTCAGTAACCTCAGCAACCAACTGCATGTTATCTTCAGATGTGCCGATATACACACGATGTTTTACGGCGAGGGACGCAGGAATCCATGAAAGCGTTGCGGTGCCATTCTCGTCGCAGTCAACGTGCATGTCAGCATTCTCAGGTGTAGGGTCAGAAGCTGTCGTCTTTGGGTTCGGACGGTCGAAGATGAGGGCATTGATGCCCACCGATGTAGTCTGGTATTTTGCGCCAGTGGCTGGCACGGAGATATACTCCACCACCACGTCCTGTCCCTTCGTGGCATTGAATGTTATGTATGACATGCCGCACTCAGCCTGTGATGCAGCCTGTGCAGTCTGTGCTACGTTCTCAAGTACTACGTTGTTGTTCACCAGCACCTTGAGCGGTGGCATTTCTATGGCATCGCTGTTGTTGTGGTATGCACACAGAGTATGGCTGCCTTCCTCCAAGCCGCTGATGGTAAGTTTGATGCCCTGCGCCTCTGAGGTGCTTGTCGTCCAATCGTTGTTTGCGTCAAGGTAGCAGGAGTATATACCGTCGTATATCAGTTTGTCATGCGATACGAGGTTTTTGTTCCAGTTCTCGCGTATGCCGTTGCTCCATACACCAGTTCCTGCGCTGATTGTCACCGTAATGGTAGAGTCGTTAGCAGCCTTGAAGGATTCGGTAGCGGTCTTCACACGACCCGGCGACCAGTTTACGTAACCGTCGGCAAGACTTTGGTTCTGCTTGCCGTTCAGGTTAAAGTCGATCTTCTGCGCACCTGCCTGCATGGCACAGGCAGCGAGAAGACAAGACATAAAGATTTTTTTCTGTTTCATTTGATTATATTTATACTTTTGTTCCTTGACAAAATAGAGTTACAGTTATATCTTACTCAAGCTTTCGCAAGCTTCAGTTTCGTTGAGCTTGTCTCAAAACCTGCTACCTTATAACCTAAAATCCTTACATTACGATGTCATAGGCTTGACAACTGTCGTTGCATGCCTATGCGAATTTGGTCGCGAAGGTACGAAAAAAAACAGATGCGACCAAATGATTTTGTCATAATTACGAAAGAATTGCACAAAAATCACCCTATTCCAACTACTTCCCAGCAACAGGCACCTATTGTTTCTTGCCTATAAGGTCGAGCCAATAGCAAGGGCTGAGCCTTGTTTCGTGTGTGTTAGGTATTACAGAGCTGAACATGGCAAAGTCGTCGTCATAATAGAAAGGATCGCCGAAGGTGGTGAGCCTGCCATGGCTGTCCCTGAACTGATGCTCTCTTGCACTCAGGGAGCCGGTTATCTGCACGTAGCCATACATCACGTTGCTTGGTGCTTCGTGCAGGTTGCTGCCCTTGGTAAAGACAGCCATCCTGAATATCTCGTCGCCTCTCAGTTTGATAGGCTGCGGCTGTGGTGAAGACATAGACTGCTCATCCATGTGTATGTTATCGGCATACAGATTCTTTCTCTGTGCATAGTCCACACGTATCACGTCTCCCTTATCGGTCTTAAAGCAGCAGTATGGCCGCCATCCCTTGCCACGTAGGCTTTTGTGCAGGCTGCCCATCTCATCTTTTACCAGTTGCTCATAGCGTGCCTGCTCCTTCGGAGAATAGTAGTCTATCAGATACAGCTTGTCTGTCACCCACAGGTCTCCGCGCCTGCCGTAGCAGTATCCGTGGTATCCGTGGCTTGTCCATGCAGACATCTCCACCAGGCTCATCTTCTTCCTGAACTTCTCGTCGAAGATTTCAGTGAACCTTTCCTGCAAGTCCTTGGCGTCGGCTATGTCATGCATAGGATATTTCCTCGGTATAGGGAACTGCATCAGCGAGGTCAGCGCCTTGCTGTTGCCGCATCCTATGGTGCGCATTACCCACTCCAGCTTGCTTGTGTTGATCTCCATGTGTGGCTCGTTGCGCGACTCCCTGTCCAGGTTGTCCGCCAGATGTTCCGTGGCGGTAGTGTCTATTTCGCTCAACAGAGCATCGACGTTGATAACCTGACTGTCGTAATACTCCTTGATAGCCTGCAGCGAGTCGTCATGTGAGTAGGCTTTCCTGCGTATGGATTCCGTAAACCTATCCCACAAGCTGACGCCGTCGCCGTCGGTGCCCGCGCCATACTTCTGTTCGTAGTAGGCAAGTATGCCTGTCACTGTTGCGGCAACTATCAGTATGATAATCAGTATCTCGTCTTTCTTCATGTTGATATGCTATGTAACCTATTGACTCGTCTGTTTCTTTTTGTATATCTTTGCAAAATTACATTTATTTTTCCTAACGTGCAAATTAATTGTGCAAATTCTTTCATCATACCCAATGAATTACCCGTTATGTGGCCCATGTGGCAATGTAAAGCAAACGGTAATTGTGCAATAAAAACTTAAAAATTAATTGTTTTCTTGCACATTTCAAATAATAAGCGTAACTTTGTGCGATAAACTGTCCTTGTCATCAGTGAGACATGGCGAATGGCGACGTAATAACAACAGTAAAAAGATAAATGAAAGTAAAAAATCAACAGAACATGAAAGTACAGTGGGCGAAGTTCATCATCGTCCTCGTGTTGTACCTGCTATTCCTGTACTGGCTGAAGAGTTGGCTGGGACTTATCGTAATACCTTTTATTTACGATGCGTATATATCGAAGAAGATACGATGGGACTGGTGGAAGGACCTGGAAAACCCTATGCGCATGGTAATGTCATGGGTTGATGCACTGGTGTTTGCGCTGGTTGCGGTGTATTTCATCAACCTGTTCTTCTTCCAGAACTACGTAATACCTTCAAGCTCGCTTGAGAAGTCGCTGCTTACTGGCGACTACCTCTTCGTCAGCAAGGTAAGCTACGGACCACGCATACCGCAGACACCGCTCACCATGCCGCTGACACAGCACACATTGCCGGTGGGAGGTATAAAGTCGTATATAGAGTGGCCGCAGTGGGACTACCGTCGTGCACCGGGACTGGGCAAGATTGAGCTTAACGACATCGTAGTGTTCAACTACCCTGCCGGAGACACCGTGGTAAGCGAGCCTAAGTGGCAGCCGCAAGACTACTATCTGATGTGCTATGGCTATGGTCAGCAGTTGTTGCAGCAGGGAGCCGTCAACGTCGAAGTTGATTCGCTCACTACTATGCAGCAGCGTAAGTACTATGAGATGGCATACAGTGCCGGCAGACAGTACATACTGAGCCAGCCGGGAGAATACGGCAAGCTGATGTGGCGACCTGCCGACCGCCGCGAGAACTACGTGAAGCGATGCGTGGGACTGCCAGGTCAGACCCTCCAGATAAAGAACCGCATAGTATATCTTGACGGTAAGCCAAACAAGGAGCCCGACAACGTGCAGTACACATACTTCGTGAAACTGAAGGAGCGCCTGCCTGAAGACCTAATTCAGGACCTCGGCATATCGCAGGAAGACCTTACTCAGCTCAACCAGTTTGGCTACATGCCGCTGACAAAGAGGGCATACAATGCGCTGAAGGCAAGAAAAGACCTCGTAGCGTCAATACGCATAAACGAAGAGCAGGTAGTAGGCGACATATATCCGCTTAACGCACGCTACGGATGGACACGCGACAACTATGGTCCGGTATGGATTCCGCAGAAGGGCAAGAGCATCAAGCTGACACTTGAGAACCTTCCTATCTATGAGCGTCCAATCCGCGTATATGAGGGTAACGACTTGCAGGTTACCGACGACGGTAAGATTCTCATCAACGGCAAGGAGGCAAAAGAATATACCTTCAAGATGGACTACTACTGGATGCAGGGTGACAACCGCCATAACTCTGCCGACTCACGCTACTGGGGCTTCGTGCCAGAGGACCACATCGTGGGTAAGCCGATATTCATCTGGTGGTCAAGCGACCCTGACCGTCACGGCTTCAGTGGCATACGTTGGAACCGCCTCTTCCGTTGGGTGGACAACATAAAATAATACGAAACTGTAGTCTGTATTGAAAAAGAAATTTTTCCGTCTTTTTCAATCGTTTGAAAAACAAACAGTTAAGAAGGGCATTGTAAAAGCATTGCTTTTACGTTGTAATTTGATAGCTTTTACTTGGTAAAGTGATAGCTTTTACAACGTGAAAGCAATGCTTTTACTTTGTGGTATGATGCAACTGTACTTTTGGTACGATGTTGCAGTCTGTCTTTTCTTAGAATTTTATCTTGCTAAGGTCAATCCAGGAATTTATCTTCAGTTCGCCGCACACCTTTGCGAGTGACATCATGGCGAAAGGAAAGGCACCGTTCTCATGTGCTGGCTGTGTAGGGTCCATCATTAAATCTACGTACATAGTCTCTACTTTCACTCCGTTGTCCTTGAGGAACTTCTCCATGTTCTTGGTGTTCTCCACAGGTACGGTGATATCCTTGTTGTGATGCACGAGGAAAATCTTTTCGTCGGTACGTGGTGTCCATCCGCTGCAGAGGTTGTCATTCTCAAACTCTTTCATCAGCAGCTTAGAGGTAGGAGAGTCAAGGTTGCGCAGTTCGTCAGACATAAACTCCTGAATAACCTGGGTGCCTATCTTCTCGTCAATCTGCTCGCGGGTATATTTCTTGCTCAATACCCAGTCGTCGATGTTGCTCAGCAGAGGCTCCTTAAACATCATCTCGCGACTTATTCCCATATTGTGGAAGTAGTTGTAGGCAAGTACGGTGCTGATTACGGTTGACGGCATGCCGGTCTGGTCTGATGACAACATCTGGCGGTATGTCTCGGTGATGTCGTATGGTCCGCCGCCAGCTATGGTGTAGGTCAGTTTGACATTGGGATATTTCTCAGTCAGCAGGCGTACCACAGCCATAGCCGTCTGTCCACCCTCAGAGTAACCTATGTTGAACAAAGCGTCGCCCCATGTGTATCCCATTTCTTCAAGCAGTTCCTGAGCCTGGAACAGAGCGTCCACGCTGGCCTGTGCATTGCTCTTTGACATGCAGTAAGCCTGTGGCTTGTCCTCTGTAGCACCGAATCCGTAGTAGTCTGCAGCTACGGTTATCAGTCCGCTGCCAGCTACCATCTCTGGTATCTTCGTGTCACCTCTTGTAGGGCACTGTGAAGCCTCATATACCGTGAAGTGATTGTATATCATGAAACCCTTAGCCTTCTTCTCAGGATCACCGGGCTGCACCTCGTCACCTATTATTATAGAAGCAGACAGGGTGGCTGCCTTGCCGTTAGGATCGGTAGAAGGGTAGTTGAAGTTTATTATAGTCAGTTTCTTCTCGTCGTTGTGAACCTTGCTCGTGATGGTCGCCTCAATGGTTTTCTTAGGTGTCTCGATGTTGCTGTCTTCACTGCAAGAAGTGAATGTTGTCTCCATTGTGCCGCATGTGAGGATGGCGGCAAGCATCCATAAAAGTGATTTCTTCATTTTCTTATACGTTTTTGTTTCTTTTTGTTTTCCGAGTGCAAAATTACTGCAAAAATGCAATACAGAGCTTTTTTTTCATGTTTTTCTCATTGTTTACATGCGACAGACGCCATCATAGTGCGACAAATAGGCAAGAAGTCCCTTGATTTTGTCGTTTCATCGTAATATGTTTTTTACATAATAATCATTAATTTAGTGCAAAACGCGCATCTTTTCATGCAGATATAAAAAATTATTCGTACCTTTGCACCTGATTATGAAGACATTTGAAGAATTGGGCGTATGCCCAGAGATTTGCAGTGCCATCGACGAGCTGGGCTTCGAACAGCCTATGCCCGTGCAGGAGGCAGTGATTCCACTGTTGCTGAGCGAGGAGCTTGGTGGCAAAGATTATATTGCCTTGGCTCAGACCGGCACAGGTAAGACAGCAGCCTTCGGACTGCCGCTGTTGCAGATGATAGACCCGAAGGATAAGACCACACAGGCTGTGGTGCTGTCGCCTACGCGTGAACTCTGTCTGCAGATAGCCGACGACTTGCGCGACTTCTCGAAGTATATCAAGGGAATAAACGTGGTGGCCGTATATGGCGGCACCAGCATCAGCGACCAGATACGCTCGCTGCGCCACGGCGCACAGATAATAGTGGCTACGCCAGGCCGACTGATAGACCTCATAGAGCGTGGCAAGGCACACCTCGAGCAGGTGGGCCACATAGTGCTCGATGAGGCTGACGAGATGCTCAACATGGGATTCTCTGAGAGCATCAACAGCATCTTTGAGAGCCTGCCAGAGGAAAAGCAGGTGCTGCTCTTCTCTGCTACCATGAGCAAGGAGGTGGAGAAGATAGCAAAGAACTACCTCAAGGAGTATGAAGAGGTGGTGGTAGGTTCGCGCAACGAGGGTGCTGAGCACGTGAACCATATATATTATATGGTGAATGCCAAAGACAGGTATCTTGCACTGAAGCGTGTCGTGGATTACTATCCGCGCATATACGGCATAGTATTCTGCCGCACTAAGGTAGAGACGCAGGAGATAGCCGACAAGCTCATACGCGACGGCTACAACGCAGAGTCGCTGCACGGCGACCTCTCGCAGCAGCAGCGCGACCAGACCATGCAGAAGTTCCGCCAGCATCTTACGCAGATTCTCGTGGCTACCGACGTGGCTGCGCGTGGACTTGACGTCAACGACCTTACGCACGTCATAAACTTCTCCATGCCTGACGATACAGAGTCGTACACTCACCGCAGCGGACGTACGGGCCGTGCTGGCAAGAAGGGAACGTCTATCGCCATCATACACTCGCGTGAGCGCCACAAGATACGCCAGGTGGAGAAGACCATAGGCAAGGAATTCCTGGCAGGAAAGCTGCCTACACCACAGGAGATATGCACCAAGCAGCTGTTCCGCGCCATCGACGAGATAGAGAAGACCGACGTTGACGACGAGCAGATAGAGCCATTCATGGAGGAGGTGCGCAGGCACTTCGAGTTCGTTGACAAGGAAGAGATACTCAAGAAACTCGTAAGCCGAGAGTTCGGACGCTTCCTCAGCTACTATGCCAACGCCCCTGAGATAGAAGAGGTGGTGGTGAAGAAGAAAGACAAGGGCGGAAAGGAAGACCGTGGCGGACATCCAGACTGGTCGAAGAAGAAGCCGCGCCAGAATACGCAGCAGGGATATACCAAACTGTTCGTAAACCTTGGCAGGAACGACCGTTTCTTCCCTGGCGAGGCAATGCAGTTCATCAACCGCTACGTGCCGGGTCGTCAGGACGTAGGCCACATAGACCTTATGCCGACCTTCAGTTTCATAGAGGTGCCATCAGGCGATGCACGTAAGGTAGTGGGTGCGCTCAATGGAGCCTTCTATCATAATAAGAAGGTGAGCTGCCACATAGACCGCGACGGCGGAAAGAGCGGCGGCAAGGGTGGCAGGCGCGGCAACGGAGCCTCACAGAAAGGTTCGCGTGGCGGTAAGCGCGAGCAGCAGTTTGATGAGCGCAAGGCCATCTTCGACATGGCAAACATGGAGGAAGGCTGGGCACGCCGTAAGCCAAAGAAAAAGAAGAAGTGATTCTCCATACTACATATTTCGGTTCGGTGGACTGGTATGCGCAGATAGTGCGCTCACAGGAGCCTGTGACTATAGACGGCAAGGAGCGTTTCGTGAAGCAGACGGAGCGCAACCACTGCCTGATAGCCACTGCCAACGGTGTGCAGAAGCTCACCGTGCCTGTGACGTTGTCGTCAGGTGGCAAGACGCCTATATGCGATGTGCGCATCAGCGACCATGGCAACTGGCGCCATTTGCATTGGCAGGCACTGTCGTCAGCCTACGGCATGTCGCCGTTCTTTGACTACTATGCCGATGACATCCGTCCGTTCTTCGAACGTAAGTGGGAATTTCTCTTTGACTATAACTACGAGATAGCACAGAAGATGATGGAGTTGGTTAATCCAAATGACCATGCCAACCCCTCCACAGCATCCCTCCCGGGAGAGGGGATGACATCACGGGCAGAATCCTATGCACCATTCAACCCCATATATTTCCCTTCCCTCGGGAGTGGGGCGGGGGATGGTGTGTCTCCCTACTACCAGACCTTCCAGCGTCGTCATGGCTTCTTGCCAGGCATGTCGATACTCGATCTGCTCTTCAACATGGGACCGGAGGCATTGCTCGTATTAAGGAATGTAGGAAACTGACTCACAGGTAATGCAAATTCACAATCGTTTTTTTAGCGTTTGCTTTAGTATTTACGAAAAAAGTTGTATCTTTGCAACGGAAACCATATAATTTTATATTTATGACAGCATTACAGTTAAATGCCGAGCTATACCGCGCAATGGGTGTAATAGCCGACGATGAGACTTTGATGACGAAAGTTTTAAAATACGTCAAAAAGCTTGCAGCGAAGAAAG
>JAEEGI010010365.1_pt1 | contig 20256 bp, 16 predicted proteins | sample 8958751 | NCBI WGS metagenome assembly JAEEGI01 (sample SAMN16246545, study PRJNA631951) | gut metagenome | biome: gut microbiome; feature: rumen; material: KS-attached | host: Bos | place: Iran: Karaj | collected 2018-10 | reverse complement strand
CCTTATCATGATATGCGCATCGTCTCGTTGACGGGGCGTCCCTGGCCCGAATTTGACCGGGCATTGATTGAGCGGGCCGGAAAAATTGGTGTGCTGACCGACAACGAACACACGCCAGCCGCTATCGCCAACCGAATGCTGGATTATGGCTACCATGACTATCAAATGTATGTGGGCGAGCATCTAGGCAATCCCAAGGAAGAACGCATCTCAAGCTGGACGCTAGAAGAGGCCGCCAAACAGGACTTTGATTATCCCAACTGCCTCATTTTGGTCGGTAATGACTCGAGACCACGATATTTTGGCATTCCCGAGAGCGAGTTCGCTTTGCTTGATGGCAGGGAGAAGATGATTACCAAGTCACCCCTACGCCTGTTGACCATGCAAGCCTTGGAATTGCCCCAAAAGAAAGTCCTGTGGGACATAGGTTTCTGCACGGGCAGCGTGTCTATCGAGGCACGGTTGCAGTTTCCGAATCTGCACGTCGAGGCCTTCGAAATCAGACCCGAGTGCGAAACATTGATTCAGGAGAACAGCCGACGCTTTGGCGTGCCAGGCATCAACGTCCACATCGGGGACTTCCTCGAGGCCGATATCGCAAATTTGCCGCGTCCCGATGCCGTTTTCATCGGCGGGCATAGCGGTCAGCTCAAGGAAATCATGACACGCGTATTGACCGTCCTGACCGATGACGGCTGCATCGTGTTGAACAGCGTCACCTCACCTATGGTACATACCGACAGCCACCAACTGTTTAACGAGGCATGTGCTGAATTGGGTTTAAAGCAAGAACCACCCACACGCATCATCCTGAACGACAATAACCCGATAGAGATACTCAAATGCAAAAGATAGCCATTATTCCCATCAGCGACGAGGGACACAATATTGCTAACACGCTCCAGCAAGAGTTCCAAGCCTCAATCATCAAACGTGCTGAGGTCGCCAAACGATGGAAGGACTTCGATGCTTTTGTCTTTATTGGCGCAATGGGTATCTGCGTACGAACAATAGCGCCATTTATTGAGGATAAACACACCGACCCTGCTGTCATCTGCGTGGACAGCATGGGGAACCATGTCATTTCGGTATTGTCAGGTCATCTGGGTGGTGCCAACGAACTGACATGCCGTGTGGCGTCGGCCTTAGGCTCCGAATCAGTTATTACGACACAAAGCGACAATGCCGGACTCTGGGCGCTGGATACGCTGGAAGAACGCTTCAACTGGCCTATCGCCAGCGAGGACGACATGAATGCCTGCATCTTTGCTTTCGTCAACCGCAAGCCGACGGCTTTGTTCATGGAGGTGCGGGACGAGGGTACCGATTATCTGGAAAAGACCCTACCCGACCACGTCACCATCATCAACGACCTAAACGAGGCCGACCCCAAGAAATACCGTTTGCTCATCATGGTGACACCCTATCGCCGCTATGCACCTGAAGGCATGTTGTCCTTGCACTTTGTGCCCATGGTGGGGACCATCGGTTTTGGCTTGGCACATCACCCTGACGATTACAAGTACATCTATGACCAGATGGACGAGGCGTTAGCCAAATGGGGCATCCTGCCTTGTGCCTGCCGTTACTGCACGATAGACGTCAAGGCTGATGAGCCGTTTGTGCAACTATTAAAAGACGGATATGACGAGGATGTTGAATTCTTTACGGCCGAACAGCTGGCTGCCGTTGAGGTACCTAATCCAAGCGACACCGTCGCCAAGCACGTGGGCACACCCAGCGTGTGTGAGGCTGCAGCCATCTTGGGCTCCAACCACGGCAAACTCATTGTCCCAAAAATCAAAGGCAAGAATTTCACCGTTGCGCTGGCCATCGACCACCAATACTTGCGTGACCAACAGGGTCACATCGAGATTGTGGGTGCAGGCCCCGGTGACCCCGATTTGGTTTCGGTGCGAGGCCGCAAGATGCTGGAACGTGCCGACCTCATACTGTACGCTGGTTCGCTCGTGCCACGCGAATTGACCATGTGCGCCAAGCCTGGTGCTGTTGTCCGCAGTTCGGCAGGCATGAACCTGGAGGAACAGTGCGAGCTGATGAAGGAATTCTATGACAAGGGAAAATTCATCGTGCGGCTTCATACGGGCGACCCGTGCATCTTTGGGGCGATTCAGGAGCAGATGGCTTTCTTTGACCAGCACAAAATGCGTTACCACATCACGCCGGGCATCTCGTCATTCCTCGCAGCAGCAGCCGAGTTACGCAGCCAGTTCACCATCCCCGAGCGCACCCAAACCATTATCCTCACCCGCGGCGAGGGCCGCACGCCCATGCCCGAGAAGGAGCAGTTGCACCTGCTCGCCAAGAGCAAAAGCACGATGTGCATCTTCCTGAGTGCCGCCATCGTGGATGACGTGCAGCGTGAATTGCTCATGGAGTATCCCGAGGATACGCCCGTTGCCGCCTGCTATCACCTCACTTGGCCCGACCAACACATCTACCGCGGCGTGCTGAAGGATTTGGCCAAGATTGTCCACGACAACAACCTCACGTTGACCACAATGCTCGTCGTGGGCGAAGCCATTGACAACCGCAAGGGCTTGTCTGAATTATACAACAAGCATTTTACGCACCTGTTCAGAAAAGGCGACGCATGATTCTAGTTTTTGGTGGAACGACAGAGGGCCGCGTGGCGGCAAAGGTACTCGAGGAATCGGGTGCCACCTACTACTATTCCACCCGTAGCGACACACAGGACATCCAACTCGTGCACGGTGTCCACGTATCCGGTTCGATGGAGGTGCCTGAGATGGTCGCATTTTGCCATGAGCATAGCATTCGCCTGATTATTGACGCAGCCCACCCGTTTGCCGTTAATCTCCATCGCAATGTCCTCGACCTTGCAAAGCACATTAGCGTGCCTGTAATCCGTTTTGACCGCATCTATCCGCCCCATGACGAGGACCTTGTGTGGTGTAAGGACTATGATGATGCCATCAGCCAACTGAAAACACATGACGTTAGTCGTCTGCTGGCACTCACAGGTGTCAATACCATCGCGAAACTGCGCGATTACTGGGAGAGCCATGACTGCTGGTTCCGCATCCTAAACAGAGATGAATCACTCGCAGCTTCACAAAAGGCCGGATTTCCTACCGACCACCTCGTTTATTATGAGAAAGATGACACCGCATCGTTGATTGGGCGACTGCAGCCCCAAGCCATTATCACAAAGGAAAGCGGCTTGAGCGGCGGCTTTGCCGAAAAAGTGGAGGCAGCACGACAAGCGGGTATTAAAATTTTTGTTGTGGAGCGACCTGATTATCCCATAGCTGATGGTGTAACCGTTGGGCATGTCAATGGGCCTCACGGCCTGCGCCGCATGGTGGAGAAACTGTTGCCCGATTTTTACCCGCTGCATAGCGGTTTGACCACGGGCACCTGTGCCACAGCTGCTGCCATTGCAGCAACAATAAGGCAGAAAACAGGAGAAACACCAACCTCAGTGCCCGTCATCTTGCCCAATGGTGAAACGATTGATGTCGAAGTGACCTATGGTGACGGCTATGCCTCCGTGTTCAAGCAAGCAGGCGATGATCCTGATGTGACCAACGGCATTGAGATACGCGCTCATGTCAAGCCTAGCGACCGTTTCGAGATATTGGGCGGTGAGGGTGTCGGCAGGTTTACCGTGCCCGGCTTTGACCTTCCACCAGGCGAGCCCGCTATCAACAAGGCTCCGCGCCAGATGATGCGCGATAACATCAAGGAAAATGTGAGAATCACCATCAGTGTGCCGCAAGGTGCCGAGATTGCCCGCCGCACCTTCAATCCACGCCTAGGTATCGAGGGTGGCATCAGCATTATCGGTGTTTCAGGCATAGTGAAACCTTTCAGCGAGGAAGCTTTCATCGAGAGCATCCGCAAGTGTGTGCAAGTCGCCAAGGCATCGGGCAGCGAACGCCTGGTCATCAACAGCGGCGGCAAGAGCGAGAAATATGTCAAGGCACTTTACCCCGACCTGCCACAGCAAGCTTTTGTGGAATATGGGAATTACATCGGCGAGACCTTGGGCATCGCCAATGAACTCGACATCAAAAACGTCACCATGGGCGTGATGCTGGGTAAGGCAGTGAAACTAGCTGCAGGAAACCTCGACACCCACAGCCGCCACACCACCATGGACAAAGATTTCGTTATGGGAATGCTTCACGAGGCGGGCATCAACATCGACATCAATGACCTCACCCTAGCCCGCGAACTGTGGGACAGAATTCCCCAAGAAAGACTACAAGATTTCGCCACAGTCGTCATCAACCACTGTGCCCACTACTGCGCCCCGTTATTGCCCAAAGGGATGCTTACTATTCTCCTAATCGATGATAATGGGAAGATTTATCACTCGTAGGAGGTTTTGCGGCGGCGGTAAAGGACATAGATGATGATGGGCGCGCCGATGAGGGCTGTCACACTGTTGACGGGCATGGCGCCTTCAAATCCCGGAGCACGGGCAATCAAGTTACAGATTAACGCCAGGGCTGCGCCACACAGGGCGGTGGCGGGCATGAGTTTCCAGTGGTCACTGGTGCGGAAAAGGCCACGGGCCAGATGAGGTACGGCCATACCGATGAACATGATAGGGCCACAATAGGCGGTGACGATAGCTACCAAGGTACCCGAGCAGATGATGATCCAAGTGCGGGCGCGTTTGACATTGACACCCAAGTTGGCGGCATAACGATCGCCCAGCAGCATGGCATTCAAGGGCTTTACCAGCAAGAAACTCAGGGGTAACAGGATGCACATCAGCACCACAAAAAGTATCATCTGGTCTCCCGACACGCGCGAGAACGAACCGAGTCCCCATACCACAAAGGCCTTGACATCTTCCTCGGGACTGAGGAACTTGAGCACGCCGATGATGGCAGTAGCCAAGTAGCCGATCATCACGCCGATGATGAGTAGTGTGACATTTCCTTTGACCTTGCCCGAAATCCACACAATGAGCATCATCACAGCGATGGCACCGATGATGGCAGCGACCGAAACAGCCGCGTCGCCCAAATAGCCCAACGAACTCAGTGCCACTCCGCCCAGCTGTCCTGACAGGAGCACGACAAAGGCTACACCCAAACTTGCACCGTTGGAAATACCCAAAATCGATGGTCCTGCCAGCGGGTTGTGGAAGATCGTTTGCATCATCAGACCGCTCACGGCCAAGCCCGCACCGGCCACGATGGCGGTGAGCACCTGCGGCAGTCGGGAACTGAGGATGATATTAGTCCAGATTTCATTTTCACTGCCCTGGCCAACGAGAATACGGCAGATGTCGCCCACCGGTATCTCGATAGAACCGATGAACAGGTTGACAATCACCATAACGGCAATGACCACCACAAGGGCCAACATCAAAGGCAGCGTGCGTCTCATATCAAAAAGGAAAACAATAAGTACAATAAATACAAAGATTGATTATCGTTATTTATCATTGTACTTGCTGTATTTATTGTTGTTGGTTTCGTTTGTCAGATTCTTATTTGTCGAGCAGGCGATAGAAGGTGGGCTGGTAGTCTTTCTCGACCAGTTCGGGGTGGAAGATGGCGACAAAGTCCTTCAACAGCACGTCCGGCTTGACGGGAGCAATTTCATAATAGGGCGTCTGCTTCATGTTGCAGTAGATGACCTTTTTCTCCTTATAGGCCTTGAACATCTCGTTGCGGGGCTCACTAGCCTTCAGCGCCTCGTAGGAGAAATCGCCCTGATAACTGTTGAGGATACGCCAGTAGTCGGCATTGGCCGACAAAGCATACATCTTTTCAAACTCCAAGTCCTCGCCCGAAGTCTCGTCATCGTTGATAACATAGTCGGCACCGGCGTCGCGGAATATCTGGGCCAGGTAATTTTTGCCACCCACAGCATGCCAGTTGCCGTAGTGCATCTCACCGCTGGTGACAGTGGGACGGCTCTCGACCTTGGCGGCCTTATCTTTCAATTCGTTGTAACGGCTCTCGATTCCGGCGAAAATCTCGGCGGCCTCTTTTTCCTTGCCGATGAACATACCGATGAACTTAATCCACTCGGCCTGTCCCAGCGGGTCAAGTTCCTTATAGCCCAGGTGGGGTACCAACGTGATGCCGATTTCCTTGATGGCATCATAGCCACCGCGCTTGGACGGAGATATGAAAATCACGTCGGGATTGGCAGCCATGACCACCTCAGGGTCAAACTCGCCCTCCATACCAATCTTGACGATGCGGCCGTCTTTCACGCGCGCCTTCATGTCCTCGTTAAAGAGATTCTTGGTGCTGGTGATGCCCTTTACCACATCATGGGCATCAAGGATAGTGAAATTGGACAGTTGCAGCGAGGTCATGCAAATCGTGCGCTCGATGGGCACTTTGACCTTGACATAACCCTCGGGGACCACGGCCTCAGCATCATGAACAAGGGCGAAATGGTCTTTCTTACCCACGTCAACCAACCTGATGTCAGCTGAATCCCTTACACTGAACCCTGTGGCATACTTCACGGTCACTTCTTCCATCGAATCGGTGCCCGCCTTAGATTGCTTGTCGCCCTGTGAAGAGCAGGCGCAAAGCAGCACTAAAACTGCAAATAATCCAAATAATTTCTTCATTCTTTTGCTCATTTGTTTTAAGCTACAAAGGTACTACTTTTTTAGGGAACAGAAGGCCGCGAACAATGAATATTTTGTACCTTTGCACTATGGAAGAAAAAGCTGAAAAAACAAGGTGGTATGACAACATTTGGGCGGCGTTGATTTTCTTTACGCGTCTGCCTTTTTGGCGCGTCTATCAGCCCCCACAGGCGAGTTACAAAACAGTAGTTGAGTATTGGCCGTTGACAGGCTGGCTCACGGGTGGCGCGATGGCTGCGACACTCTATTTCGGTAGCATGGTGCTCCCATGGATTGTCACAGTGATTGCCGCGATTGCTGTGCGATTGCTCATCACTGGAGCGTTGCACGAAGATGGCCTCGCCGACTTCTTGGACGGCTTTGGTGGCGGTGGCAACCGCGAGCGCATCCTCGCTATCATGAAGGATTCGCACATCGGCACCTATGGCGTGCTGGGATTGATTCTTTACATGTTGTTGCTGGGCGGTGCGCTCTACAGCATGCCACCTATTACCGCGGCATTGATCGTTTTGGGCGCCGACCCATACTCCAAGATGGTCACGAGTCAACTGGTCACGATGCTTCCCTATGCCCGACGTGAGGAAGAAGCCAAAAACAAAACCATTTACCGCAAGCCCACGCTGGCTGCAGGCTTGAGCTTGACTGTGCAGGGCTTGTTGCCGTTGGCATTTGTGATTTGGTTGACAGGCATTTCCTGGTATGCAGTCATCTTTATTCCAGCTCTGGTGATGTATTTCCTGTACCTGCTCATCCTGCGCAAGATTCACGGTTATACGGGCGACTGCTGCGGTGCCGTGTGCCTACTAGTTGAACTGGCCCTCTATCTTGTCGCCTGCACACAATAGTGAACAGTTAACAGTTAATCGACTAGCGACTAATATATATAATGGAAATCTTCTTGATTAGACATACCAGCGTTGATGTGCCCAAGGGAACATGTTTCGGCCAGACCGACGTGCCCGTGCGTGACACCTTTGAGCAAGAGGCCGAGCTGACACGTCAGTCTCTCGAGCCGTTTTTGCCGTTTGACAAGGTGTACTCCTCACCGCTGACGCGCGCCCGCAAACTCGCCGCCTACTGCGGTTATCCCGATGCCGTGACCGACAACCGGCTGCTGGAGATGAACATGGGCGAGTGGGAAATGCAGCTGTATGACGAAATCCGGGACCCGCACCTGCAAGAATGGTACGACGACTATATCCACCAGCCCACGACAGGAGGCGAGAGTTTCTTGCAACAGTACCAGCGCGTGGCGGCATTTCTTGACGAACTCAAAGGCAAGCCCTACCAGCGAGTGGCCATCTTTGCCCATGCCGGTGTGCTCATCAGCGCCGGCATCCATGGTGGATTGTATTCCTGGGACAATGCGTGGAACAATCTGGCCGATTACGGAGATTTTATTGTGATTACAATTTAGAAATGTAGGGCCTCGCCTTGGCGTGGCCGTCAAACAAAGATAAGTCAATGAGTAAAATCATATTGATTACTGGTGGACAACGCTCGGGCAAAAGCCGTTATGCCGAGGAACTCGCATTGAGCCTAACCGACAGTCCTGTGTATGTGGCCACCGCCCATGTGTGGGACGAGGAGTTCCGTGAGCGGGTGCGCCGTCATCAGGAACGCCGTGGCCCGCAGTGGACCAACATCGAGGAGGAGAAATACCTGAGCCGCAATAATCTAACGGGGCGCGTTGCTGTCATTGACTGCGTGACGCTGTGGCTGACCAATTTCTTCTTTGAGAATCATAATCATGATACACAACAGGTTTTAGACATTGCAAAAAAAGAGTTTGACCGCTTCACGGCCCAAGATGCCACCTTTATCTTCGTGACCAATGAAATCGGCAGCGGTGGCGTGAGCGTGGATGCCGTGCAACGGCGATTCACCGACCTGCAAGGCTGGATGAACCAGTACATCGCCAGCCGTGCCGACGAAGTCTTCCTCATGGTCTCGGGAATCCCGGTAACAGTTAAGAGTTAACAGTTAACAGTTCTAGAAGATCTAAGATATCTAGAGCATCTAGAATATCTAGAAACTAAAGAAAAATGATGCAATTCAAGATACAACACACAGACAAGTCGCTGGAAATGAGCATCCAGCAGAAAATCGATCACCTGAATAAACCAAAAGGCTCACTAGGCCGCCTCGAGGAATTGGCCTTGCAAATTTGCCTTATCCAGCAGACCTTGTCGCCTACGTTAAATCATCCCTGCCACCTGCTGCTGGGTGGTGACCACGGTATCGAGCGTGAGGGCGTGAGCGTATCGCCGCGCGAGGTCACTTGGCAACAGATGATTAACTTCACTCGTGGCGGTGGAGGCGTAAACATGTTCTGCCGACAGCATGGTTTTGACTTGAGTATTGTTGACGTGGGAGTGGATTATGACCTCAGCGACGTTCCCGGCATCACCGACCGCAAGATTGCCCATGGTACACGCAATTTCCTGCATGAGCCCGCTATGAGCGAGGAGGAGTTTGACCGCGCCATCCAGACGGGTTGCGATTTGGTAGATAACTGCACCGAGAAAGGGTGTAACGTCTTGTGTATTGGCGAGATGGGCATCGCCAACACCTCACCGTCAAGCATCTGGATGAGCCTGTTCGGCAACATCCCGCTGGACGAGTGCATCGGTGCAGGAGCAGGCCTAGACAGTCCTGGTATCCAACACAAACGCGAAATTCTTGCTCAGGCGTTGCAGCATTATCATGAAACGATGGAAAACACTGTCGAAAACGCCATCCGCTACTTTGGCGGTTTTGAGATGGTGACGGCCATCGGAGCGATGCTGCGAGGAGCCGAAAAACATCTTGTCGTGCTGGTTGACGGCTTTATCATGACGGCCTGTGCCATCGCGGCTATTCAACTCTATCCCGCTGCCCAGGACTACATGATCTTTACCCATTGCGGAGACGAGAGCGGCCATCGTCGCATGCTCGATATCGTCCACGCCAAGCCCATCCTCAACCTGGGGCTGCGCCTCGGTGAGGGCACCGGTGCCCTGTGCGCCTATCCCATTATCGATTCGGCCGTGCGCATGATCAACGAGATGAACAATTTCGACACTGCCCACATCACCAAATACTTCTAAAGAAATATCATCACGACAAGCGTCAAGGCGAACATGAGGAGTTCTGCCGTTCTGTTGATTCGGACGGCAGTGCGCATGTCGGCGGTGATGAGTTCACGGTCGTTCTCTCCGATGTAAGGTTTGTCGAAGAGTTCGCCAAAGTAGTAGTGGGGACCGCCGAAGCGGCAGTTGAGGATGCCGGCAAGGGCTGCCTCAGGGTAGCCGCTGTTGGGGCTGGCGTGCTTACGACCATTATTCCAGACAAATTTCAGCAACGATAATTTGCCTGAGGCGATAACCATCAGCAGGGCGGTCAAGCGGGCGGGGATATAGTTGGCCACGTCGTCGATATGGGCAGCCCAGCAGCCGAAGTCCTTGTAGCGCTCGGTGCGGTAGCCGATCATCGAGTCGAGGGTATTGACCATCTTGTAGGCCAGCATGCCTGGCGTGCCCAGCAATGCGAACCAGAAAAGCGGGGCTATCACGCCATCGCTCAGGTTCTCGGCAAGGGTCTCGAGGGCGGCAGTGCGCACCTCCTGGGCCGACAGTTGCGAGGTATCGCGTCCCACAATGCGGGCGACCTGCCGGCGACCCTCCTCCAGCGAACGGTCCAGTGCCAAAAACACCTCTCGCACCTCACGGATGAGTGTCGTTCCTGCCAAGCAATAAAAGATGATGATGGTGTCCAGGACGAGCCACAATATCATGCTGGGGACTAACCGCTTGAATCCCCACACGACAAAAAAGACCAACAAGATAAAACATATTGCCATCACGGCACCTTTGGCCATGCGGTGGCTGCCCTTGTTGAGACGGTGTTCGCCCCACGAAATCATCTTGCCAAACCACACAATGGGATGCGGTAACCGGGACGGGTCACCGAAGATGAAATCCAGCAACCAACCCAACAGCAACGGCAATATTAATATCAATGCGGATGTCATTAGTTTAATTCGTGAAATTCGTAGTTCTTTATGGCGGTGACAAGGGCATCGTTTTCGGCACGTGACTGGGTGGCGATGCGGAAGTGGTGTAGCGTGAGACCCGTGAAATTGGAGGCATCGCGGATGAGGATGCCATGCTCCCGCGCCAGGTATTCCTTCAGCTCGGCAGCCGTGGCCTGTTGGATGGTGCACAGGAAGAAATTGGTCTGAGTTTGTTGGGCTTCGATGCCTTCTATCTCATTCAACATGGCGCGCAGACCTTGGGTCTCAGCCAGATAGGTGGATAGGTCAGGAATGGCCGTCTTGCCTCGCTGAACCAGCCATTTGCCGGCCTCCAGCGACAAAGCGTTGATGGCCCAGGGGCGATACTGTTCCCGCAGGCGATTGATAATTGACGCTGATGCCGTGATATATCCTAGTCGCAATCCAGGCACCGCATAGCGTTTGGTCATTGAGTGCAGCAGAATGATGTTGTCACGACCAACCACATCGGCAGGTTGCAACAAGGGTGCGATCGTATAGTCCTCATAGGACTGGTCAACGATGAGCAGGTGGTGGCGCTCGGCAAGAGTCAACACATCCTCGACTGCCATCACGTCGCCAGTGGGGTTATTGGGATTGCACAACCAGCACAGGTCACCATCCTCGCGCTCCTCGTAGCCAAACACGCGGCAAGCGTCCTCATATTCCCGAAACGTGGGTTGCATCACGTGGCAAGTGCCCTCATGGCGATAGGCTTGGGCAATCAGGTAGATGGCATCGACCGCGCCACTGGTCACCAGCACCTCGTCGGGACTGATGCCGCAATCCAGGGCTATCATCTGCTCCAACGATGCTGCCGACGGCTCGGGATAGGAGCGAATGGTCTGCATTTGGGTACACAAGAAGGCATCCAATGCGCTCAAGTCAGTCCCATTGTAAATGTTGGAACTGAAGTTCATTTTGATGTTGTCATAACGATACAGGTCGTCGCCGTGTCCTTCAATCATGGTCAGTCAGGATTTTGTAGATTTGTTCCATATCGACATGCTGGCGCACATGGTCAGCCAACTTGTCGTATTGTTCTTCCTTGAATGCTGTGTAGTCAAACGGCTTGTCGCCCTCGGCGATTTTGTCCTTGAACGGTTCCAACAGGAAATCGACAAAGGGGGCATTGTCGAGGATGCCGTGGACGTAGGTACCCATGCACTTGCCGTCAACGAGATAGCCGTCTTCGCGTCCGTCATCGAGGCGCAGCAGGGGGGATGATTTAGCGCTGCCCACAGGGTGGGTCTCGCCCTGATGAATCTCATAACCTTGCCCGTACTGGCAAGTCACTTGGCGCGTCTGCTTGTCACCGTTCATGGTGGTAGTCGTTGGCAGCAGGCCCAATCCCGGCAAACGCTCGATGTCGCCCTCGACGTGGTCGGGGTCAAGCACTTCCATGCCCATCATCTGGTAGCCGCCGCAGATGCCCAGCACAGCCGTGCCCTCGCGATGAGCCCTCACGATGGCCTGGGCGCATCCGTTGCGGCGCAGTTCATACAGGTCATGCAGCGTGGACTTGGTGCCTGGCAGGATGATGATGTCGGCCTTCTTGATGTCCTCGGTATTGTTGGTATAGAAAAGGTGAACGCGGGGATCACGTTCCAGCGCGTCAAAGTCGGTGTAATTGGACAGGTGCCGCAACATAACCACGGCCACATTGACCTTGCCGCGCTCGGCCTGCATCGACTTTTGCGCCAAAGCCACGCTATCCTCCTCCTCGATGTAAATGTCTTTATAGTAAGGGATAACGCCCAACACAGGAACACCGCAGATGTCCTCCAGCATTTTGCGGCCCTCGTCAAACAGGCGCATATCGCCACGGAACTTGTTGATGATGATGCCCTTGATAAGGTTTCGGTCCTCAGGCTTCTGCAAGGCGATGCTGCCGTAGACCGAGGCAAACACCCCACCCCGATCGATGTCGCCAACCAGGATCACATCGGCATGGGCATGACGAGCCATGGGCAGGTTTACCAAGTCGGTGTCGCGCAGGTTGATTTCCGAAATGCTGCCCGCACCCTCCATGACGATGGGATTATAGCGGGAAGCCAAACGATCGAAAGCATCGCACACTTCACGGCGATAGTCGATGTCAGACGTGCCTCGGCGCCAATAGTCATAGGCATTCTTGTTGCCGATGGGCTTGCCGTGCAGGATGACCTGCGAGGTATGGTCAGACTGAGGTTTCAACAGCAGCGGATTCATGTCGGTATGGCAAGGAATACCCGCAGCCTCTGCCTGAACAGCCTGGGCGCGACCGATTTCAAAGCCTTCGGGCGTAGCGTAGGAGTTCAACGCCATATTTTGGGCCTTGAACGGGGCTGGACTGTAGCCATCTTGCTTGAAAATGCGGCAAAAGGCAGCAGCAACGATGCTCTTGCCCACGTCGCTGCCCGTCCCGGCAAACATAATGGGATGTAATCGCTTCATTCTTTCTCGTTGGCTAAGACAAACAGATAATCAGACAGGCGGTTCATCATCACCAGGATATCATTATTGACTGGATGTTCCCGATGCAGTGACCACAGGCGGCGCTCCACCGTGCGGGCTTGAGTGCGAGCCAAGTGAATGAAAGCGGCCAACTGTGACCCTCCTCCAGGCACGACAAAACCGCCTTGATAATCGGCACGGTCAATGGCTTGCTCCAACTGCGAGGTAATCTCCGCAACATGGAGCTCACGGGGATTGATACCACCATCAGGCGTGGCAATGTGGCTCATGACCGTCATCAACTCGCGCTGCACGGCATGGATGAGTTGTAGAGACGCAACATCTTGCGTATCATCGAGCATCGACCGCACGACACCCAAATGGGCATTTAATTGGTCTATCTGCCCGTTGGTCTCGATGCGAGGGTCATCCTTAGGAACCCTCACGCCATCGCGCAGGCTGGTCATGCCCTCATCACCGGTCTTGGTATATATCTGTTTCATTTTAGTTTCTAGTCCTTAGTTTTTAGCCCCTAGTTTCTTTTTGGCAACTGATATAAATGAGTATAGCTTGCCAATACATTCTTGTAACGGATGACAGGCGTTGGCACGGGCTCGCCTTTGGCATTATAGACCTGAACCACCGATCTCGGAATCTCGCCCAGGAATTGCGTGTAGTGGAACTCATGCCCACGGTATTCCTGGCCATCGAGGGTGAAGCGGCGATAACCCAGCGAGAGTTTGCGGTCTTGCTTGCGGGCGGTGATGCTGTAGGGCAGCACGCCGCACATGGGAAATTCGCCCTCATCAGTGACAATTTTATCGCACAGATACATCATGCCACCGCACTCGGCAATGATGCGCCCGCCACGCTCGGCATATTCCTTGATGGCACGTCGTGTCGCCTCGGCTGCAACCAAGGCATCGAGATGTTTCTCGGGATAACCGCCCGGCAAGTAGAGCAGCGACACATCGTCAAGGCATGGCACATCACGCTCAGGGTCGAAGAATGATACATTCTCCAACCGGTCGATATTCTCCTGATAGATAAAGGAGAACGACTCGTCGTTACGAGCAATCAAAGTTCTAAGAGCCGCTGCCATTCCACATTCTTTTCAAGTAATTCAATCAAGAGTCTGCTTTCGGGTTTCTCGCTGAAATCCAGTCCCAAATAACGGGAGCCTTGCTCGAGTTCTGTTTTCTTGGGCAGATAGCCATAGCATTCCACGCTCAGGTCATCACACACCTGCTGCAACATGGCGAAATGCCTTGCCGAGCCCACCCGGTTGAAAATCACGCCGCTGATACTTACATCTTTACGGAAGTTGATAAATCCCGACAGAAGTGCCGCTATCGAGTAAGCCGCCGACTTGGCGTCAACCACCAGCACGACAGGCAGATCCAAGACACGGGCAATCTCGGCCGACGAGCCTTTGTCGCGGTCATAGCCGTCAAACAGGCCCATCATGCCCTCGACTACGCACACATCGGCATCCTTGCCATAGCGGTCAAACAATCCCCGCACATGCTCAGGCGTGGCCATAAACGTGTCCAGATTGATACTCGGCCGTCCACATACCGCCGCATGAAACTTCGTGTCGATATAATCAGGCCCGCACTTAAACGGCTGAACACGATAGCCCTTGCGGGCAAACAATGCCATCAGCCCCCGAGCAATCGTCGTCTTGCCCGAGCCACTGTGAGGCGCCGCTATCATAAATCCATGTCCCATAGAACCTGCAAATTTACAAAAAAACGCCGAAAACCCATAGTGTTGGAGCAGTTAATTCCAATTGATAGACAGCGATTTTTTGGGGGATACAATGTACCCCCCTTTTGTAGTATAACAGGGATTTTCAACGATTATTACGGGATGGCCGCCGCTCATAGATTGCTAAATCACAATACTTTAACGTATCACAACGACTCTTGAGATACCGCTCGAAAGTCCCAACAGGATCACGCTTCCAATTTAGGCGCTGAAATTCAGAGATTTTTACGATGATTTTCGGTGCCTTTTATATATCATTTCCTCAATATTTTACTTAATAATCTGTTGGATGTCCCGTTTTTCATCCCTATGGAATCATTGCTACCTAAAGACAAAAGACATTGATTACTCTGGGGTTTTATTTGCTGGGATGAAAAAAGGTGTTATTTTTGTGGCTCTGAAAAAACTATACTCAAGTCATTGGATTAAAGATGAAGAGATTGCATTTTTTATTATTCACGGTACTGTTATGCGGACAAGTTTGCCTTGCTCAGCCGACGGCCCAGCAGTGGAACAGCGAAGTGACATCTGGATGGAACCTTGGTAACCAGTTTGAGTGTTCAGCAACCCATAAATCAATGGATATCGGTTTGCCCGACAATTCCCTGAAGGCCGAAACCGCTTGGGGTAACCCCAAGGTGACCCGCAAGACCATCAAGGCCATTAAGAAGGCCGGCTTTAACGCCATCCGCATCCCGGTGCGCTGGCAAATCCATATCACCAACACTCAGACCATGACTATTGACAAGGCATGGGTAAAGCGTATCAAGGAAGTGGTGGATTGGTGCCTGGAGAATGACTTGAAGGTCATGATCAACACCCATCACGACCAGTGGCTCGAAGGCCGCCCGACGCATCGCTTTCAGCAAGAGAACTGCCAAAAACTGGCGCTGTTATGGTTCAATATCGCCAACGAGTTTGCCGACTATGATTACCGTGTCGCTTTTGCCGGCACCAACGAGGTTCACCTTCCCGATAATTGGGGAAAGCCTGAGGCCGAGAATCTCGAGGTGCAGAATGCCTATAACCAGACTTTTATCGATGTCGTGCGCGCCACTGGCGGCAAGAACGAGAAGCGCCACCTGATTGTGCAGACCTATGTATGCAACCCTGATTTCGGCCTTAATGATTGCGGTTTCATCATCCCTACCGACATCGAGGGCAACGGCAACGATTACATGAGCGTTGAGTTCCATTACTACTCGCCTTGGGAATATGCTGGCCAGGAAAAGTTCTACTATTGGGGAAACGCCTACCGCCAGTATGGCGAAGTGCCCGCCAGCAACGAGCAAACCATGACCGATCTGCTGGACCGCGCAGCCCGTGCTTGGGCCGACAAGGGTCTTGGTGTCATCATCGGCGAATGGGGTGTGACCGACCACTTCAAGGCTGGCGAGATTGACAAGATACACGAGAACATGACTTATTATTGCCGGTTCCTTGTCAGCGAGGCACGCAAGCGCGGTTTCTCAACATTTGTTTGGGACAACAATGCCTTTGGTAACGGTGAAGAGAAATACGGCATATTTGACCGTCATCATGGCATGAAGGTGAAAGCGCCCTGGATTCTGCAGGGAATTATGGAGGGTGCCAAAAATTAGTACCCTCATCGAGAAGGTTTAAAAATCCATCAAAACGAGTATACCTCTGTTCTGACAAAGCGGGCTTTATCACGAGCGAGAACATCTGCATTGACGGCGGCATGACCCGCCTGATGATTTGCCACGGCGATCATGGCTGGAAGTTAGAGCAATAAGATAAAACGAAACATATGAAACTTAAGAGTGCTTTGATCATGCTGCTGTCCTGCATCGGTATAATGCAGGCCCAGGAGGTGGAAATGATGTTTGTCGGGACGTACACCGACGGCGGCAGCAAGGGTGTTTATTCCTATCGGTTCAATCAGGAGACAGGGGAGGCCGAGGTTCTGGATTCTCTGGAAATGAGGAATCCTTCCTATTTGACTATATCCCGTGATGACCGACTGATATATGTGGTCAGCGAGACTCATGACGAGAAGGCTTCGCTCAACATTGTAAGAATAACCAAGAACGGCGGCATGCGCCTTATTGATACGGCACCTACCGAGGGTGAAGATCCCTGTTACGTGGCCACCAATGGCGACATTGCCCTCACTGCCAATTATTCAGGGGGCTCAATGAGCGTGTTCCAGCAGAAACAATGCGGAACGCTTGCCGAACTCGCCATGAAGTTCAACGGAGCAACAGGAGGTCCCGACCCCATGCGGCAACAGGCTCCACACGTTCATTGTGCCTGCTTCACACCCGACGGGAAATATGTACTGGCAACGGACTTCAGTGCTGACCGTATCCTGTCGTTCAGCATCGAGGGGCAAGATGTAATAGCCAACGGCGTTGCCGCTGATGTCAGCGCAGATTCCGGTCCCCGTCACCTGACATTCAGCAACGATGGCCGATTTGCCTATCTGATGAGTGAATTATCGGGCAAGGTGACGATATTCGCCTATCATGAAGGACGGTTAGAAACGCTTCAGGAAATCGTCTCGGACAGCGTGGGGGCTCGAGGCGGAGCAGATATACATCTCAGTCCCGACGGCCGATTTCTGTATTCCAGCAATCGTCTGAAAGCCGAGGGCATCGCCATCTTTGCCGTCGACAGCCAGACCGGACTGCTCACGCGTATCGGCTACCAGCCCACAGCAGCCCACCCCCGCATGTTCAATATCACGCCCAACGGCCGTTTCCTGCTATGCTGCTGCCGTGACAGCAACAAGATCCAAGTCTTCAAGCGTGACAGCACCACAGGCCTCCTCACCGATACACATCAAGACATCCCCCTGAGCAAACCCGTCTGCGTCCAATTATCCGGGATTGAATGAAAGAAACACAAATGAGAGTATAATTGATTGTGAGTTTTTTCTCCGTACGTTATTATTGTGGCTCTTGACGAACAATCCATGAAAGGAGACAGCTGTTGTAATTGTCCCCTTGAATGCGTTAATGAGTATTAAAATGTTGTGAGATAACGCGTTGTATGGGATAAATGAACTACATTTGCCCACTAATGTAGAGACGCATTAGAGCGTGTTGATGAATTCAGCCCTCAATGTGGCTTAAACTACGTGAATATTAACTTGTTGTCATGGTTTGGAATCCATCATAATTATTTTTCTCCTATGCAGTTATACTCGAATAGAATAACCAGAATAATATTTCAAAAAATAGGTGATATGAAGAGATTATTTTTATTGTGGCTGTGGATGGCACTTATGTTTGTGTCCCCCATCTCGTCGTTTGCCATCAGCGGCAATTACTCCGACCCGGGAGGTGGCACCTACTGGTGCAACATCTATGTCGCCGAGGTGAGCCATGGCAAAAGCTATCAATGGTGCACCGGTATTGACGAAACCACGGGTATGAACAATTTCCGCGGCTTTGAGACTGATAATGGCGGAGAACTGTCGATAGGGTCTCCAACTGTCTTGGTCAGGTTCCGCTATCACTACGGTCAACCCAAAGGCTTTGATAGAAATGGTTCTGATCAATCTTTCTATGTGATGACACGCTCAGGTTCGCTCCACAAGATTGGTGAGTGGCCCAAAGGTGGCAATTTCACTCAGACTGATTACACTTATGGTGTGATTGGCAACGGCAGCATGGACGGCACCTGGATGTCGTTCCGCTACGCCCCCAATCAGGCTGGTCTTGAAAATGTGACCGGCATCCAGATTGAGAATGACACCTACTACAAGCAAGACCATTTCTGGGCTTGGGATACTGACTATAGTTTCACTATCCACATGCGTTACCTGAAGGATTTGGAAATGGAGTTTGAGAAGTGTAAGGATGCCCAAGTTGAATGGATAGCTCCCAATAAAGTGAAGGTAAGTGCCGACAACACTTGGCTGCCTGAATATACGCACACCTGCACTTACAGGAACTCTTACATGGCCAAAGTTGTTACCGACGACGGCACGGTCTACAGCGACGGGTCAATCTTTGTGGAAGACCGTCAAGCAAAATCGATTGAACTTGACGTGCCTGCTCAAAACTTCAATGTCGAAGTGACTAAAGTCGGTATTTTTTATTACGTCTACAACAATACCACACTTGAGCTGAGGCTTCCCAAGGCCACAAAGGCGGAAACGCATTTCAACAACGCGTCATCTGATGTGACAGCAACGTTCAACCAAGTGAAAGGCGAGATGCGTCTGCAATGGGTGATGGATAACGCTGTTGCCGAGGAAGGAGATTTCCAGATTTACCGCACGCTCATGAGCGAGTATGGCTCCTACACGGGCAACCGCGAGAAAGTGTGCTCAACGTCCGATAATTATTTCATCGACAAAGAAATGTATGGACTGGACTACAACAAGTATTATCGCTACGAGGTGTTCCAGCTCAAGAATTCGTGGGCTCCATTGGAAATTCCCAGCGACCCTCAGCCACTCGCTAATATCAATGCAGCCATTGTTATGACTAACACCGTGCCGGTGATACCATTGCACCTCAGCCAGGATGTGGATGTCACCGACAACATCCAGATAGACTGGGATTTTGGCAACGTTCCCAAGAATGAGACATCGATAACTTTCTATGTTAACCGCATTGACCCCGATGGAACAATAAGGAAAAAATATGGAGAAGTCACGGTGCCACGTGATGCAGGAAAAGCATCGTTCACCGACGACAAGCCTGAGTCAAGCTGCGAGGTGTACAGATATTTTGTCAACACCGATATGCTTGACGGGAAATTGCACTTCACCAGCGACACTATTCAGTCAAGCCTGCTCGACGGCAGCATTGTGACTGGTGTCACAATCAGTAAGGGCAACTACCAGGGAAGCGTGCATGTTAACTGGACAGCAAAACAGGTGGGCACCAGCCCAACTTATTATGAGGTTCACCGACGTTTCATAGGTGCCAGCGACTGGCTCACAATCGGCACCACCTCGGGAACAACAACCAACTATACCTACGTGGACCAGACCGCCGAGCCTGGAAGATTCTATGAATATCGCGTGGCTGCCTACTCAGCCGACTGTGACGGCACAGGCCGCGTTATCAGTAATGCGATTGTTGAGAGCGGCTTCAGCCAGGCGGCTGGTGTGATTGCCGGTCGTGTGCAATTCGACACAGGTACAGCGGTTGAAGGAGTAAGGCTCAACCTCATGCGCAGTGGCGACGAGACTTCGCGTCCACAGTTCTACAGTCGCAAATTGCTTGATGACGGTGTCGGTATGGTGTGGCTTGCCGAGCCCAGTACTGCCAACAACTTGCTGCGCCTTGACCGACCATTCACCTTGCAAATGTGGATTAATCCCGATGAGGAACAGCACTGGGTTGGACTTTTCAAGATGGACAAATATGATGGTGACACTTATGACTCCGAAGGAAACCTCAAAGGCTATAATTTC
>JAEEGI010010362.1_pt1 | contig 20259 bp, 20 predicted proteins | sample 8958751 | NCBI WGS metagenome assembly JAEEGI01 (sample SAMN16246545, study PRJNA631951) | gut metagenome | biome: gut microbiome; feature: rumen; material: KS-attached | host: Bos | place: Iran: Karaj | collected 2018-10 | reverse complement strand
ACAGGACCCTGCAGTCGGAATCGGCAGTGATCCTGGTACCGGCGCCCTTTCCACCGAACAGGGTCACGACGCCGAACACGCTTCCGCGGGACATCTTCCTCATGGAAGTGCCCTGGTTGCTGACCTTTGCCCTTCCTTCGAGGATCAATCCGAGGCTCCTGTTCCCGGTGCTTCCGTCAAAGATGACGGCCCCCTTTGAGAAGTCCTTTATTACGGTGCCGTCGGCGGAAATAGCTTTACTCAGCCGGTCGGCTGACACACCTCTGAACAGAGGCAGACCAAGCAGAAATTCTTCGATCTTTTCCATAGCAAACCTCAAATAGTGTATCTTTTGATACATTTTGTAAGCCAATTATATATATCGCGCGCCTTGCGGTCAATAGAAAACGGACAACTTGTTAAATAAATGTCGATTTGACCATATGCGTTGGGAGAGAAACAGGATAATGTAGCATAATGACGACATTTTCCCGCAGGTATGGTAATATGTATTAAATAACGGAGGAAACAGAAAATGATGATAATTCTTTTGCTTATACTTATCCTTCTGGCGGTCCTGGTATTCAGGGCGGCCTCGTTCAAGGCAACGCCAAAGGAAAACAGAGAAATAGAGACAATAGCGATCAATGCCGGAAGGGCAAGGGAGAACCTTGCAGAGCTGGTACGTTTCCCCACGGTCTCCGACGCCGATTATGACAAGACGGACAAGGAAGGGTTCGTACGGTACAGGAAAAGGCTGAGGGAGATGTATCCCCTGGTAACGGAGAAGAGTGAGTATTCGGAACACGGAAATACGGGGATGCTCTTCAAGCTCAGAGGAAAGAGCGGCGAGCGGCCGACGGTGCTGATGAGCCACTACGATGTCGTGCCCGTAGTTGAGGAGAGATGGGAGCATCCTCCGTTCTGCGGGGAGATCTTTGACGGACATCTCTGGGGAAGAGGCACTCTGGACACCAAGATAACCATGGTGGGGATCATGGAGGCCGTGGAGGACGCACTTCGGGCAGGATGGATCCCCGAAAATGATCTCTATCTGTCATTTGGCGGAGATGAGGAAGTGAGCGGGCTGTCCTGCGTTGCAACGGTGGACTATCTGGAGAAGGAAGGCGTCAGACCTGCCCTCGTTATTGATGAGGGCGGAGCCGTGGTCGAAGGAGTGTTTCCGGGCGTCGACAAACAGATAGCGGTAATAGGGATAGGCGAGAAAGGCATGTGCGAGGTAAAGTTTACCGCCCGGGGCACGGGAGGCCATTCTTCAACGCCTCCGAAGCACACATCGCTCGGAAAGCTTGCGCAGACGATCGTCAACATGGAGAAGCACCCGTTCAAGGCAGAGGTCACGGCTCCGGTGGAGGGTCTGTTCACAAAGGTGGGACCGTACGCTCCGTTCGGCCTCAGGCTGATATTTGCGAATCTGTGGCTGTTCAGAGGACTTCTTGCGACGATAAGCGAGAAGCTCGGCGGAGAGATAAATGCCATGATGAGGACGACTACGGCTGCGACAATGGCACAGGGTTCAAAGCAGGCCAATGTCCTGCCTAATGTATCCACAGCGAACGTAAACCTGCGCTTGCTTAACAACACCACCGGACGGCAGGCTCTTGAGCATCTGAAGAAGCAGTGTGTGGACGGGGTCGATGTTGAGTTCGTATCCCTCCAGGAGGCTTCGCCCTATGCATCTACGGAAAGCGAGGCATGGAAGAAGGTTGAGCGCGCAGTCCGGGACACATGGCCTGAAGCGGTCGTCAGCCCATACCTGATGATCGCCGGAAGCGACAGCAGGAACTATTCCAGGATATGCAGGGACGTGTACAAGTTCAGTGCCATGCACATGACAAAGGAAGAGAGAGGACTTATCCACAACGACAACGAGAGGATCAAGCTTGAGAACATAGACAGGACAGTGGAATTCTTTCACAGGCTTCTTAAGCTCATATAGCGGAGATACATATGAAAAACATTGGAACACAAACCATAGAGACAGAAAGGCTCATACTCAGAAGGATAGAGGAAAAGGATGCGCCGGCAGTGTTCAACAACTGGGCCTCGGACCCCGAAGTCACCAGATTTCTCACATGGCCCACTCATGAGGATCTTCACACCAGTGAAGTGATAGTCAAAAGCTGGGTGAGAGAATATGCAAGGGATGACTTCTATCAGTGGGCGATAGAACTCAAAGAACTGGGCGAAGCCGTAGGGACCATCAGCGTCGTAAGGATAGATGAAAAGGCAGAGACAGCCGAGATAGGCTACTGCATGGGACGAAAGTGGTGGAGACGCGGCATCATGCCGGAAGCGCTCAGGGCGGTGATAAAGTTCATGATAGAAGAAGCCGGATACAACCGAGTCGAGGCAAGGCATGACACGGTAAACGGCGCCAGCGGAGCAGTCATGAAAAAGGCCGGCATGACCTACGAAGGCACTCTCAGGAGAGCCGGCAGGAACAATCAGGGCTTCTGCGACATTGCAGTGTACTCGATGCTGAAGGAAGAGTATTTAAAGTAGCTCACATATTTAAAGAGTCTTGGAAACCGTTTCCAAGACTCTTTATTCTTTTATCCAGTCGTAAAGCGGATGTCCGGGGAGCAGGGTGCAGCCTCTGTCGCCGATATTCTCCAGATAATGCGCGTCCGAATCGGACATGTACGGCATGTCCTCGTCCAGAAGACCTGCCTTTACGAGGTCGTGTCGTTTCGAAAGGTCGTGCAGTTCTACTCCATCGATCGGTATGTCCTCAGGTATGGTTCCGAGAACCGACAGAACCGAGAAACTGGTGTTGTCTATATGGGCGTAGACAGCCCTTCCTCCGTATTTGTGGCATTCCTCCACGACCTGCCGCGCGGAAAGACCGCCGGCATTGAGAAGATATTTGTCAACGTTGCCGATCGGATTGTCATCGGCATCCATGATTATCTCCTCTCCGAAGATCTCCGGTCTGTTGGCAACATCAGGCATGTTGTCGAGTATCATGTCTCCGAAGCTGACGGCGGCTTCGACGGTCCTGAAATAGCAGACGATGTGGAAATCCTCAGAACTGCTCACCTCTATGCCCGGTATGAACATGATGCCTCGCTCCCTGCAGCACTCGGCGAGTGCAGGGACATTCCTGGCGGTATTGTGGTCGGTAAGGGCTATCACTCCGAGTCCGGCGAGATATGCCATGCCGGCGATGTTGTTGGGAGTCATGTCGTTGTCTCCACAGGGAGACAGGCATGAGTGGATGTGCAGATCGTAAAGCATCTATTTACCTGTCATTATTGAGGAGGGCAAAAAGCTCTCCGGAAATGTCAAAGCAGCTTCTTTCGGTGGAGAGGACCCAGATCTCCTCCTCCTTTGCCTTTGCAAGAGCGTTGTCCATTATCCGGCTGTTCTGGCACAGCACGATGCAGGCCACATCGTTCAGGCTGGCGACGGCTACCGCGTTAATGTTTCCCATTACGGTGAACCAGGCGTTGTCCATCCTGGCGTTTGCCATAACCCAGCTGAGGAGGTCTCCGCAGAAGCCTCCGTTTATGGTCCTGTCCTCTCCCTCGCTGAGCACTTTGAGGGAAAATCTGTCGGCGAATTCCTTTACTGTCATTTTATTCCTCTTGTCCCAGAGCGGACCTTATCCGCTCAAGCTTCTTCCTCATTATGACGACGCAGTCGCCTTCCTTTGCCAGGCCGTTTATGACGTCCTGGGCAAAGCATCTGCAGTTAGGAGCGCCGCAGCTTCCGCAGTCAAGACCCGGGAGTCTTTCGATCAACTCCTCCAGTTCGCTCATTGCCTTGAATCTTTCCATAGGGGTCCCCTGAAGCTCATACACCGGGACGTATTCAAGGTTGGTGTCCCAAAGCATCTCTATTGGAACGCTCTTGCCGAGGGAGTTCCTCTTGAGCGGCATCGTCTTGGCTATGTTCTTCAGCTTGGATTTTGCAATGAAAGGATTCTCAACGGCGAGCACTCCTCCTACGCAGCCGCCCGGGCATGCGTTGAGCTCAATGAAGTCGATGTTGTACAGCTTGTTGTCTTCTATGTCGTTGAGGACCCTTATGACATTCTCTATTCCGTCGCAGGCGAGATAGTTCGTGACCGTCGCCAGTCCGTCGCTCTCTCCTCCGCTGGATGCCCAGCCCACACCGAGAGCGCCTGAAGTGGCGTCGCTCTTGTGACCCGGCTCGTCAAGGACCTTGAGGAGCATCTGGTAGATGTCCTTCATGGCAACGGCTCCGTCCACGGCCGAATGCGTCGATCCGATAGGATTGTTTATATCGGTGATCTTTGCCGGGCATGGGGTGATGAATATGCAGCCGATCTCCTCTTCCTTAAGGGAGGTCGACTCCATGATCTCCTTCTTTGCAAGCCTTGCGGCAAGCTCCATCGGGGAGACCAGAGGCAGCACGTGGCTAATGAGTTCGGGGAATCTTACCCTTATCAGCCTCATTATGGCAGGGCATGCAGAGGATATGACAGGCTTCGGCATGCTGCCGATTATCTTGCCTGTCGCATCGCTTACCAGTTCCCGTGCTCTCGCGACTTCGAAGAAAGAGTCGAAGCCTATGTCGAGGAGCCCCGCCAGTATCGGTGAAGGATCGGTGATGTTATTGAACTGTGCGTACAGTGACGGAGCCGGAAGGGCAACAAGATGCTTGAAGTGAGAATAGTCGCTCAGCGTGTTGTATACGGCCTTCTTGGCGTTATGAGGGCACATCCTTATGCACTCTCCGCAGTCTATGCATCTGTCGGAAAGGATGCGTGCCTTTGAGTCCTGCACTCTTATGGCCTCGGTAGGACATCTCTTCAGGCAGTTTATGCAGCCCTTGCAGAGATCCCTGTCCAAAGTCACTGAATGGGTGTATGTACCGGACATCGGTATCCTCCTGGTAGGAAGTGTTTATCAAAGGTTAACGACGAGTTTGATGTGAGTGCCCTTGCCGACTTCGCTGGTCACTGTCATCTCGTCAGTGTATTTCTTCATGTTGGGCATGCCCATGCCCGCACCGAAGCCGAGGCTCCTCACCTCAGCGCTGGCGCCGGACCAGCCCTCCTTCATTGCAAGGGATATGTCGGGTATGCCGGGACCTTCGTCATCGAGATACATCTCGACTCGGTCCGGATAGATGAGAGCGTCGATGGTGCCACCCCCGCCGTGGATGCACAGGTTTATCTCGCCCTCATAAAGGCTGATGGCAACGTTCCTGATCTTTTCGGGGTCTATGCCCATCAGCTTCAGCTTCTTTTTCAGATCGCTGGAAGCATGCCCTGCCTGTGTGAAGTCATCTCCCGGAACGGTGTAGCTCAATCTGATAGGTTCCATCATGCTCCCCTGAGTCCGTGCTCATAAAGGATGCCGCAGCAGGCGAACATCGGTGTCGTAGTGGTCAATACGCATATGCCATATTCCTCGGCAAGCCTGAGGCTGATTTCGTCAGGTCTCTTGCCGCGGACATAGACCACGCAGACCATATCCATCATGTTGGCGGTCCTGATGACCTGAGGGTTGTTGAGCCCCGTGACGAGGACTGCCTGATTCTTTACATAGGCTAGAACATCGCTCATCATGTCGCTTCCGCAGGCGGTGTGCACCTCGGTCTCCGTGCTTATTTCGGGAGTGAGTACTTCCGCTCCCAGCAGTTCTGCAATATCCTTGATCTTCAAATCCGGATCTCCTTATATATTTCGTTATCCTTTCGGACAGTTTTCTTGTGTCGATAATTATATCATAATCAGCCGCCTTAAATAAAGAAGGACGAACCGGCACAGAGCAGTTTCACCTGTTCAAAAAAAGCTCATGCAGGCGGCAGTCCGTATCAGCATATACAGTAATTCTACCATATGACAAAAAGTTAACAATAAATATTAAAAGTTTTTATAACATTTGACAAATCCTTAACAAAATGCTCAAAATCGATAGAATCGGGCACTAAGCTTTGGTATAATCCATACTGACGGAGTATCTCCGTCGGCTTAGGATGTAATCTTTTTACATAGGTTTAGGAGGATAGTATGAAGAAGATTTCGAGAGTGCCATTCAAGGGTACGCCGGAACAGGCGGCGGAACTCAAGAAATGGCTCGACGAAAACGGACGGAAACGCGGTTCTGCCATGCCTGCACTCCAGAAAGCACAGGACATCTACGGATACCTTCCGGTAGAGGTGCTGAGGGTGATCGCAGACTCGATCGGCAAGAGCCTGGAGGAGGTCTACGGGATAGCAACTTTCTACGGACAGTTCTCCCTGGCTCCGAAGGGCAAGTACAAGGTCTCTGTCTGTCTGGGAACGGCCTGCTACGTAAAGGGCAGCGGAAAGATCCTGGAAAAGCTGGAGGAAAAGCTCGGAGTTCAGCAGGGTGACTGCAGGGATGACGGTCTTTTCTCACTGGATGCGACAAGATGCATAGGCGCCTGCGGTCTTGCACCTGTATTCACCGTCAATGACGATGTTTACGGAAGGATAAGCGAGAGCGGCAAGGAGCTGGACGGCATACTCGCAAAGTACAAGTAATATGCAGGAACTCTCTTTAAACATACTGGACATCGCTCAGAATTCAGTGTCTGCCGGCGCCTCCCTCATTCAGATCGGAGTGTCTGCCTTCGGAGAAGACGGAAGATGGCTGAAGATAAGCATAGAGGACGACGGCAGTGGAATGGACGAAGAGACGCTCAGAAGCGTGGAGGATCCGTTCTTCACATCCAGGACCACCAGGAAGGTCGGACTGGGAGTGCCGTTGTTCAAACAGGCAAGCGAAAGCACGGGCGGACGGTTTTCGATCACCAGCGAAAAGGGAAAGGGGACCCTCGTCACTGCCACGTTCGACACTTACAACATTGACTGTACTCCGCTCGGACGGGTAAATGATACGGTCGGAATCCTGATAGGAATGAATCCCGATATCGATTTCACCTATACGGTGGAAAGGGACGGACAGCAGTTCGTCTGCGACACCAGGGAGATCAGAGCCATGATGGACGGAGTGCCGCTCAGCGAGCCTGAGGTGGTGAAATGGTTAAAGGAGTTTATCGAAGAGAATCAGACAGAGATATTAAGAAGGAGATACTGATAATGAAAAGCTTACGGGAACTGCAGGCCATCAGAGACAAGATGAAGTCTACTGTCGGCGTACGCGGATCATCTGATAACAAGGTCAAGATCCTCGTCGGCATGGCCACCTGCGGAATCGCCGCCGGAGCCCGTCCTGTGCTCAACGCATTCAGCGAGGAGATCCTCTCAAAGGATCTGACCGACAAGGTAGTCGTATCACAGACAGGATGCATAGGCATCTGCCAGTTCGAGCCTGTTGCCGAAGTGGTAGAGGGCGACAAGAAGACAACATATGTAAAGCTCGATGCCGAGAAGGCAAAGAGGATCGTGCAGGAGCACATAATCGGAAAGCAGCCGGTAGTTGAGTTCACCATCGGCGCAGTAAAATAACCGGGGAGGAGTACACAAATGTTTAGAAGCCATGTAATGGTATGTGGCGGTACAGGCTGTACTGCTTCACATTCCGAAAAGATCATCGAGGAATTCAACAAGGAGATCGCCGATGTCGGCCTTAACGAGGAAGTCAAGGTCATAAAGACAGGATGCTTCGGTCTCTGCGCACTCGGCCCGATCGTAGTGGTATATCCTGAGGGAAGCTTCTACAGCATGGTCAAGCCTGAGGACGTCAAGGAGATCGTCGACGAGCATCTGCTCAAGGGACGCGTCGTGGAGAGACTGCTCTACGATGAGACCACAATGGGCGGAACGGTCACCAGCCTCAATGATACCAATTTCTACAAGCATCAGAAGAGAGTCGCACTGCGCAACTGCGGTGTCATCGATCCTGACAACATCGAAGAGTACATCGGCCGTGACGGCTATGCCGCACTGGGCAAGGCCCTGACAGAGATGACTCCTGAGCAGGTCATCCAGGTAGTCAAGGACTCAGGCCTCCGCGGAAGAGGCGGCGGCGGATTCCCTACAGGAAGAAAGTGGGAGCTGGCTGCAATGAACAAGGCAGACCAGAAGTACGTATGCTGCAATGCCGACGAAGGCGACCCGGGTGCATTCATGGACCGTTCGGTCCTTGAAGGCGACCCTCACAGCGTCGTTGAGGCAATGGCCATCGCTGCTTATGCCATCGGCGCATCAAAGGGATATGTATATATCCGTGCCGAGTATCCTATCGCTGTCAAGAGGCTTCAGAAGGCCATTGACGACGCAAGAGAATACGGACTGCTCGGTGACAACATCTTCGGAACGGATTTCTGCTTCGACCTTGAGATCAAGCTGGGCGCCGGCGCATTCGTATGCGGTGAAGAGACAGCTCTCATGCGTTCCATCGAAGGAAACCGCGGTGAGCCTAGACCGCGTCCTCCTTACCCTGCAGTAAAGGGCCTGTTCGAGAAGCCTACCATCCTGAACAACGTTGAGACCTATGCCAACATCGCACAGATCATCCTCAACGGCGCAGAGTGGTTCGCATCAATGGGAACAGAGAAGAGCAAGGGTACAAAAGTATTCGCTCTCGGCGGCAAGATCAAGAACACTGGTCTCGTTGAGATCCCTATGGGCACCACGCTTCGTACAGTCATTGAGGACATCGGCGGAGGCATCCCTAACGGAAAGAAGTTCAAGGCAGCCCAGACAGGCGGTCCTTCGGGCGGATGCATTCCTGCAGCTCTCATAGACACACCTATGGACTATGACAACCTGATAGCCATAGGCTCGATGATGGGTTCCGGCGGACTCATCGTCATGGATGAAGACACATGTATGGTCGATATCGCAAAGTTCTTCCTGCAGTTCACGGTCGACGAGTCCTGCGGAAAGTGCGCACCTTGCCGTATCGGCACACGCCGTCTGCTTGAGCTCCTTGAGAAGATCACGAGCGGTAACGGCGAGCTTGAGGACCTCGACAGGATCGAAGAGCTTGCAAACTTCATCAAGGCAAACAGCCAGTGCGGACTCGGACAGTCTGCACCTAACCCTGTCCTTTCGACTCTCCGTTACTTCCGTGACGAGTACGTTGCCCACATCGTGGACAAGCGCTGCCCGGCCGGCGTATGTAAGGATCTGCTCCAGTACAGGATCCTCGAAGACAAGTGCAGAGGCTGTACTCTGTGCAAGAGGAACTGCCCGGTAAATGCGATCTCCGGAGAGGTAAGAACTCCACACGTCATCGATCCTAACGTATGTATCAAGTGCGGTGCATGTATGGCAGGATGCAGATTCGGCGCAATCGTTAAGGAATAGGAGGAACTTTAAAGATCATGGTAAATTTAAAGGTCAATGGCATCAGTGTATCTGTACCGGAGGGCTCTTCCATTCTTGAAGCTGCCTATCAGGCAGGTGTCGATATCCCTACACTGTGCTATCTTAAAGACATCAACGAGATCGGCGCATGCCGTATCTGCGTAGTTGAAGTAAAGGGCATGAGAGGTCTTGTAACGGCCTGCGTATACCCTGTAAGCGAGGGCATGGAAGTCCTCACGAACACCGAGAAGGTACACGCTGCAAGGAAGATGAACCTTGAGCTGGTGCTTTCCACACATAATCAGGACTGCCTTGGCTGTATCAGGAACGGCACATGCGAGCTGCAGAAGCTGACCCATGATTACGGCATCAAGGATACAAGCGCCTGGACCGGCGCAAAGATGGACTGGGGCATCGATGATTCAGCAGTTCATATGTACCGCGACAATTCAAAGTGCATCCTCTGCCGCCGCTGCGTAGCAGCCTGCAAGGAGACCCAGGGCATCGGTGTCATCGGCGCAAACGAGCGCGGATTCGAGACACATATCGCATGTGCATTCGAGAAGCCGCTCGATGAGACAGCCTGCGTATCCTGCGGACAGTGCATAGTAGTATGTCCTACAGGCGCTCTGGCCGAGAAGGACGATACCGACAAGGTATGGGCAGCACTGCGGGATCCGACAAAGCACGTCGTTGTTCAGACAGCACCTTCAGTAAGAGTAACGCTGGGCGAATGCTTCGGAATGCCTATCGGCACAAACGTGCAGGGCAAGATGGTAGCAGCTGCAAGAAGGCTTGGCTTTGACAAGGTCTTCGACACAGACTTCGCTGCTGACCTCACGATAATGGAAGAGGCCAACGAATTCCTCGAGAGAGTCACGACAGGCGGCACTTTGCCGATGATCACATCCTGCTCACCGGGTTGGGTAAAGTACTGCGAGACATTCTTCCCTGAATTCATCCCTAACCTCTCAAGCTGCAAGAGCCCTCAGCAGATGTTCGGCTCCATTGCAAAGACATATTACGCCGAAAAGATGGGACTCGACCCCAGAGACATCGTCGTCGTGGCCGTAATGCCTTGCGTCGCCAAGAAGTTCGAGGTGGGCAGACCGTTCATGAACGCTGCAGGCGAGGACATCCCTGATGTCGACATCGCCATCACCACAAGAGAGTTCTCACGCATGATCCAGAGAGCAGGCATCCAGTTCTCACGTCTTCCTGATGAGGATTACGATCCTCTGATGGGCGCCGCATCAGGTGCCGGTCACATCTTCGGAGCTTCCGGCGGTGTTATGGAAGCAGCTCTGAGAACGGCAGCAGAGACGCTTACAGGTAAGGAACTCGAGAAGCCTGACTTCGTGGAAGTCCGCGGAACAGACAAGGGCATCAAGGAAGCTGTCTACACCATCGCAGGAAACACCATCCGTGTAGTCGCGGCTTCAGGCCTCAAGAACGCCAAGGAGATCCTCACAAAGGTCAAGAACGGCGAGGCAAGCTATGACTTTATCGAGATTATGGCATGTCCTGGCGGATGCATCAACGGCGGCGGCCAGCCGACTCAGCCGGCCAGTGTAAGGAACTTCGTGGATCTCAAGAAGCTGAGAGCGTCAGCCCTGTACACACAGGATGAAAGGATGCACCTCAGAAAGAGCCATGAGAACCCTGAGATCAAGCAGCTCTATGCTGAGTTTCTCGGCAAGCCGGGCAGCCACAGGGCTCATGAGGTCCTTCACACCCGGTATGTCGCAAGACAGATCAATTACTGATAGATATACTATTCCCCTAAGTTACGGAAAGCGGAGAGCTGCGGCTCTCCGCTTTCTCAGTCAAAGTGATTTTATCACTGCCATCGGAGCCCGGATGTTGTAGTATCACATATAATATATGACTTAGGGGAAAAGAAAGATGATATATGACATAGCTATAATCGGAGCCGGCCCGCGGGGTCTTTCGGCAGCCGTATACGGACAGAGAGCCGGGCTCTCTACAATCAATTTCGAGGCGAATGTCCATGGCGGACAGATCATAAACACTCCGGAGGTAGAGAACTATCCTGCGATGGAGAGGATGAGCGGAGTGGAGTTCGCGATGAACTTATATAACCAGGCTGTCGATTTCGGAGCCACGATCCAGTATGAGGGCGTGACGAGCGTTGAGCTTGAGGGAGACATCAAGAAGATCAGGACTGACTTCGGCGAGTATGAGGCAAAGACCGTCATAATCGCTACGGGCGTCACCAGAAGAAAGCTGGAGATCCCCGGCGAGGACACTATGATCGGCAGGGGCGTGAGCTACTGCGCCACATGCGACGGATCCTTCTTCAAGGACAAGGTGGCCGTAGTAGTCGGCGGAGGCAACACTGCACTTGAGGACGCGGTATATCTCACAGGATTGTGCACCAAGGTACATCTCATCCACAGGAGAGACGAGTTCAGGGGTGTAAAACACGAGGTCGACAAGGTCCTCAGAAACGAGAAGATAGAGATCCACTACAATACCATACCGCTTGAGATACTCGGAAAGGACAAGGTCAACGGCCTGAAGGTCCAGAACAAGGTAACCGGAGAAGAGAGCGTCATTGACACAGACGCAGTCTTCGTTGCGGTCGGGCTTATCCCTCATAACGAACTGTTCGAAGGACAGGTGGCCCTCACTCCTGACGGCTACATAGATGCCGATGAAAGCTGCACAACAAATGTGGAAGGTGTCTTCGTGGCAGGAGATACAAGGAGAAAGACTCTCAGGCAGCTGGTAACGGCAGCATCAGACGGCGCCGTGGCAGCTACAGCGGCATACAACTATATCCAGGGAAAGTGATCTGAAGCATTCGGAGATCCCGGACCGCAAGTTCAGGGTCTCCGATTCATAATTGACAGAGAGAAAAAATGGTAAAGAATAGAAGCGTCAATCTGACCAGCGGAAACATATTCCTGCAGATACGGACATTTGCGCTGCCGATAATGCTCGGACAGATATTCCAGAACCTGTACAACAGCGTCGACTCCATAGTGGTCGGCCGCTTTGTCGGCACTACCGCTCTTGCGGCGGTCAGCAGCTGCAGCGACATATCCATGCTGCTGACGGGCTTCTTCACGGGACTGGCTACCGGTTCCACAGTGCTTTTCGCAAGATATTTCGGTGCCGGGGATGATGGGAATCTGAGTGAAGCCATACACACCGCCGTGACCTTTGCGGTCATCCTCGGAGTAGTGATGGCAAGTCTCGGAATAGTCTTTACACCGTTCCTTCTGACGGTGGTCGGCTGTCCGGCAGATGTATGGCAGGAAGCGAGCCTGTATCTGAGAGTGTATCTGATAGGTATCCTCTTTACTTCAATATATAACGTGGGCAGCGGAATACTCAGGGCCGTCGGAGACTCCAGACGACCGTTCTATATCCTGGTCATCGCAAGCTGCGTGAACATAGTAGCCGACCTCATCACAGTCGTATGGCTGGGCATGGGAGTGCTCGGCGTGGCCCTTGCCACCATCTGCTCACAGGCCATCTCGGTAGCTCTGGTCTTCACGATCCTCATAAGGACGAATGAAAACTACAGAGTCGAGCCTTCAAGGCTTCACATAAACGGAAAGATGCTCAAGGAGGTCATCAACCTGGGCATTCCCTCAGCCGTTCAGTCAAGCCTCATAAGCACCTCGAACCTTTTCGTCCAGAGATACATCAACTCCTTCGGAAGCCGGGCAATGGCCGGCACAGGAGCAGCCAAGAAGATAGACAAGTTCGTCGGCGTGGCAGCAAGTTCGATAGGTCAGGCATTGACTACCTTTGTGGGACAGAACGTGGGTGCAAAGAAATACTCCCGTGCCTTCAAGGGCATCAGGACCGCGCTTGCGATGGGGATATTCGTCATCGTGTCACTGGGCATACCGGTCATAGTCTTCAGCGAGAAGTTCGTGAACATCTTCACCAGCGATCCGCAGGCTGTCAGCTACGGCATACGGCTGATCAGGATCATGATGCCGCTGTATTTCCTGTCGACGATAAACCAGGTGTTCTCAAATGCGGTGAGAGGCTTCGGCAAGAGCCTTGCGGTAATGTTCTTCTCAGTATTCGGAATGATAGTCTGCAGGCAGATATTCCTCTTCGTAGCGATGAGGATAAAGTACGACATAAGGATCGTGTATTTCGGATATCCGGTGGGTTGGTTCTTTGCGGCACTGTTCGTGGTCATATACTATTTCCGGGTCATCAGGAAAAGATATGGGAAACTTGCTGACGGAGAAGTACTTGCCTGAAACTGAATATATAATGAAACCGGAGCTCCTCTTTCGAGGAGCTCCGTTATCGTTCAAAAGATATCAATAGAGTTCTTCTATGTCCTTGGTCCTGCCCATGGCTTCGAGGACTTCCCTGTAGCTGCCGAACGGCCGCTTGCCAACGTTGGAGATGCTGCTCTTCAGGAATTCCAGAGCGTAGGTGACATGAGCTGCCACTCCGAGATACAGAACGTCTTCGTCGACATCGAACAGCCTGTTGTGGTGCGCTGCGCCCGTGCCCTTGGCTTCGTTCTTTATGCCCAGCATGGCAAATACGCCCGGCATCCTCTGCTGATAGTGTGCAAAGCTCTCGGAGCCCATTGAAGGCTGGCTGGTGATGATCCTCTCCTTGCCGATCTCATCGCCGATTACCTTTCTGGCAAAGGCTGCACATTCAGGGTCATTGACCACGGCAAGGCTGGGCATAGGAAGCTTGTTGAAGTGAGGGATGCAGTTATATGTGTGGCATGTGTCTTCCACAAGCTTCTTGAACTCGTCGCGGAATTTTGAACCGATATCCCTGTCGTACATCCTGACCGTTCCGGCGAAGTTGCACTCGTCAGGGATGATGTTTGCCTGTGAACCGCTGTTCAGCTTTCCTATCGAGTAGGAGAGCGGCCGATACGGGTCGATGCACCTGAGCCTGATACCGTCCATGCCCATGCAGATGGCGGCAAAGGCGTTTATAGGGGATATGGACCGGTCAGGGCGTGAGCCGTGTCCGCCTCTGCCCTCTATCGTTATGTCAAAGAATATGGAGGCGGCGTTGACGTTTGTGTCATTGACCGCAAGCACTCCGCTCGGAAGATCGGCTGCCACGTGTATGCCGTAAGCAGTGTCGATCACCACATTGTTCTTGTCCATCCAGGCCATGATGTAGCGGATGTTTTCGGTCATCTCCTCGCCTCTCTCGAAGCATAGATATATGGTTCCGGTGATCTCATCCTGCTTTTCCTTGAGCACCTTGGCTACTCCAAGCAGCATGGCGGTGTGTGCATCGTGTCCGCAGGCGTGCATGACGCCCGGGTTCTTGCTCTTGCACGCTCTTGGCCCCGCAAGGTTGTCATCCGATTCATCTATCGGAAGAGCGTCGCAGTCCGCCCTCAGTAAGACTGAGCGGCAGTTATCGGTCGGCCCCTTGATCTTTGCCAGCACTCCTCCGTTTTCGATCACGGTATATTCGATACCGGTCTTGTCCAGTTCACTGCAGATGAGAGCGATAGTCTCATACTCCTTGTCGGAGAGCTCGGCGTTAACATGTATCGCCCTTCTCATCTCGACCACATATTCCTGGTATTTCTTCGCAAGTTCCAGTGTTTTCATTTTTTTTCCTCCCGTTTTTCTTTCATTATACTATCCGGCTTCTGCATTCGGCAACAGAAAACAGCGGGGTGGATTTGGTGACATGCTTATGGTATTGTGTTAAAATACCTGTGAACAAGCAATCACTTACCGGTATTGAGAGGTGTGTGTCATGGCTGACAGGAAAGACAACATAATCAAGCTCAGGAGCGCGGTCCTTGAGGATTTCAAGAGCGTGGATTACGGAAGGATAGACATCCGGCCCAATGAAGACGGGGGTGCCGACATACTCGGCATCTACGGTCAGAACGGCTCCGGAAAAACGGCCTTCATCGAGGCAATGGCCATAGTCAAGCATTTGATTTCAGGCGCGGCAGTGCCGAACGTGTATTCTGACTGCGTATCAAACGTCACGGGTGAGAGCAGGGTCGCGCTGACCTATGAGATAGAGCACGAGGACGAGGTCTCTTACCTCGATTACTCATTCAAGATGAAGAGAGTAGAGGAGAGCGAGGTCGACAGAGTCAATTACAGCGGCCTGTTCCTTGGCGGAGACGTCAAAACTGCCAGCGACGGCTACAAGCTTGAGATCTATGATGAGAAGCTGATACTGAGAGAGGGTGAAGAGGCAGAAGCCCTGGTGCTGCGGGATGTATCCGAGGGCGTCAACAGGTTCAATCTGGATGGCCGGGCATCATATATGGACATCAAGAATGAAGTGATAATAGATTTTGAGGTCAACAAGCGCCTCATAAAGGAAAAGTCCGCATCCTTCCTGTTCTCAAGCTATATGACAGAGAACGCAAAGGGCACCGTAAAGCTCAACTGGGCACTGAATGCCCTTGTGGATTACGCCAGGAACAATTTCTTTGTCGTGGACACGAAGTCTACGGGATATGTACAGCTGAACTACTCGCTTCCTATATATACAAGGCACGGAGTGTATTTCTTCAAGTCCTACGAGCCGACCTTTATAGCCGATGCGTTATTCGAATATATCTCAGGTCAGATAAAGGGCATCTCCGAAGTCCTCGGACAGCTGGTGCCGGGACTTGGCATCGGCATCAATGTCGCCGCGACCACAACGGATTCAACGGGCACCTCCGGCAAGAGGATAGAGCTCGTCAGCCTGAGGGACGGCATACAGCTGCCGCTCAGATACGAATCTGACGGAGTCAGGAAGATCATATCGGAACTGGCATACATAATCGCAGTATATAACGAGGAGGGCTTCACGGTGGCAGTCGACGAGTTCGATTCCGGCGTGTTTGAGTTCCTGCTGGGAGAGCTTCTTGAGACTCTTGCCGATTCCGGAAGAGGACAGCTTATCTTCACTTCTCATAACCTGAGACCTCTTGAGGTGGTAGACAGCAGCTACATAAGCTTCACTACCACCGACCCGAAGAACAGATACATCAAGATCGTTCCTGAAGAAGGGGAGAACTTCAGGAGCGGCTATTTCAGAAAGATAATGCTGGATACCGGCGTGCAGAAGATGTACTCAAGGACCAAGAAACACAAGATCATGGCAGCCATGAGCCACGCAGGCGGAGAAGAGCAGGATGAGTGACAGAAAAGTGGTGCTGTATCTGGTGGAAGGGAAAAGCGACAAGATCACCCTGGAATACCGGATATCGGAGCTTTATGATGAGATTGATGAAGATTACCAGGTATTCTTTCTGACTGTCCCCAGCGGCGGCGACCTTACCGCGATGCTGAACGTGAATGTGGGGAACGTGCAGGAGGAGATCGTAGCGAAGTTCATCGCGCCTTTCTTTGAAAAGTACGGCTTCAGGGCAACGGACATCAGCGAGATCGTTCAGATCACCGACCGGGACGGGACCTATGTGCCGAGAGGCAACATTCTTCCGTACGGCGCGGATGAGAAAAGAAGCCATATAACCTACGAGAAGGGCAACATCTATGCCGTGGACGTAGATGCAATACTGGGCAGAAATGCTCATAAGTCAGTGATACTGGACTACCTTTCTTCACTGGACGGCATTTCGGTGAATGGGACAGTGATACCGTATTCGATCTATTACTTTTCAGTGAACATAGACGACTTCATACACTCCAATGCCAATCTCTCCTCAAACAACAAGGTCAGGCTGGCCCAGTCATTTACAAGAAGGTGCATGACCAATTTGGACTCCTTCATCAAGCTGTTCACCAACGACCCCGCCACCTGCATCGGGATGGATTACGCTCAGTCATGGGAATACATAAGAGAAGGTACAAGATCCCTCAAGCGCCATACGAATCTCAACCTCAAGATCGAGGATGTGATGGAGGTGTCAATGATGGACGACGTCATCATTTAGGAGGAAAAGATGAGAGAGTGGTTCAAGGATCTCGGCTTTTTCATAAGGCACAGGATTTTGCGGATATTCGTCATATGCCTTGCTGCTTATTGCGTCATAACCATGGGTACACGGGTGTATGTGGACAAGGCCGGGATTGCCGACGAGGTCATGGAAACGATAGAAGAGACGGTCTCAAGTATGGACATCGAGGAAACGGATGAGAATGGGGAGACTTACATATCGATGCCGAAGCTGGCAACTCAGAACATAAGGGCGGGAATGATTGGGCTTTTCAGCGGATTGGTCCCATTCATACTGTTTCCGGCAATTGTTCTGGTCGAAAATGCTGTCATGATGGGATCGGTGCTTGTGGGGTCGGATTATCTCGGCATAACAGCGATGCAGATACTTATATACGGCGTACTTCCTCACGGCATAATGGAGATACCGGCAATGATCATTTGCTATGCATGCGGAGTGAGGATATGCATTACCGTTACTTCCCTGATTCTCAAAAGACAGGACTGGTTCGAGACAAGATTTGAGGTGTCCCGTGCCGTGATAACGGCGGTTCTCATTTCGGTGCCCCTGTTCATTGCAGCGGCTTACGTGGAATCGTTCATAACGCCTGATCTGCTGTACAGGATGGTTCTCGCCCCTGCCCTCGGCCTTGCTTAGCAGTACATTGCAGGAAACAATACAAAGAATGTAAGATGAAAGGCCATCCGCTTCGCGCGGATGGCCTTTGTTTCGTCATATGTACGGATTTGAAGGATTGTAGATCGTGTGCGAGATCAGATAATCAAGCCACTCGCCGTAACCGGCAGGTGTGAGGTGGATCCCGTCACTGTAGGCAACATCTTCTCTGAGATAGCCTGAAGCACTCTTGAATACGTCATAGAGATTGATCAGTCCCAGCCCCTTCTCATTGCACATCCTGGCTATGAGCTGGTTTGCAGCATAGATCCTTGCGATGGAAAGGTTCGGTCTGGCAGCCTGTATGGTAGCGGCGGTCGGTGTGATGGTCGTCACGTAGATGACTGCGTTAGGAGCCTTCTGCTTTATCATGTCTATCATGACATAGTAGCTGTCTATGAAATCCTGAGGTTCCATGGAGACGAGAGCATTGGTGCCGAGGGTGACATACACTTTCTTCGGGTTGACCTGCTCGAGGACAGCCCAAGGATCTATGGGACCCGTCCCGAAATTGATCATTGCGCCCGGCTGTGTGAAGGATCTCGGTGAAAGGCTCTTGGCTGTGAGATAGTGGGCTCCGGTATCCGAAAGTCCCAGAGGGCCGGCATAGACTCTGAATCCGTCCGCAAGGCTGTCTCCCATGAATACTGCGTCTGAGAAATAGCTGATGTCGACCTTGTCGTTTTCAGGGACCTGTATCATGGTCATCTCCGGCGTGGCCGGCTCAAGATTGATAGTCGGCTGGACCGTGCCTTCGAAATTGTTGTAGCTTTCCCGCTGCATTGTCACATCGGTATTGGTGTGCTGCATCATCTTATCGCCCTCATCACCGGGGGAACGGATGAATCTTTCTGCGATCTTTACTATTCCGAAAGCGGCAGCCAGAACAAAAACTGCCATTACCAGATACATGGCTAGCCTGCGTCTTTTCTGCTGCTTTTTCTTTTTAGCCCTGGACTCAGGGCTTACATATCTTGCCATAGATTTACCTCTCTTCAGGTTTTCCATTATATAACAAGGACAGTGCTTTTTCAAGGCAGTAAAGGCAACAGCATACCAATTTTATGAACCCGGAAAAAACGGCCGGCTGCTGGCTGCAGCCGACCGTTCAATGTCTTGTGGTTTTTGTGGTTTTGTGGTTTTGAAAGGATCTGTAATCGTTATGGCTGCCGGTATTGCCCGGCCAACTGTTTAACCTTCTATGAGGATGTCTGAAGCGGTCTCTTCTGCAGGCTCAGCCTTAGGGAAGTCCACGGTGAGGACTCCGTTCTCCATCTTGGCCTTGATATCTTCAGGCTTTACATGCTTGCCGACGAAGTAGGATCTGCTCCTCTGGCCGAGATAACGCTCCTTGCGGATGTATCCGTTCTCGTCCTTGTCTTCCTTTGTCTCGTTCTTGGAAGCTGAGATGGTCAGATAACCCTTGTCCAGCTTGATCGAGACATCGTCCTTTACATAGCCAGGAAGATCTACTGACAGCTCGTAGCCGTTCTCGGTCTCCTTGATATCGGTCCTGAGTCCGCCGAAGCCTCTCATGCCTCTCTCATACTTTGCAGGAACAACTTCAGGCTTTGTCTCGTCCTTTGGTGCCTCATTGCTGCCGTCACCGATCATCGATGGTCTATCTTTTCTGAACCAAGGATCGTCGAAGAAGTCACGTCCGAAAGCATCATCCATCAAATCATCAAATATCCTTGAATAAAAATCTCTAGGGAATAACATAGTATCTTACCTCCGTTTATATATATGGTCCGGATGCCTTGGCATCCTTTGTTTGCTCTTTATCGGTCTTTCTTCCGATTACGCCTTTATTATAGCACCGAAATTAGCAGTGTCAATAGGAGACTGCTAATTTACACATTTCTTTCACAAATTCGCCTGTTTCTGCCTGAAACTGGTATAATTATACCTGAAATGGATGTATTTCGCCCAAATAACAGTCTGGAAATACTTGTTTTGGCAGTCGAAACATCACTCTGACAGATATAGAGCGGCTGAGGAAGGGTGATAATGTCATGTTGAACATGCAGGCATGGTTGATATATAATTGAAACATAAACGGTTTCTCAACAAAAAGGAGGAAATAATAATGGAATATATCGTTTCTGATAAGGTCAAAAAGGCCTTCGGAGCCCTTACGGCAGACAAGAGGGTCCTTGAGGCAGTAAAGTTTATCGAAGAAGATAACGACAAAATGGTCGACATGCAGTGTGAGCTCACACTCATACCTGCTCCTACATTCCAGGAACAGAAGAAGGCAGCAAGGATCCTTGAGATATTCAAGGAGAACGGACTTGAGGATGCTCATATCGACGAGTACGGCAACGTGGTCGGCGTCAGAAAGGGCACCGGCGGCGGAAAGACAGTCCTCATTGAGGGACATATGGACACCGTATTCCCCATAGACACAAAGCTTGAGATCATCAAGAAGGACGGCTGGATCTACTGCCCTGGCATCGTAGAT
>JAEEGI010010361.1_pt1 | contig 20261 bp, 18 predicted proteins | sample 8958751 | NCBI WGS metagenome assembly JAEEGI01 (sample SAMN16246545, study PRJNA631951) | gut metagenome | biome: gut microbiome; feature: rumen; material: KS-attached | host: Bos | place: Iran: Karaj | collected 2018-10 | reverse complement strand
CCATCTACGAAGGTGAGACCGAAGTTTTCACCGAGAACCTCTCCCACCCCATCGAGGAGATCCAGAAGTTCCATGAAGTCGCGGACCAGTTCGAGTACCGCAAGACTGCCATCCTCGACATGGTGAAGCGCCACGGCGTGAGCACCGACGAGATTGCCGTTGTCATGGGCCGTGGTGGTCTGACCCGCCCCTGCGAGAGCGGCTGCTACCGCGTGAACGACCTGATGAAAGAGGAGTGCCACGCCGGTATCCAGGGCAAGCACGCCTGCAACCTCGGAGCCCTCATCAGCGATGCCATCGCCCGTGAGATTGGCCTCGAATGCGCCTACATTGCCGACCCCGGCATCGTGGACGAGCGTCCGGAATTCGCCAAGATCAGCGGCCACCCCGTCTTCGACCTCGACCCCTCGCGCGAGGGTGTCATCTGGCACTGCCTGAACCAGAAGATGACCGGCAAGCTGTATGCCCGTGAACTTGGCAAGCACTATGAGGACCTGAACCTCATCATCGCCCACATGGGTGGTGGCGTGAGTGTGGGCGTGCACGAGCACGGCCGTTGTGTGGAAGTGAACCGTGCCCTCTGCGGTCTCGGTGCCTTCTCCCCCACCCGCTGCGGCTCCATCAACGCCTCCAAACTCATCGAGGTGGCCTGCAGCGGCAAATACGACGAGGCTAAGCTGAAGAAGATGGTCACTGCCGAAGGTGGCTTCGTGGCCTATCTCGGCACCAACGACGCCTACGAAGTGGAGAAGAAAGCCCTGGCCGGTGACGAGAAATGCCAGCTCCTGGTGGATGCCTTCACCTATCAGGTCTCGATGGAGATCAGCCGTCTGGCCGCTGTGGTCAAGGGTAAAGTGGACGCCATCATCCTCACCGGTGGTATCGCCTACAGCAAACCCTGGATGGCCATGATCGAGGAGCGCGTGGGCTGGATTGCCCCCGTGAAGATCTACAAGGGCGAGAACGAGATGCTGGCCCTCGCCATCTGCGGCAAAGAGGTGCTGGATGGAGTAAAGGTGAAAGAATACAAATAAAGTTTAAGGTTTAAGGTTTAAAGTTTAAGGTTTAAAGTTTAAAGGTTAAAGGTTAAAGTTTAAAGTTTTTTCGCTAGATTTGATTTATTTCAGCGGTGCTCAAGGCCTGCGGAGCAGGCAGAAAGTTTAAGGTTTAAAGTTTAAAGAAAGCTGACGCGTCAGCTATTCAATAACCAATAACCAATAACCTTTATTAAGTAGTACGGTTAGCGTTTAACGGTTAAAGTTTAAAGTTTAAAGTTTAAGGTTTAAAGTTTAAAGATACTATATTAAGTAGAATGAAGAAATCTGTGATTTTGTTAGCGGTGTGTGCCGTGATGGGTACCGCCTGTGCACAAAATGTGGAACTGAAGACCTTTAACGACTCGGCTTCCTACGCCATCGGTCGTGATATCTTCCGCAACTGGGAGCAGCAGCAACTGGGCATCGATGCCCGCATTGCCGGTCAGGCCCTGATTGACGCTGCCAACGCCCAGAGCCGTCTCAACGACCAGCAGGCCTTCCCCCTGCTGCAACGTTTCCAGAAGGAATTCGAACGTCGTCAGATGGAGCAAGAGGCCAGCAAAAACCCCGTTGCTCGCGAGAACATCGAGAAAGGCGAGCAGTTCATGAAGGAAATCAGCAACAACAAGTCGGTCTACACCACCAAGAGCGGCCTGAAATACCGCAAGGTGAAAGAGGGCAACGGAAAGCACCCCGTGGCCACCGACAAGGTGAAGGTTCACTACACCGGCACGCTGATTGACGGTAAGAAGTTCGACAGCAGCATCGACCGTGGCGAGCCTCTGACCTTCCCGCTGAATCAGGTCATCCCTGGCTGGACCGAGGGTCTGCAGCTTATGGACGAGGGTTCGAAGTACATCCTCTACATCCCCTACAACCTCGGCTACGGTACCCGCGATATGGGTGACATCCCCGCTGGTTCGACCCTTATCTTCGAGGTAGAACTGCTGGAGATTAATCCGAAGTAAAGGTTAACGTTTAAAGTTTAAAGTTTAAAGTTTAAAGAAGCTGACGCGGCAGCCTTTCACTAACCAATAACCAATAACCAATAACCTTTTAAAGTTTAAAGTTTAAAGCTTTGGGATTGCCTGCGGCAAGAAATCCTAGAAAAATCTAAAAGAAAATCTCAGAAAATCTTTACTGATTTTGAAAGATTTCTATGCGAACCATATCAATTAAATAACGGTTAACGTTTAAAGTTTAAAGTTTAAAGTTTAAAGTTTTTTTGTAAAGGTTATAGGTTAGAGGTTATAGGTTAAAGATTTTTTTTTAAGTTTAAAGTTTAAAGTTTAAAGGTTTGCTCCAGCCCTCTGCACGTCCTCTGCTTGCGTCGCAGGCCGTGACCGGAGGTCAGGCAGAACGGTTAAAGATAAGGAGTCAGGAGGTAAGGAGATAAGAAGTATGAATACGTTTGGAACGAAGCTCAGAGTAACGACCTACGGCGAGTCCCACGGACTCGCCGTAGGTGGCATTATAGACGGCTGCCCGTCAGGCATTCGTCTCGACTTGGATGCCATCAAGACTGAGCTCGCCCGCAGGAGGCAGGGAGCCTTGCGGCAGGAGGAAGACGAGATAGAGTGGCTCTCCGGACTCAAGGACGGGGTCACTCTCGGCACACCTATCGCCTTCACCATCCGCAACAAGAACACCCGCTCGGAAGACTACGACCAACTGGTCGACTGCTACCGCCCGGGCCATGCCGACTACACCTACCAGCAGAAATATAGCATCCGTGACACCCGCGGTGGCGGTCGCGCCTCGGCACGTGAGACCGTGGTCCGTGTGGTGGCTGGAGCCATCGCCAAGCAGATCATCGCACCCATCGAAATCCAAGCCTTCTCTGAAGGTGAAAGGTTAAAGGTGAAAGGTGAAACAAATGAACCTCTATCTGACACCTTTGGGGGCATTGTGAGTTGTCGCATCACGGGACTGCCGGCAGGCGTGGGTGAACCCATCTTCGACAAACTGAACGCTCACCTGGCTTTCGCCATGATGTCCATCCCCTCGGCCATAGGCTTCGAGATGGGTGCCGGATTCAAAGCGGCAGAGATGAAGGGAAGCGAGTATATAGACCGGTGGAACGAATGCTTGAATGCAACAATGTTTGAATGTGTAAGTAAAAATGCGACAGCCACTCAAACAATCACTCAGACAAATCATTGTGGAGGGGTGCAGGGGGGCATCAGTAACGGCATGCCTGTAGAGTTCCGAGTGGCCTTTCACCCTGTGCCTACCCTCCCCCAGCCTGTCGAATGTCTCACCGCTGATGGCGGACTTCGAACCGTTCAAGTCCCCGGTCGTCACGACCGCAGCCAGGTGCCCCGTGCCGCAGTGGTGGTTGAAGCGATGGCAGCGATGGTGATGGCAGATTACCTTTTAGATAATAGATAATAGATAATAGATAATAGATAATAGATAATAGATAATAGATAATAGTTTGGTAAAGGTTAACGGTTTGCTCCAGCCCTCTGCACGTCCTCTGCTTGCGTCGCAGGCCGTGACCAAAGGTCAGGCAGAAAGTTTAAAGTGTAAAGTTTAAAGTTTAAAGATTATAAATAATAAGGTTGTAGGTTATGGGTTATAGGTTAGTGATAACGGTTGGTGGTTTGCTCCACAAGGTCGCAGGCCGTGACCAGAGGTCAGGCAGAAAGTTTAAAGTTTAAAGTTTAAAGATAAGAGATAACAGATAATAGATAATAGATAATAGTTTAGAGTTAGGAGATATGAAGTTGAAAGGATTTTTCATTTTTAATTTTTCATTTTTAATTTTATTAACCTCCTGCGGGGGGAATGGTGAGAAAGGGGCTTTCGACCCGAAGAGTGAGTTCGCCCTCGAGGGCACCATACAAGGGGGTGCTGGACAGCGCCTCTGGCTGGAGGAGATGACACCCGATGGCTCTGCGTTCGTTGACTCTATTCAACTTGATGACAAGGGGCATTTCCGTTATGCCCATACCCTGTCCTACCGCAGTCTCTACAACCTCCACAGCACCGATAACGACTTCGTGGTGCTGCTTCCCGACCTCGGGGAGACCGTCAATGTGCAGGGACAATGGGGCAACCTCTCGTTGAGCTACAACGTCTCCGGCTCGCCCGAGAGCGTCCTCCTGTGGCAGATGCAGGAGTTCTACAACGACGGTTCCTGGGCGCTGAAAGACATCGTGGACACTGCCAACCGTTACGATAGTCTGCTGATGGTCAATGCCATCACGCAGAAGCAGTTCGATGCCAAACGGGCGGTGACCGACTCTATCTACCGTACCCTTTTCATTGAGCAGCAAGAGTACGTCTACCACTTCATCGAGGAGAACAGAGGCTCACTCGCCACCCTTATCGCCCTCTACAAGCCCTTCAACACCCGTCCTTTGATCGACCCGCGTGACCCGGGTAGTATCGACTACTATGATATGGTGCTCGAAGGCCTGCAAGAGAAACTCCCCGACAATCCACACACTTTGAAATTCAAAAACACTACCGAGCACCTCCGCAGCGCCCTCGCTCGACAGGAAGAAAAGAACGAAAGCAAGTAGACATTAAAAATTATGTATCTATGCGACGACTGATTTTTGCCACCAACAACAAGCATAAGCTAACCGAGGTTCGAGCTGCCCTTTCGAACGTGAAAGATATTGAGATTGTATCGCTGGCAGAAGCCGGGCTGGAAGGCGAGATTCCCGAGACGGCCGACACCCTGGAGGGGAATGCTCAGCAGAAGGCGAAATGGGTATTGGATAGAATTAAGACTGAGGAATTTAGAATGAAGAATTCCTTCGACGGGGTGTTTGCAGACGATACAGGACTCGAGGTGGAGGCCCTTGGTGGTGCCCCTGGAGTTTATTCGGCACGTTATGCCGGAGAGCACTGTTCCTTTGATGACAACATCGACAAGTTGTTGGGAGCCCTTGACGGAGAGAAGAACCGCAAAGCCTGCTTCCGGACAGTGATATGTTTGATAGAAGGAGGTAAGGAGGTAAGGAGAGAAGGAGAGGAGGTGGTGAGCTTCTTCGAGGGTCGTGTGGATGGACAGATACTGACCGAGAGGCATTCGAATGGCGAGGGCTTCGGTTACGACCCGGTGTTTATGCCCGACCGTTTCGCGGTGAGTTTTGCCGAGATGCCATTGGAGGTGAAGAACAGCATCAGCCACCGTGGACTGGCGGTCAAAAAACTAGCCGAATACTTAGTAACGTTTAAAGTTTAAAGTTTAACGTTTAAAGATAAGCTGGCGCGTTGTTAATTTTCAATTCTCAATTATCAATTTTCAATAATATTCATGAAACGGGTTTTTCCTTTGACGATACAGAGCGGGATGTCGCAGAGCGAGAGTTATATCCTGATGCTCTGCGAGCCTGAGAGCGGCATCCAGGTGCCCATCTTCATCGGTGCCCACGAGGCACAGGGCATCCTGCTGGCCAAGGAGGAGGTGAAGACTCGCCGTCCGATGACCCACGAACTGATGATGCACGTGATGGAGGAATATGGGCTTGGGCTGAAAGAGGTGAGCATTGACCGCATGTGCGAGGGCATCTTCTACGCCACGCTGCACATGACCGATGGCTTCAATAGCCGCGATTTCGACAGCCGCGCTTCCGATGCCATCACGCTGGCACTCCTTGCCGACTGTCCCATCATGATGGCGGAGAGCGTGATAGAGGAGAGCGGAGTGAGAATGGAAGGTGAAAGGTCAAAGGTGAAAGGTGAGAATTCAATCGAGGAATTGGAAGAGGAATTGAAGCGTTGCGAGGAAAACGAGGAGTACGAAAGAGCTGCGGAAATACAGAAAAGGATAGAGCAGATAAAGTTTAAAGTTTAAAGTTTAAAGATAAGAGATAATAGATAATAGATAATAGATAATAGATAATAGATTGCTCCAGTCCTCTGCACAACACCTAGCTTGCGTCGCAGGCCGTGACCAGAGGTCAGGCAGAAAGGTTTGCTCCACTACGGTCGCAGGCCGTGACCAGAGGTCAGGCAGAAAGGTTAAAGTTTAAAGTTTAAAGTTTAAAGATAAGAGATTATAAATAATAAGGTTATAGGTTATGGGTTATAGGTTATTGATAACGGTTAGTGGTTATTGGTTTGCTCCACAAGGTCGCAGGCCGTGACCAGAGGTCAGGCAGAAAGGTTTGCTCCACTACGGTCGCAGGCCGTGACCAGAGGTCAGGCAGAAAGGTTTGCTCCACTACGGTCGCAGGCCGTGACTCCTATGGAGCCAGGCAGAAAGGTTAAAGGTTAACGATTAACGGTTAAAGATTTTAAAGGGTATGAATTACAACGAGACAGCGGAATTTTTGAAAGGGCGCATCGTGGAGTGCGGTCGGCAGATGCCCGAGACGGTCATCGTGCTGGGCAGCGGACTGGGGAAACTGGCAGAGCAGATTGAGAATCCACTGACGATTCCCTACTCCGAGATACCGCATTTCAAAGTCTCTACCGCAGTGGGGCACAAAAGCAACCTGATTGTGGGTATCCTTGGAGGCAAGAGTGTGATGGCCATGCAGGGACGTTTCCACTACTACGAGGGATACACCATGGAGGAGGTGACCTACCCCATGCGGGTCTTTGCCCTGATGGGCGTCCGGACGGTGCTGGTGAGCAATGCTGCCGGTGCCGTGAATCCCGACTACAAGGTGGGCGACCTCATGATTATCACCGACCATATCAACTTCATGCCCAATCCCTTGATTGGTCCCAACAAGGAGGAGTTCGGTCCCCGTTTCCCCGATATGACAGAGCCCTACAGCCTGCGCCTGCGCAACATTGCGCTACAGGAGGCCACCAAACTGGGTCTCATGCTCCGTGAGGGGGTCTATGTGGCCGGTACAGGTCCCACCTATGAGACACGTGCTGAATACCACATGTACCGCATCATCGGGGGCGATGCCTGCGGGATGTCGACAATACCCGAAGTCATCGTGGCCCGTCACTGCGGCATGGAAGTTTTCGGCATGAGTGTCATCACCAACCAGTCGGCCGACCTCGGCAACGGAACGGTGAACGACGGTGGCGATGTGGTGCGTGCCGCTGACCAGGCTGCCGACAAGATGACATTACTCTTCTCTCAAATCATCCACCGACTCTAACCCTTATGGCCAAATTCAAACAATACGTACTCCCCGTCGCCATCGTCCTTGGTTTCCTGCTGCACGACCACTGTGTCAGCCTCTCTTTTCTCGTCCCCATCCTCATCTTCTCCATTCTGCTGCTCTCTTTCGTGGCTGTGGACATCAGACATCTCCGTCCCACCATGTTCGACTTGGGCCTGATTGTCTACCAGATTGTTGTAGGCGTGGGACTCTTCGCAGTACTCTCCCTCTGCGGAGTCGACAAGATTATCGCTGAAGGAGTGATGATGGGCGCTCTGACCCCCGTAGCGGCCTCATCGACAGTGGTGGCATGCATGCTGGGTGCCAACCGCGAGAGGGTGACCACCTTCGCCATCGTGGGCAATATCTCCATGGCTGTGGTGACCCCCGTTGTCTTCACCCTGATCGGTGACCATCCCGAACTCTCCCTGGTCAACTCCTATATGCTGATGATGGCTAAAATCGGCAGTGTGCTGGCCCTGCCCTTCTTCTTGGCACTGATACTACAGATATGGCTGCCCAAGGTGAACGACGTGCTGGCCAAACGCACCAACTGGAGCTACTATATCTGGGCCATTGCGCTGCTGCTCACCCTCGGACAGACCATCCACTACATCCTGACACAAGGTGAAGGCCAATGGTCCAACATCATCTGGCTAAGCTCCCTGTCGCTGCTATTCTGCATCTTCCAATTCTGGTTTGGACGAAAATACGGGCGTCGCTACCATGACATTATCGGAGGTGCACAGATGATGGGACAGAAAAATTCCGCCATGGGCATCTGGATGGTCAACACCTTCCTCTACTCCCCCCTGTCGTCAGTGTTTATGGCTTTCTACAGCGTCTGGCAGAATTTGTGGAACGCGTGGCAACTGAGGAGAGTTAAGGGGGGTGGTAAAGTTTAAAGTTTAAAGTTTAAAGTTTAAAGATTTTTTTTTAACGGTTATTGGTTATAGGTTATTGGTTATTGAGGTTTTGTAACGTTTTTTTTGTAACGGTTAACGGTTTGCTCCAGTCCCACTGCACTTGCCTTGCTGGCGTCGCAGGCCGTGACCAGAGGTCAGGCAGAAAGGTTAAAGGTTAAAGATAATAGATAATAGATAATAGATAATAGATAATAGTTTGCTCCAGTCCTCTGCACAACACCTAGCTTGCGTCGCAGGCCGTGACCAGAGGTCAGGCAGAAAGTTTAAAGTTTAAAGTTTAAAGATAATAGATAAGAGATAAGAGATAATAGATAATAGATAACGGTTAGTGGTTAGTGGTTTGCTCCACAAGGTCGCAGGCCGTGACCAAAGGTCAGGCAGAGTGGTTAGTGAAAGGCTGCCGCGGCCGTGTTGCGCAAGCGTCAATAACCTATAACCAATAACCTATAACCATTCAGAGAGTTTAGAGTTAAGAGATAAAAGTTAAGAGTTAAATGATAAAAGCGGCTTTTTTTGATATAGACGGCACGTTGCTGAGTTTCGAGACCCACCGTGTGTCGAAGGGCACCGAGCGGGCCTTCGAGCGACTGCACAAAGCAGGTGTGCGCACCTTCCTCTCTACCGGTCGTCCCGAAGTGCTGATCCCCAAGATGCCTGTCAGCTTCGAAGGGATGATCACCATGAACGGAGGACTGGTAATGGCGAATGGTTCAACACTATTAAGCAATCCCATCCGCGACGAGGAGTTGCAACGATGGCTCGATCTGGCGAAAGAGCGTCACCTCTGCACCATGGTCTTTACCAAAGACAACATGTTCCTCGCCCAACCCAACGAGGTGGGACTCAAGTTGCGTAACCAGCTGGAGTTTGAGATGCCACCAGTAGTCCCTATCGATGCCATGCGTTCCGAGACCGTCTATCAGATCATTGCCATCATGCCCGGTGAGATGGACAGCGAAGTCGCAGCCCTCCTCCCCCACTGCCGACTGCCTCGCTGGCACCCCTACTTCACCGACATCGTAGCCCACGACAACAGCAAGGCACGCGGTATGGAAGCCATCTGCCAGCATTTCGGCATCCGTCAGGAAGAGACGCTGGCTTTCGGTGACGGAGCCAACGACATCGAGATGCTGGAATGGGCCGGCATAGGGGTGGCGATGGGCAATGCCGACGAGAGCGTCAAAAAACATGCCGACCGCGTCACCACGGATGTCGACCACGAAGGCATTGAAACTGCCATCAACGAAATGCATGATTGTTTTGCTCCACGTTGGTCGCAGGCCGTTCGCTGTCGCTCAGGCAGGATTGTTTGAGTAATTTTCACCTTTCACCTATAATGGACACTTTAGAACAACAATTGGAGGAAACCTTGCGACTGCTCGACAGCTATCAGGACCTCACGGTCGACCAAGAGGAGGATGACGCTTTCGTGGCTCGTGGCAACGGCTTCTGCGACCGCAAATACAGCGACGACTTCCTGCAGATGCAGATAGCGCAACTCACCGCCCGTGCGGCTGACCTGAGACAAAAAATGAAGAATAATAATCTTTAACCGTTACAAATGCACATATTCCTCATCGTCGCCATAGTAGTCTCCATTGCGTTTGTCATCTACGAGAATCGCAGTGCCCACTTCTCCATCTTCTGGATAGCCTTCATATTGCTGCTGCCCATCGTGGGAATCATCTTCTTCCTCCTGCTGGGCAAGAACCACCACCGGAGCCTCCTCATTCGCCCCGACGAACTGGCCAAACTCAATGCGCTGCGCGACCAGGCCGTTGGCGACGCCCTCCTCTCCCTCCCCCAAGGCGACAAATACCAGAAACTCGCCGCCATGATGCGCAACGCCAACGACGCTCCCCTCCTCGGTGGTAACAAGGTGGATATCTACACCGAATTCTCCCCCCTCTTTGAATCCATGCTCAAAGACATCGAGGCTGCCCGCAGTTTTGTTCACATACAGTTCTACATCATCGAAAACGACGAGGTGGGACGCCGCCTCAGCGACCTCCTCATCCGCAAAGCCGAAGAAGGTGTCGACGTGCGCCTCATCTACGACAGCTGGGCCAATATCTTCGTCAGCCGTCGTTACTACAGCCTTATGCGGAAGCATGGTGTCAAGGTGCAGGACTTCATGCCATTCTACCCCTCCTTCTTCCGAGGCGAAGCCAACTGCCGCACCCACCGCAAGATTGTGGTCATCGATGGCCACACCGGCTACACCGGTGGCATGAATATTGCCCGCCGCTACCGCGATGGCATCAACAACGGTCCCTGGCGTGACACCCACATGCGCCTTGAGGGCCCCGCCGCCGCACAACTCGAGGTGGTCTTCCTCACCGACTGGCGCTTCTGCGCCCACGAACTCCTCGACGAACCCAAATTCTTCCCCCTGCAAGCAATCAAACAATCAAACCTGCCTGACCGCAAGGGAACGGCCTTGAGCACCGCTGAAATAAAATCAAATCCTGCGAAAAATCAAGCAATCACCCAGATTGTCACCTCCGGCCCCATAGGGCCCTGGGATGCCATCATGCAGGGAATGGTGCATGTCTGCGAGCAGAGCCGTCGCTACCTCTACATCCAGACCCCCTACTTCACCCCCACAGCGCCCGTGCTCATGGCCATCCAGAACGCTGCCCTCGCCGGTGTCGACGTGCGACTGATGGTCCCCTCCACCGCTGACCGTGGCGCAATTACCCGCCTCGCCTCGCAGTCCTACTTCCGTGACCTTATCCCCGCAGGGGTCAAAATCTATCGCTTCGACAAAGGCTTCATGCATGCCAAAACCATCGTCTGCGACGACGACTTCGCCACCATAGGCTCCACCAACCTCGACCCCCGCAGCATGGAGCAGAACTTCGAAGTCAATGCCTTCTTCTACGACAGCGCTGTCGCCTGCTGCCAGCGCGACATCTTCCTCGAGGACCAACAGCAGTGTACCCTCGTCGACCCCGAAGAGTGGCTCCACCGCTCCCCCCTGCAGAAACTCCTCGAATCGCTCGCACGCCTCCTCACCCCCATCCTGTAACCTTACCTTCGACCTACCAACACCCTATCAAGTCCTACTATGGTAGGAGTTGGTACGGTGTTAGGACGGTGTTGGGACGGTGTTGATACGGTGTTGGTGTTAAGTATCAGGCAGTTATGGGCGTATAGAAATAGTATAACCCACATTACCAGTGGGTTATACTGCTTTTTTAATAAAAAATAACATCAAATCTATCTACCGGGGAGGTTTAGGAAGAGACCAAACTTGAGGGGATATAAACCAAAGTCGAAAAGCTTGCAGAAGGACATCTGGGCATAGATGCCGATATGCTCACCATACATGAGGCTGAGGCGGGTGTCGAAGACGAAGGGGTTGAGTTTCTTGCCAGCTTCCTTGTCACGGACTTCGAGGTCGATACTTTTGGAGTCGTATTTCTGTTTGAGGAAGCCCCAGACATTGATGCCGGGAATAGCAGTGAGACGGATGCAGAAATCATCGTATTTCCCGGGCTCGAAGCTGAAGGTAATGGGGACAGTTATGGTAGCGGTGGTGAAGTAGGAATCCCAGTTGTTGGGGTCTGAGGTAGGGGTGATGGTGACCGTTGCGGGATAGATTGGGGAAACCGTCCTAAATCCCGTGGGGGTGGCCACCACCTGATGCTCGCGGAAGTGGTAGCGGTTGGCTTCCACACCGAGGCCGGCATAGAGGCCGAAGTGGGGGGTGTTGATGAGAGGATAATCGAGGGAGAGACCTAAGTTCAGGGGATAGTAGGAGACCTCGGCTTCGGCATTGGGTTCGCCGAAGCGGCCGGAGAAGGGATGGTCGGCTAGCCAGTGGTTGAAGCCCCAGGTCGCGATGACTTCGAAATTGCGGTTAGCTTTCCTTGTTTTGGAGCCACCGATGGAAAACCCGTGTTCGCAGGAGATGATGCCGGCCGTGCCTTTATCTTTGATGACAATCTTTCCGTTGTCGGTGACGGTAACATATGTGTTGCGATCCACGATGCTGTCATCAAAGAGCCTGAGGTCAACAGAAGGCACTTCGATGTAAGCATTGTCCGAGGCATTGAAGTTATAACCATACATGGTGATTGGCACTTTGCTTATAATAAACGAGTTGTCCTGTGACCTAAAGAGTACATTACCGGCTGCGAAAGAGTTGGCGGTCACGTCCATCTCGACCCTGGCGTTGTCTTCAGTGTTGATGGTAATTTTCTGGTTTCCGAAATCGAATGATCCTGCAAAGAAAACAATAGAGGCTCCGTCCTCGGCAGAAAAACTGACAATTCCGTCTGCTGGATTGAGGCGAAGGACCACAGTGACATTGCCTTCTATGGACATAACGCCATTGGCGACTTTTGCCACACTGACAGGCCTGTCGGATTCGAGTTGCGTCTTTTCTCCGGCGTAGATTCTCAAGGAAACATTGTCCTCGACGCTGATGGAGTGGACACCGGTGACGGGCTGCACATGGACCTGTGCTGTGGCGACGGCGCTGAGCGCCAAGCTCGCCAGAAGAGAGAAGAAACGTTGTTTTTTCATGATTTGTATGTTTTAATGTTCATTATCGCGAGGCAATCAGAAGGGTGCTCTTGGGGGAGGTGAAGTTACGGCGGATAAACTTGCCCACCGGGCTGTCCTCGACCCATTCGGAAGCAAGGTCGCGGAGTTTGGGACGGGAGTCGTCGTAGACGATGAGGGTGTTGGTGACAAAGGTGTCCTTGGGCTGCTCGTAGACGATGAGGGAGTTGGTGTAGATGATTTTTACGAGTTCTAAAGTATCTATAGTCTCTATAGCATTTATAGTTTCTATAGCATCTATAGAGGCAATGGTGTTCTCGGAGGGAGCGGAAGCACGATGGAGGGTTGGAATGGTCGCAATCTTCGGAGTACTCGGAGTGGTCGGAGTTTCCAGAGTTTTCGGAGATGGGGTGGTTGTGGTGGAAGTGGCGAATAGGGGTTGCTGGGGTTCGAGGGTGTCCATAGTGCCCATGCGGAGGGCGGGAAGCATGAGGGCGATGAGGACGGCAGCGGCTGCACTCCAGCGAAGGAGAGGTGAGAGGTGAAAGGTGAAAGGTGAAAGGTGAAAGGTGAAAGGTGAAAGGTGAAAGGTGAAAGGTGAGAGGTGAAAGGTGAAAGGTGAAAGGTGAAAGGTGAAAGGTGAAAGGTGAAATTTTTCTGTTGCAGCATACGTGACGGTGTCGTCGCGTTCGAGGCGCGGGGCTTCGTTGTAGAGGGCCAGCTCTTCGGCAGCCTCAGGGTGGCTCTGGAGCCAGGCTTCCACCTCGTTGCGCTCGCTGTCGGTCAACTCGCCTTCGGCATACCGCAGCAGCCACAATTCATAGTTGTTGTTATCTATCGTTGCCATAACCTAATGTTTTCAGTTGTTTTCTCATTGCCACTCGTGCGCGGAAGAGGTAGACCTGTACCTGGGAGTCGCTGAGCGAGAGGGTCTCCCCTATCTCACTGTAGCTGTAGCCCTCGACATCGCGCAGTTGGAGGATGGCCCGCTGCACTTCGGGGAGGGTCTGGAGGCTGCGCTCGATAGCCTCACGGAGGTCGAAGCGCTCATCGGGCTTCTGTGTGGTCTCCACCACCGTCTGCCGCTCGTGCATCTGCACCACCTTGTTGTGGCGGAGGGTCATCATCAGACTGCGGTAGGCAGCGCTGAGCAGGTAGCCTTTGCCTTTGGCGGCGGCCACCTCGTCACGGTGGCTCCAGAGCGAGGCCAGCGCCTCCTGCACGGCATCCTCGCAGTCGGAGCGGCTGTTGCAGCAGCGCATCGCAAAGCGCATCGCATCGTTGGCCCAGAGGCTCACTCCCTTGTTATATTCCGTTGCAGTCAATCGGCTTTTTCCGTTTTTCTGTATAATAGTTGCGCGAAGGTGCTGAAATGTTACACCCAAAACGAAAAAAAAGGAAAAAAATTTTCACCCTCTTGTCTTTTTTATAAGGTATCAACTAGGTCGTCATCATGATACAGTGAAGAAGCAATTTTCTACTCACTAGGCTGGTGCTATTCGTCGCAAGGAGGGATTGCGCCGGCACTCAGCCGGCCAGAGCCACACCGTGGCTCTGTCCTACCTAAAACGAAAAAAAAGGAAAAAAATTTTCACCCTCTTGTCAGATTTGCCTCAAAAAATGTGTATTGTATTAGTAGAAGTAAATTTTAAGGTTTAAAGTTTTTTATTATGAAACACTACAAAACTTCTTTGGCGCTCCTCGCAGTGCTTTGTCTTCCTTTCGCTGCCTCAGCGCAGTATTTTATGTCTGGAGGAATAGGCTACCAAGTCCTTTCCGCAGAAAACCACACCGTGGAAGTGACAGGCAAACAAAATTGCACCCCTTATTCAGGCAACATTAACATCCCTTCTACGGTGACCCACAACGGCACCACCTACGATGTCATCGCCCTGGGCGAGAAGGCGTTCTACGGAGCCTCCCTCTCGGGCATCACCATTCCCACGTCGGTCACTCAGATAAAATATGGCTGCTTCCTCTTCGCCACCGTCCCGACAACCATCAATGTCTCCGCCTCAGTAACAAATATTGAAAATCTGGCCTTTGCGGCAAACCATTTGACAAACATCAACGTGGATGAAAGCAATCCTAACTACAGGACGATTGACGGAATGCTGTTCAGCAAGGACACTGCCACCCTTGTGGAATGTCCGATGGCAAAAAGCGGTTCCGTAACCCTGCCGCAGGGCACTCGGCATATAGCATCTCTCGCCTTCGCCTATTGCGAGAATATCACCAGCGTGACGCTTCCGGAAAGTCTTGTCAGCATAGGCTACTGGGCTTTTGTCTACAACCAGCATTTGAACAATGTCGTCATCCCTTCGTCGGTAACGCACATCGCCGCAAGCCCATTTACCAACTGCCCCGCTCTCACCAATCTTTCCATCGATGTTGGTAACACCCATTATTATATGGATGGGATGATGATTTATTCTGCGGGCGGCGACACGCTGGTTTCTGCCCACAAAAGCGCCGATTCGGTGTTTCTGCCGAGCACGCTCCGTGTGGTCAACGGATTTGCAGGCAACCACGATGTCAGGTATGTCCACATCCCCGACGGGGTGAACACTATTGGCAGAGAGGCGTTCAATGGCAGCTCGCTGGTGAGTATCGACCTGCCGAGCCATTTGGACTTTATCGACGAATACGCATTCTACTACTGCCAGTCGCTGACCCGCGTCGGTATGCCCACCACCCTCGACACGATGGGTGAGGGCTGCTTCCACAGTTGCGACCATCTGACATCAATCGAGATCCCGAATGGCTTGCGCACCATCCCCGAGGCTGCATTCTTCATGTGCAACGCCCTGTCGAATATCACCTGGGGCGATGCCGTCGAAGTCATCGACACATGCGCCTTCGGCGACTGCTCCTTCACGGAGTTGACGCTGCCACCGACGCTGCGTGTTGTCAGACAAACCGCATTCATCGGCGACTACATGGGAAGGTTGAACCGGCTCACCTTCTCCGCCCCGGTCGACACCATCGAGGTGGGCGCTTTCTACCGACAGCCCCTGCAGATGCTGCGCTTGCGGAACACCGTGCCGCCTGTCACCACGGACGACGGCTACGGCACGTATGGCTGCCTGGATGGAACGGATGTCGACAGCATCTTCATCCCCTGCGGCAGCCTCAATGCCTATTTGGCAGACGACTATTGGAGCCAATTCGCCGACCAATACTATGACGACTGCGATGGAATTGACGAAATTGAAGATTCAAGAATGAAAATCGACATCTATCCCAACCCTGCATCAACCAGTCTTACCATCGAGGGACTCGAGGGTGCGGTGCGAGTCGAACTGGTCGACATAAGCGGTCGCGTCACCCAAGTATTCACACATTCAAACAACCATGCAATCACCTTTGATGTCAGCAACTATGCCCGCGGAACCTACTTCCTCCGCCTGCATTCTCCCGACGGCGTGGTGACAAGAAAAGTGATATTGCAATAAAACAAAGAAGGGAACCCCGCGAGGTTCCCTTCCTACTTATAGCTTTAGCCTCATGGTCGGGCGGTCGCCTATCCGAAGATACAAACGTCGCGTTCTGTATAGGGAAAGGTCGATGATGCTGACACGGCCGGCTATCTCCGCAGCCACAATCCAACCTTTATTATCGAATACCCTTATCCATTCTCCTTCGGCACCTCTAATAATGAGGTGGCTGTCGTCGACCGAAACCGCCAGACTGTCATACTCCGCATGAGGAGGCACCTCTTCCGGTAATTCTGTCGATTCCAGCAGACTCAACGAAGGCAACGGTTCCACAGATTCCCTCTCGGGGAGGGGGTCTCTGTCGGATTTCGGTGCCTGGGCGACGGGCTCGGAGAACGGAATGGGTTCCGGTACAAACTCAGGCTCCTCCTGTAGTGTGTCGACAACCGTCGCCTCGGGTTTTCCGCTGCCGAAGAGGAGGTGGCGCCACTGCGGCACGATGGCGATGGCCACTCCCGAGGTAAGCAGCAAGACGAACAGAATCAGCACCACGCTCCGCATCTTCTCTATGGCGCGATGCATGCGCTGGTAGAAGTTGTCGCGACTGATGCCCATCTCCTTGCCTATCTCGTCGCCTCGGTAGCCCTCTAAATAGAGGCGAAGCATGCGTTGCTCATCGCGGTCGAGCGAGGAGAGGAGTTCCTCGAGCAGCTCTTTCCGCTGCTGAGTGTCTTCTTCGGTAAAAGTGTTGGATAAGTTTTCGGAGAGGGGTTCGGTGGACAGTTCTTGTCGCCGTCCTATCTGATAGAAGACCGAGCGTGCTTGCCAACAAACCCAAGCCCGCTCCTGTTCGGGAGTGGACTCAGGGCGCAGTTTGTCGAAATTCTCCCACAAAGCAATAGAGACCTCCTGCAGCAGGTCGCAGCAGCGGTCGCGGTCGCCGCCAGAGCGTTGCCAGCATAGACCCCACAGCATATTGCGGTGGCGCATCAACAGGTCGGTGTAAGCCTTATTCCGGTCCATCATTTGTTATCAACCCCTATATTATATATAATACACATTTTTTTACCAAAATCTGACAACGACCGAATTTTTTTTTTGGTACCGTCACCGGAGGAAGGAGCTAGGCTGGCACCAATGTCCTCGGCATGGGGATGCCTGCGGGTGCCCAGCCGGCCAAACAGTCACCGACTGTTTGTCCTATCAGATGTTCAAGAAGTATCTTTACGCCGAGGGCGACGAGGACGATGCCGGCAATAATATTGGCGGTTTTTTCCGGAACTGGGATATTGCGCTTGCCGAGGTAGACGCCCAGCAGAGAGACCAGTATCGTGACAACACCGATGGTCAGCACTATCCACAGCACATTCACCAGTGTCTCCTGCAATCCCAAACCGATACCGACAGCGAAGGCGTCGATGCTGGTGGCGACACCGAGGAGGAAGAAAGTGGAAAGTGGAGAGTGGAAAGTGGAAAGATGGGCTGACGCATCATCATCCTCTTTGCTCTTTGCTCCGTCCCAGATCATCTTTCCTCCGATGAAGGCGAGGAGACCGAAGGCAACCCAATGGTCGACAGCCTCGATGAAGGAACGGGCCACATCGCCGATAAGCGCTCCTGCCAACGGAAATCCTCCCTGGCAGAGGCCGAAGATAAAAGCCATCAGCAGTCCCTGACGCCACGCCATCTTGCTCTTGAAGGCCGTAGTGGTCGACACCACCAACGAATCGACACAAAGAGCTAACGACAATATCAATGCTTCAATAAAATTCATAATACTTTATTTATAATCAGGGGATAAATCCCCTGCCTGGGAACCTGCGCCCCTACGGGGCAATGGAATTTTAATGCTTATTTTTTATTCTCTCATGTGCCACCATCCCCATGGTGTGGCGGAAATTGATTTCGGAGACATGGATGCTGCCATCGTTGCAGACCATCAGGTCGACACCCAGCGGACCTCGGTAACGGGACCAGACATTTTCCTTCAGCCAGTGCTCCACGCGCTCGCGTATGGGCAGCAACGAGAAGGTTGTTTCTATCTTCTCGTCAGGCCAAAGGATATTTTCTTTGTATACACCGCTGCCTGTCTTGAAGTAACTATACCCAATAAATTGAGGAGTGAGAGGGAGTGAGAGGGAGTGAGAGGGAGTGAAAGGACAAATGTATTCTAGGGCCACATCGGCAACTACCTCGCGGCGGGGTTCTGCGATGACACAACGCTGGGAAGCGACGGTCTTGAGGAGCCAGTCGCGGTCGATGGCAGTGAGGTTGCCGTGTACCCAACGCAGTCCCCTACCCGCTCCCGACCAAGGGGCTTTCATCACCCAATGCTCGCGTGTTCTTAATAATGATTCCATTTCCTCTGTGGAGCGCACCTCACGACAGTCTTCCTGCAACGGCAGCACGGTGGAGCGGTGCTGCAGCTCGCGGATGGTATTGATTTCTTCGTCCGAGGGCAGCAACTCTTCAGGGACACCACGTTTGAGCAGTTCATGCTTCACCACGGCATTCCATCCCCAGGGAATTACAGTGGAAAGTGGAAAGTGGAAAGTGGAAAGTTTTTCTTCCAAGTCATATACCGAGCAACATTCCGCCTCCGGGTAAAGGACGGACATGATGTCCGCGTCGCGGCGGGCAAAGTCGACAGCCGACCGCGGTGGAACATAATGAGCACGACCTTTGGCTAGGCAAAGGTCGTGCTCAGGGTTGAAAATGCAAATTCTCATGGGTTATCGGTTATGGGTTATTGGTTATAGAGATGGGCGCGTTAGCCGTCAATAACCCATAACCTATAACCTATAACCTTTACTTGTTGACCTGGAATTTCTTGTTACCGGTCTTGAAGAAGTCGGCAATCTGGTTGGCAGCGGCGATACCGGCGTTGATGTTGGCCTCTTCGGTCTGGGCACCCATCTTCTTGGGGGTGGCGAAGTAGCGGCCTTCGAAAGCCTTGAAGTCGGCATCGGCATCGGGCATGATGTCGGTGATGTACTTGATATCGGTGCGCTCGGCCATCAGCTTCAGCAGGCCAGCCTCGTCGATGACTTCCTTACGGGCGCTGTTCACGAGGATACCACCCTTGTGCATCTTGCCAACGAGGTTGTAGTTGATGCTCTGCTTGGTCTCCGCGGTGGCGGGGATATGGAGGCTGACGATGTCGCAGGTCTCGAAGAGGGCGTCCTGGTTGGCAACGGCGGTAGCCATACCGGTGGCGTTGATCTGCTCGGCAGTCATGAAGGCATCGTAAGCGTAGACCTCCATACCGAAGCCCTTGGCGATGCGGGCCACGTTGCGTCCCACGTTACCGAAGGCGAGGATACCCAGCTTCTTGCCCATGAGCTCGGAGCCGCTCTTGCCGTTGTAGAAGTTACGCACGCAGTAGACCAACATGCCCATCACCAGTTCAGCGACGGCATTGCTGTTCTGACCAGGGGTGTTCATGGCGACGATACCACGGGCGGTGCAAGCCTCAAGGTCGAGGTTGTCGAAACCGGCACCAGCGCGGACGACAATCTTCAACTGTTTGGCGTGGTCGATGACCTCTTTGGTGACCTTGTCGGAGCGGACGATCAGAGCGTCGGCATCCTCAACGGCTTTGTAGAAGTCGTTCACATCGGTGTATTTCTCAAGAAGAGCCAGCTCGTGGCCATTCTTCTCAACCACTTCGCGGATGCCGTCAACGGCAACCTTGGCGAAGGGTTTTTCGGTAGCAACTAAAACTTTCATCTGTTATTTAGTGAATTTATGGTTAGACTAGCCGAACTAGTTAAGCTAGTCCGACTAGTCATTAAAATCTTATATTACTTATGAGCTTTTTCAAAGTCCTGCATGCACTGGACGAGAGCCTCGACGGCCTCGATGGGGCAGGCGTTGTAGAGGCTGGCACGGAAGCCGCCGACGCTGCGGTGACCCTTGATGCCGACCATGCCGCGTTCCTTGGCGAAGGCCATGAAGTCGGCCTCGAGGTTCTCACGACCCTCAGCCATAATCCAGCAGTGGTTCATGATGGAGCGATCCTCCTTCTCGACAGTGCCACGGAACATGGTGTTACGATCGATTTCCTCATAAAGGAGGGCACTCTTCTTAACATTGATCTTGTTCATGTTCTCGACACCGCCGATGGTGTTCTTAACCCACTTCAGGGTCTCGTGCATGACGAAGATGGCGCTCACCGGAGGAGTGTTGAACATGGAGATGTTCTTGGCCTCTTCGGCAGCGTGGGTGCGGAAGTCCACCATGGTGGGCAGGGGGTTCATGTAC
>JAEEGI010010356.1_pt1 | contig 20266 bp, 11 predicted proteins | sample 8958751 | NCBI WGS metagenome assembly JAEEGI01 (sample SAMN16246545, study PRJNA631951) | gut metagenome | biome: gut microbiome; feature: rumen; material: KS-attached | host: Bos | place: Iran: Karaj | collected 2018-10 | reverse complement strand
TGACAGGCACAGGCGCCTTGATATGAACACGGAGTCTTCACCTCCATCGAGCATACGGGCCAGATAGTAGTCGGCCGCATTGGGATCAGAACCCCTGATGGACTTTATGAAGGCGGATATGATGTCGTAGTGCATCTCTCCGTCCTTGTCGTAGATCGCGAGGTTTTCCTGTATACAGTCGGTCACCCTCTTGTTGTCTATGACTATAGGCTCGTCCGTCCCTGCGAAGGAATCGACCACGATCTCCAGGACATTCAGCAGCTTCCTAGCATCTCCTCCGCTGTATCTGAACAGGGCTTCATTCTCCTTGATCCGAATGTCCTTTTCCTTGAGGAGCACGTCGGTTTTGAGAGCCTTGTCCAGCAGGATCTGCAAATCCTCGACCTCCAGGGATTTCAGCACGAAAACCTGGCACCGCGACAGAAGGGGAGTGATAACTTCGAAAGAAGGGTTCTCCGTGGTCGCTCCTATTAGTACTATCGTCCCGTTTTCCACGGCTCCGAGAAGCGCATCCTGCTGGGACTTGCTGAAACGGTGGATCTCATCGATGAAAAGGATTGGAGATCTTCCCTGCGAGAAAACCGACCGACCCTTTGCACGGTCTATGACTTCGCGGACATCCTTGACCCCGGCGCTGACTGCTGACAAAGTATAGAAATCCCGGTTAAGTGTGGATGCTATTATTCCGGCGAGAGTAGTCTTTCCGACCCCGGGGGGACCCCAAAGGATGAAGGAACTGAGGTTCCCGCTGTTGATCATGTTCCGGAGTATGCACCCCTCGCCGACAAGGTGCTTCTGACCTACATATCCGGACAGGTCACGGGGCCTCATCCTCTCCGGAAGAGGGGGGAGCATGGCACTTGTAGCCGTTTTGGGCTCGTTCAGGGACATATGATGATAACTATATTAATATCAATATATTTAACAATTATGTTAAATAGTGTAACTTTTTTGTTAAGGCCTTTTTCGGGGTATAAAACTCTTCGCCTGAATACAAATTTAGCAAAAAGCGGAATAAGTTTCGTAAATTTGTAAACCTTATAAAACAATGGGCAATGATACTATCTGACAGAATCCGTTTCGTAGGGGTGAACGACTTCCGGACCCGGCTTTTCGAACATCAATGGCCGCTGCCTTTCGGGGTCAGTTACAACTCATATCTGGTAATAGGTGAGAAGGTCGCGCTGATTGATACGGCAGCCGCTTCGTTCAAGGATGAATTCCTGACCAATATCAAGGATGAAATGGGAGACAGGAAGGTGGATTACCTGGTTGTCAACCATATGGAGCCCGACCACAGTGCGCTGCAGGCGGCTGTAAGGGCGGAATATCCTGAATGTACGATAGTCACGAATGCCAAGGCTGTCCCCATGATCGAAGGTTATCATGGACTGACTGAAAACATATTGACGGTCAAGGAAGGGGAGACCCTGGACCTGGGAGGCATTACCCTCCAATTCTATATGGTCCCGATGGTCCACTGGCCGGAGACCATGGTCACATGGTGCCCCGAGGAGAATACGCTCTTCAGCGGAGACGCCTTTGGTTCGTTCAGGGCTGTCAAGGATTGCGTAATTGATTCAGAATCAGGTACTTTTGAGGAGTATAAAGACGAAATGACCAGATACTATGCCAGTATAGTCGGCAAGTACGGTACACCCGTCCAGAACGCCCTGAAGAAACTCGGTGGCCTGGAAATCAAGCGGATATGCAGCACCCATGGTCCTGTATGGGAGAATTCGGTCAGCCAGGTCGTGGGTTTGTACGACAGGCTCAGCAAATATGAGGTTTCCCACGGAGTCTGCCTGGCATACGGTTCGATGTACGGCAATACGGAAAAGGCCGCCCAGGCACTGGCAAAAGCCCTGGAATCCAGAGGTATTCCTTGTGTCCTGCACAATCTGACCGAAGAGGATTATTCTTTCGCCCTAAGGGACGTATTCAATTACGATACTGTGATTCTCGGATCCCCGACGTATAACAACGGAATATTTCCGCCTGTCAGGCAGTTCATGCAGGCGATCTGCGACCGTCAGGTCAAGGGACGCCGCTTCCTGGCGTTCGGTTCGTTCACATGGGCCGCAGCCAGCGTCAAATTGCTGAACTCCATGGCAGAAGAAGGAGGATTCGTGCTGCTCGGTGAAGGTGTGACATTCAAGCAAGGATTTTCTGCTGAAAAATTCGATGCAGAGGCGCTGGCAGCCCTTGTCTAGCTGTCCAGGCCGTTTTGTTACACAATTTATATTATGTTAATATAGATATACCATAAACCCTACCCTGACGAAGATATGTCGAGAAAACGAGTCGATCTCCTGCTTGAGAACATGACCATCGAAGCATGCGCTGCCGAAGGCAAGGCTTTGACACATTGGAACGGGGCTGTCGTTTTCGTTCCGTTCGCAGTTCCGGGAGATGTCGTCAATATCAGGATAACCAGGAAGCATCACAATTATTATGAAGGTTTCATAGACCGTATCGTGGAGCCTTCGAAGGACAGGATCGAGCCGTTCTGCCGGCATTTCGGTGTCTGCGGAGGCTGCAAATGGCAGCCACTTCCCTATCATCTCCAATTGGAAGCGAAACGCCAACAGGTTGAAGATCAATTGGTTCGTATCGGACATCTGAGTGTTCCCGAGATCAGGCCGACAATCCCTTCAGACAAAACGATATACTATCGCAACAAGCTGGAATTCACATATTCCTCCAAGCGCTGGTTCCTCAAGGATGAGAATCCGGACGAGCTGTCACCTGAGGATAGGATCGGCCTCGGCTTCCACGTCGGCAAGTTTTTCGACAAGGTACTGGATATCAAGGAATGTTTCCTTCAGAAGGATCCTTCCAACGCGATACGTCTCTTTTGCAAGGAATATGCGGTCAGGCATGGACTGCAGTTCTTCGACATCAGGGAGAATGTGGGTTTCATCAGGAACATGTTCATCCGGACCACGGATACCGGTGACCTGATGGTAATCATGTGCTTCTTCTACGAGGACCGTGAAGTCCGGGAGGCGATGCTAGATGCATTATCTCAAGAATTCCCGCAGATAACATCGCTTTATTACGTAATTAACAGTAAGTTAAACGATTCAATCGGAGACCAGGAATGCATCCTTTACAAGGGAGAGCCGACAATCCGCGAGACCATGGAGGGACTGACCTTCCGCATCGGGGCGAAGTCGTTCTACCAGACCAATTCCGGCCAGGCGCTGAAGCTCTATTCAGTGGCTAGGGCTTTTGCGGACCTCACAGGAAACGAGATCGTCTACGACTTGTATACAGGTACTGGAACAATCGCCCAGTTCGTGTCCCGGAAAGCTTCGAAGGTAATCGGCATCGAGTACGTCCCCGAGGCTATCGAGGATGCGAAGGTCAACGCCGCAGCCAACGGCATAACCAACTGCGAGTTCTACGCAGGTGACATGAAGGATGTCCTGGTCGATTCATTCATCAAGAAACACGGGCGGCCGGATGTCATCATCCTCGACCCTCCCAGGGCAGGTATCCATCCTGATGTCGCCAAGGTCATCCTCGAGGCCTCCCCTTCCCGCATCGTATACGTCAGCTGCAATCCTGCATCACAGGCCCGCGACCTGGCGATCCTCTGCGGGAAATACGAGATCACTGCCGTCCAGCCAGTCGACATGTTCCCGCACACCCAGCATGTGGAGAATGTCTGCGCACTGAGGCTTAAATAGTATCCGAGATGTCATCCGCTCCACTTCGCCTGCTGTTCGTGGCGGCCCTTCTCGCTGCACTTCCCTTCCCTGCCATGGAAAACAATGTCCAGGATACCAGTACGATGACGGTTCTCTCGTTCAATGTCAGGGAGTGGACCCGGGATACCGACAGCGACTCCCCCGCATACTGGAAGAAACGCATGGGAGCTATGGAAATGATGGTCAGGGACCTGGATCCCGACGTCATCTGCCTCCAGGAGGTCCTGCCACCTGCCGGGAGGTATATTCCGGACAATTACAGGCGTGTCGGTCTCTCTGTCAGCCACCCGATATATGTAAAGAAGCCTCTCAAGGCTTCCAGGCACCGTTTTTCCATATTCTGGGATGCCTGCACCGTGAACGGGACAAGGGTGGTCAACGTCCATTCCAGATGGGAGAAGAAAATCGTCGCAAGGACCGTGAATCAAGTGAACAGGCAGTTGACAGGTTGCGATATTGCCTGCGGGGACTGGAATACCTTCCTCAGGACTATCCAGGAGGCGGGATTGAAAATGGAATCCGCAAGGAGCATGCTCGGAATTCCGGAAGATGATACCTTCATCAATTTTTCGCGTCCAGAAGAGAGTCACGGGGCCATCGACCATTTCTTCGTGAATGGCCTCTCTCCCCTCTCATACGCTATGATAACGGATGGATACGGCGTCCCCCGCATGAGCGACCACTATCCGATCGTATTGACTGTACAGATCCCGGAAAGGCAGGACTAGAAGGGGTATCCTACACCGAAATGAACTGCGAACCCGTCCCTCCTGAACCATTCGGAGGGGCCCAGATACCTGTCTTCACGGGAAGGATCCAACAGTTTCATACCCATGTCCAGGCGCAGGATCAGGAATGTAAGGTCGACCCTGACTCCGAAGCCCCAGTTGGCAGCCACGCTTTCGCTGAAATCCTTCAGGTTGAAGCGGCTCAGTGAATCTTCGTCCGTAGACTTCAATGTCCAGACATTGCCTATGTCGGTAAACAGCGCTCCGTAGAGTTTCCAGAACATAGGGAAACGGTATTCCAGATTGGCCTCGAGTTTCATGTCTCCGGTCTGGCTGGGGATGACGAACGAGGTGTCCGCAGGAGAACGTCCGGGACCCAGAGCCCTGGCCTGCCATCCGCGCATGCTGTTGGCTCCTCCGCTGTAGAATTGCTTTTCAAAGGGCATCGTCACGGAATTGCCGTATGCATTTCCCGCTCCACCAAGGAGGCGAATTGCAAGTGCCTGCGTGTCATTCCTTCCGAAGACTATGGTCTTGCCAAGGGTCAGTTCGTAACGGAGATACTGCGAATACGGAGTACCCCAGATCATGCGTGAACCGTACTGGTCGGTCTTCATCATACCGTTGAACAGGCTCAGGACATTGCCGGAAGCGTCCAGGAGGAACCTGATATACTGGTAGGACACTTTAGGATTTATGTCGGCGCAAGTAGTATAGTACACCATACCGCTCGAACCTACGTCGAAGTGGTTCTGATATGCATCCCTTAGGAAGGGATTGCCAGACAGCGTGTTGAAGAATGCAGGATCGAGATGGGTAAGCCTGACTATCTTGGCCTGGATAGGATATACCTGATAGTAGAAGCGTCCCCTGGAGAGGGAACCAGTGTAGCCGAACGAGGTCGAAATCATGTTCCTGGTATACTCAGGACGGTCCTGGTAAGTGTAGGAAGCATTGATTTCGGTCCTAGGGATGCTGGGACCGGTGAAAAGGGTGTTCGGAAGTCCGAGGAATTCGGGGAAACTCACGCTGCCGGATACACCGAACTCATTCGAGCGTATGCTGTGGTCGCTTGACTTGAACTGGAAATTGCCCATGAACCCAAGGTTCAGCCATTGCCCTCCGTGGAATATGTTCTTATGGAAATAGCTGAGCTGAGGAGAGATACCGATAAGTCCAGAGGAGTTTGTGGAGCCCTCCAGGTTGACCTTGAATCCCTGCATCCTGGAGCGGGTCAGGGAGATGTCGCAATCCACGATGTCGACGCTGTCACGGGGATTCATGGCGATGTTGACTCCGTTGAAGAGCTTCAGGGCCGAGAGCCGGGAATACGTGTTGTTGACGACAACCTCGTCATACAGGTCGCCCGGCTTTATGGTATTCATGTTGCGGAGTACCCTGCGGTTGAAATGAAGGTCCTTGTCCCAGGAAATGTTCACGTCCCCGAAATGGTATTTCCGGAAAGGCCGTGCATTCTCCGGTGACTGGTTCCTCGTATACTCCCGGATCATCATGAGCAGGTCGGCCGTATCCCGCTTCTGGAGGGTGTCTGCCTCGAAGGCGTAGTAGTTCTTGGTAAAACCGAACCAGCCGTTGCGGCGGAACCATGCGGCAGAACGCTCGGTTTCCTGTTCCAGGGCATATTCGGAGAGATAGTCGCCGGGCTTTACGGAGATGTTGGCCGTGTCCGCATAGAAATCCTTGCTGAACTCCCCTTCCGGCACTGAGAAATCTATCTTGTCAATCTTGTACCTGTCGCCCAGCGTGACGGAATACGTCACATCGACGGTCCTTCCGTCCACCTTGACATCGCTCTGTACATCAGAATGATAATATCCCAGGTATTCAAGATGCCGCTGTATGTTCTCGATCGACGCATCCACCTGCGACGGCTGGTAGACAACAGGTGCGACACCGATCTTGCGTATGAGTTTGTTGGCAAGCTTGCTGGTGTCCTTCCCGGAGATGTTGTAGAAGTTCAGGAAAGGGTTCCAACCGAGGAATATGTATGAATTTGATTTCTGCTGGATGTATTTTTCTACCTCTTTCGGATTGAATTTCCGGTCGTTGGTGATCTCGACTTTGTTCTTGGCCAACCGGTACTGCCCGTCTTCCAGGACACGGGTCGTGCTGCACGAGAAACTCAGCGCAGCAGCGAGCACTAAGGCGGCAAGTATGGCGACAGACGTTTTTGGAGCCATGATTCTACAAAAATAAAAAGATTATTGATATATTTGTTCATCATAGGAAGACAGTTTTATGAGCCTACCGGTTTCCAACAATGAAATAAGATTCATAAAGTCGCTCGAGCGCAAGAAATCCAGGGACGAACACGGCATGTTCGTCGTGGAGGGTGCCAAGCTGGTGGATGAGGCTCTTCACTCCAGGTTCGAGGTCGTCAGGCATTACAGGTCGGAAGACATAGGTACCGATACCATGGAACGGATGAGCCTGCTTGCCTCTCCCTCCCCTGCCCTCGCAGTCGTACGCAAGCCGGAAGGCTTGGAAATCAAGGATCTGGCCTTCTTTTCCATTCCACGTAACGGACTTTTCCTGGCCTTGGACGGAATCAGGGATCCCGGCAACCTTGGAACGATCCTGAGGATAGCTGACTGGTACGGGATAGACAGTGTCTTCGCTTCTCCGGACACGGTTGATGTATTCAATCCCAAAGTCGTGCAGGCCACGATGGGGGCGATATTCAGGGTGGATTTCCACTATTGCGACATCGTACGCCTCTGCCGTTTCTTCTCCCTCTCCGGAGGGAATGCCTATGGTACTTTTCTGGATGGAGAATCCATCTATTCCAAGGAATTGAATATCGGTAAGGACAACTGCTCGCTGATCGTTATCGGAAACGAGGCGAACGGCATTTCCAAGGAAGTCGCCGCCAATGTGACGGACCGTCTGTTCATACCGCCATTCCCCGAAGACGAACGCGGCAGCGAATCCCTGAACGCTGCGGTGGCCACCGCGATAACGGTCGCAGAATTCCGAAGACGAGCCTTAACACACCCCACAGACAGATGAACGAAGAATCTTTGATGCGTTCCAGGATCAGGAGGATCCTCATGATTTGCAGTAACTACGATGCCTTCACCCTTGAGGAAGACGGACGCATCGAGAGTCAGGTCACAGGTGAATACCGGGAACTGAATCTCAGCAATCCCCCTACCTTCATCTGGGCGAATTCCTCCGAGGAGGCTCGCAGGGTCATCGATACCGACTCGGAGATCGATATGATCATGTGCATGTACAATGACCGGGACAAGGGAATCTTCGACTTTGCCGCAGAACTGAAGAAGAACGGCAGCAACATTCCGTTCATCATGCTGATCCACTATTCCAAGGCCGTCAGGCAGCGTCTGTTCGAGCATGACAGGTCCGGGATAGATTTCGTGTTCAGCTGGCACGGCAATGCCGACCTGATCCTTGCCATAGTCAAGCTGATTGAGGATTCAGCCAACGCCGAGAACGATGTCTTAGGAGTAGGCGTCAGGGTCATCCTCCTGGTGGAGGACTCGGTCCGTTACTATTCCACATATCTGCCCGAACTGTACAAGCTCCTCATCACGCAGAGCCGCGAGTTCCTCACGGAATTCCTGAATGAAGGCCAGAGGAAGTACCGCAAGCGTTCCAGGCCGAAGATCCTCCTGGCTACTTGCTATGATGACGCCCTGGCATATTTCGAAAAGTACAAGGACAACCTCATGGGGGTCATTTCCGATGTCGGGATGGTCATCCACAAGGGTGACAGTACCAAGAGCGAGAAGCTTGATGCCGGCATCGACCTGGTCAGGAGGATAAGGGAGTACGATCCACTTATGCCGGTTCTGCTTCAATCGTCACAAGGGAGCATGGCCAAGGTGGCTGAAGAACTGGGTGTCGGATTCCTGAAGAAATTCTCCAGGACCCTTTTCATGCAGCTGGGAGACTATATGAAGCAGGAGTTCGGCTTCGGGGATTTCATATTCAAGGATGCCGCAGGTACGGAATACGGACGCGCTGCCAGCCTTACTCAGCTGGAGAAGATAATCGGGGATATCCCCGACGGGATCCTGGTCAGCAACACTTCCAGGAACATGTTCTCGAAGTGGCTTTATGCACGTGGCCTTTTCAATCTTGCCGATACCTTCAAGCAGGCACATCATACGGTTGCAACCGAGTTCCGCAGTTTCCTCGGGGAGCAGATTAACAAATATCACCAGATGATAGGCCAGGGTGTGATAGCCGAATTCCACGAGGAGTCCTACCAGGACTATTTCTGGTTCTCCAGGATCGGCGAAGGATCCCTCGGCGGCAAGGCAAGGGGACTTGCATTCCTGAACCATCTGGTGCAGAAGCATTCCCTTTCGGACAAGTATCCGGAGATGAGGATCACGATCCCGCGCACCGTAGTGATTTCCACGGAATGGTTCGACAGGTTCATCATGGACAACGGACTCCAGTCAGTGATCGATTCGGAACTCTCTGATGACGATATCCTTTCAGAATTCGTCGCCTCTACCCTGCCTGGTGAGCTTCTGAGCCATCTCAAGGCCTTCGTGGCCACGGTGGACTGCCCGGTTGCCGTACGCTCGAGCTCAAAACTGGAAGACAGCAACTACCAGCCGTTCGCGGGTGTGTATTCCACATACATGTGCCCCTTTGTCGACAACAAGGACAGGATGCTGAGGGAACTGACCAAGGCTATCAAGAGTGTCTACGCCTCGACCTATTTCGCCGGCAGCAGGGCATACATCCAGGCCAGCGGTAATCTCCTCGGCGAGGAGAAGATGGCCGTGATCATCCAGAGCATCTGCGGTTCCCTGCACGGCGATGTCTATTATCCGATGCTTTCAGGAGTCGCCAGGTCCATGAACGCATATCCCATCGGCTCGGAAAAGGCCGAGGACGGAGTGCTCAATGTCGCCTTCGGTCTCGGCAAGACAGTCGTGGAAGGAGGCAGGACCCTGCGTGTGGACCCCAGGCAGCCGCGGAAGATACTCCAGCTGTCCTCCCCGAAGCTGGCGATGCGCGACACCCAGACCGAGATGTTCGTGCTGGATTCGCGGCCCGCTTCGTTCAAGATATCCAGGAACGATGGTATAAACCTGCTCAGCATCCCTGTTTCCGAGGCCCTTGGAAACTATGACCACCCTGAACTGGTGGCTTCGACATATGTTGCCCAGGACGACCGGATGCAGCCTGGCGTGAATGTACGCGGTCCACGTGTGATATCCTTCGACGGGATATTCCAATATGACCGTTTCCCACTCGCCAAGGCGCTTTCAGGGATCATGGATATATGCCGTGAGGAACTGATGGGAGAAGTGGAGATCGAGTTCGCACTCGATCCCGTCCCGGGCTCCACCGGTAAGGAAGCCGTCCTGGAGTTGCTCCAGGTCCGTCCTGTATCCAACGGTCCTGAGTTCCAGGTCTCATCGATCAAGGAAGCCTCTGAGATGATAGATACGCCCCTGGTGGAAAGCGACAGCGCACTTGGCAACGGATGGTTCAACGAATCCGAGTATTTCGTAGTCATCCTTCCCGAGGCCTTCGACAAGATGAAGACCGCTGAGATGGCCAAGGAGATATCCGGGATCAATACCAGGATGAATACGGAAGGAAAGAGCTATTTCCTGGCCGGTCCCGGTAGATGGGGGTCTTCGATCCCGACACTCGGTGTTCCGGTGGACTGGACAGACATATCCGCTGCCAGGCTGGTCGTCGAATATGGAATGGACGGGTTCAGGATAGAACCCAGCCAGGGAACGCATTTCTTCCAGAATATCACTTCCCTTGGTGTGGGTTATCTTTCGGTCGATCAGTATGCCGGTTCCGGCATGATCGATTTCGAGGCCCTCAAGGGCAGTGAATGCGTTTATTCCGGTGATTTCGTCAAGGTCTACCGGATCGATGGCCTTGTCGGATTCATAGACAGGAACAAGGGCAAAGCCATAATCGGTTTCTGATATGGGCAAGATGATCGTGTACCAGATGCTGCCCCGGCTTTGGGGGGCTAAGGAAGGATGCCGCAGTGCCGCAGACTGCGGCAAGTTTTCCTGCATAGACGAGCGGACACTCACTTACCTTCGCGATGAACTCAAGGTAACCCATGTCTGGTACACCGGAATAATCCGTCACGCCACCACTGTCTCATTCGATGGCTGCCCTGCTTCAAATCCCCTTGTAGTCAAAGGAGCCGCAGGCTCTCCCTACGCCATTACAGACTACTATGATGTTAATCCGTATCTCGCTGACAATCCGAGAGAAAGGATGGGAGAATTTGAGTCTTTGTTAAGTAGAACCCACGATGCCGGCCTCAAGGTTTTGGTCGACTTCGTGCCGAACCACGTCTCAAGGGACTACGGTAAGGTTGGCCTTGTCGACACTGATGGCAACAAATACCCCCTGGGCTTCGCCGACGATTGCACGATGCACTGGAAACCTGAGAACGACTTCTATTACTATCCTGGCCAGAACCTTGACCTACCGGTGGCGGGAGTGATGACGGACAATTATTATGAGAATCCCGCCAAGGCCTCCGGGAACTGCTTCTCCCCTGCCCCCGGTATCAATGACTGGTACGAAACGATCAGGCTGAATTACTGCGATTTCCATACTTCGACCTGGGACAGGATGCTGGATATCGTACTGTACTGGTGCAGGAAAGGCGTGGACGGCTTCCGGTGCGACATGGTGGAAATGGTTCCCTGGCAATTCATGGAATGGCTTATAGCAAGGGTGAAGGCAGAGTTTCCCGAAATCATATTCATTGCCGAAGTTTATCAGAAAGACCTGTACCGCCATTATGTGGAGACAGTCGGATTCGATTATCTGTATGACAAATCAGGTTTGTACGACACCCTGAGGGGAATCGCCGCCGGTCATGGCAGCGCGAGGGGAGTAACCTGGAACTGGCAGGCCCAGGGAAACCTTCAGCCGAGGATGCTCAATTTCCTTGAGAATCATGACGAACAGCGGTTCGCATCCCCATACTTCGGCCTCGATCCGGCAAGGAGCGGCTCCTACCTTTGCACCAGCCTCCTGTTCAACACTGCCCCTTTCATGATTTATTTCGGTGAAGAAGTTGGTGAACCGGGGATGGATTCCGATGGTTTCAGCGGAGTGGACGGACGTACCACCATCTTCGACTGGTGGAGTGTCGGGTCACTTACACGCCTGTACAGTCATATACATACAGGAACCGGCCTTCTGGAAAAGGAGACTGCTACTTTGGAATTGTTCAAAAAAGCGCTCGGGATAGCTGCAGATACCATCGGAGGAAAGACATTCGACCTGGGTTACTGTAACCATGGGTCACAGGGTTTCGATCCGGACAGGCATTTCGCTTTCCTGAGGGGCGGCCACGGGAAGGTATTCATACTGGTCGCCAATTTCTCCCAGGATGACGCCGACATGCGGATCGTCATCCCGGAAGAAGCCGTCCTGTTCATGGGTATCAAAAAAACGGAGGCGTTCGCCCTGAACGTCTCCGTAAGACCAAACGGCTATACCGTATTACCAGTTTAGGATCTTCTTGAAATCATACTCCTCGGGATTCGGTACGACTGTCTTGGCGGCTTCGTAGTCGGCGGGAGTGATGTAATGGCAGATGTGCTCGTAATAGTTGCGGGCGATTCCACCATTGATATCCACGCGGCGCGGAGGGATCTTGCCCTCGGCATTCTGGAGATCCTTGAGGTAGAGAGGAGCAGGATTGCCGTTGACGTCGACATATACCATGCAACCGGTCTCTCCCTTGGAATAGAGTTCATATACGCCCATCGCAAGCTCCGTGCAGTAGGAAAGGTCATAAGCAACGGGATCCTGGCAACGGACATCATAGCCTATCTCGACAGGACGGGTCTTGACCTTCATTCCGACCTTCTTGAATTCCTTCTCGAGGATGTCGTTGAAGAGAACGGCCTTGCTGATCTTGCCGAGCTCGGGATGACCGTGCTCGTCATAGGTCATGTGGACTCCGGTAGCCTTGATGTCTTCAGCATCCAGGTCGTGGAATACACCTTCAGCTACGACGACAGTACCATAAGGGATACCCATGAGTTTCCTCTTGAGGATGGCGGAAAGGGTGAGCTTGATGATCTTGTCCACGGAGATGGTGGTCTTGTTGAACATCTCGGGGATGATGGTCATCGGGCAGTGGGTGGCCTCACCGATTCCAAGGGCAAGGTGGCCTGCCGAGCGGCCCATGGCAGAGATGAGCAGCCAGTTTCCGGATGTACGGGCATCCTCATAGACGGTACGGGCGATATGTGCACCCTCGTCCTTTGCGGAGTTGAATCCGAAGGTAGGAGCGTTGTCCGGCAGAGGAAGGTCGTCATCGATCGTCTTGGGGACGTGGATATTGCGGATGGGATAACTCTTGGCCTCGAGGAACTTGGCGATCCTGTTGGCAGTTGAAGCCGTGTCGTCGCCGCCTACGGTAACCAGGAGCTTGATGTTGTTGTCCTGGAAAAGGCTGAGGTTGAAGTTGTCCTTGAAATCATCGTCAGTCGGCTTGAAACGGCTCATCTGGAGATAGGAACCTCCCCTGTTGAAATATGAGTCAGCCTTGAAGAAGTCGATATCCTCGATGCGGGGGTTCTTGTTGAAGAGTCCGGAATAACCTCCATGGAGTCCTATGACCCTGAAACCATTGGAGAGGAAAGTCTTGGCTACTGAGAACACGACCGTGTTCATTCCGGGAGCGGGGCCGCCGCCGCAGAGGATGATGATTGAATCTTTCATTTCTGATTGGTTTATTGATAATATGTTCGTTCTGTTTGGATGCTTACAAATTTAATCCATTTCCGGCAAAATATCGCTATTTTTCGTTAATTTTGTAAGTTATTGTATCGCTCCGGGAATGGATAGAGAACAGGCCAGGAAAAGAATAGAAGATCTTAGGGACATCCTCTGGGAAAACAGCAGGAAGTACTATGTCGAGAACGCTCCCACGATGAGCGATTTCGACTACGACCACCTCATGCATGAGCTGGAGGACCTTGAGAATGATTTCCCCGAGTTCCGTTCTCCCGACTCCCCTACCCAGAAGGTCGGAAGCGATCTGGAAAGGGGCTTCGCACAGTACCCCCACCGGTATCCGATGCTCTCCCTTGGTAACACGTACAATATCGGCGAGATAGAGGATTTCGTCAGGAGGGCTGAGAAGGAGCTGGGACAGGCCAGTTTCACATATTCCTGCGAACTGAAATTCGACGGCACCGCGATCTGCCTTACCTACAGGAACGGCCGTCTTTTCAGGGCCCTGACCCGTGGTGACGGTGTCGTGGGTGATGATGTGACCGCCAATGTTAGGAGGATTTCCAACGTTCCGCTCAGGCTCTCCGGAAGCGGTTGGCCTGATGAATTCGAAATCCGTGGCGAGATCCTTATGCCGTACGAGTCCTTCGACAGGCTCAACCAGGAACGTCTGGAGAACGAGGACCCGCCTTTCGCCAATCCTCGCAATGCCGCTTCCGGTTCCTTGAAACTCATTGATCCCTCGGAAGTTGCGAAGCGGGGCCTGATGTGCACCCTGTACCATATTCCCGCCCAGAGCATTGCTTTCGCCACCCACAGTGAAGCCCTGGATGCCGCCGCATCATGGGGACTGCCTGTTTCCGACAAGAGACGGATTGCCCACGGAATCGGAGAGATTGAAGATTACATCAATTACTGGGACACTGAGCGCAAGTTCCTCCCCTATGCCACCGACGGCATCGTAATTAAGATTAATGAACTCCCCTACCAGAGCGCCTTGGGCTATACTGCAAAATCTCCCAGATGGGCGGTTGCCTTCAAGTTCCAGGCGGAGGAAGCCTTGACCAGGCTGGTCTCGATCGACTACCAGGTTGGACGTACCGGGGCGGTGACTCCCGTGGCAAACCTGGAACCCGTCCAGCTTGCCGGAACCGTGGTCAAGAGGGCGACCCTGAACAACGAGGATTTCATGTCGATGATGGATATCCGCGTAGGTGACTGGGTCAAGGTGATAAAAGGAGGAGAGATCATCCCGAAGATCATCGATGTGGACCTTACAAGGCGTCCCGGGGATTCTGTCAAACCGGAATTCCCTTCCGTCTGTCCCGACTGCGGTACACCGCTTGTCAAGGATGAGGACGAGGCCAAGCGTTTCTGCCCCAATACCGACGGCTGTCCGACCCAGATAAAGGGCAAGCTGGTACATTTCCTGGGCAGGAAGGCCATGAATGTGATTGCAGGTGATGCTACGGTCGACCAGATGTTCAATCTCGGCCTGGTCAGGACCCCGGCGGACTTCTATTCCCTGGACATGTCCAAACTCCTGATGCTGGATGGATGGAAGGAAAAGAGTGCCAGGCGTTTCCTCGACAGCCTGAGGGCTTCCCGTGAGGTTCCCTTCGAAAGGGTCCTTTTCGCATTGGGAATAAGGTATGTCGGAGAAACCACCGCCAAGGAGATTGCGAGGCATTTCGGAGACATAGACTCGATAGCCTCAGCCTCGCTGGAACAGCTTTCAGAAGTCAAGGATGTAGGAGACGTCATCGCACGGAGCCTCTACGATTATTTCAGGGATGACAAGCATCTCTCAGACATAAACAGGCTGAAAGAAGCCGGGCTCAGGTTCTCGGTTGAAGAGAAGACCGTATCGTCGGATGCCCTTGCCGGGAAGACTATCGTAGTCTCGGGTAATTTCAGCATATCCAGGGATGATGTCAAGCGTCTGATCGAGTCAAACGGAGGCAAGAACGCTTCCTCCGTAAGCAGCAGGACGACCTACCTTCTCGCCGGGTCGAAGCCCGGCCCGGAGAAGGTAAAGAAGGCAGGAGAACTGGGTGTAAGGATAATTTCGGAAGCGGAATTCATGGACATGATTCCCTCTGCTGAAAGTGTCCGTGCGCCGGAAGATGATGTTGAACCGACATTGTTCTAGGGAAATGGACTGGTTTGACAACATATCGTTCAAGATCAAGAGTTATGTCCGATGGGCCAAGAAGTTCTTCGGACATGACATCTGGCAGTTCAACCTGGACGAGTTCTCCAAGGCAAAGGCGAGGCTTATAAGGGACATCAAGGTCATAATCGACGCCATGCATAATTTCGCCAGCGAGAAGATCGGTTTCCAATCCGTCGCCCTAAGCTATTTCTGCACGCTGGCTGCTGTGCCGCTGATCGCCGTATCCTTCGCTATCACCAGCGGATTCGGACTGGAGAACGTCCTACGCGACGCCCTGTATTCGGCCGATATCAACCAGACTGTCATAGATACCTTGATGGCCAGTGCATCCAACATAATCAGCGCATCGAAATCCGGAGTGTTCGGTTTGATCACCGCCCTGTCCTTCGTCTGGCTGGTCATCTGGATGATGAACCGCGTCGAGAAGGTATTCAACAACGTCTGGCATGTCAGGAAGCCCAGGAGGAAGGCACTGAAAAGCTACGGGATCGACATCATAATCATGATTCTGATCCCGTTCATCGTACTTATATTCTTTGCCGGGACCGTGGTCTATACCCATGTCCTCGACCTTATTCCAAACAGTATAGGTATCACCGACAAGGTCACTTCCCTGCTGGGCTGGGTGATCTTCGGCGGTGTCGCGGTCATGACCCTGTCCGCGATGTACAAGTTCATCCCGGCAATACATGTGGAATACCGTCATGCATTGAAAGCGGCTCTATGGGCCGGCATTGCATTCACCATTCTCCAATACCTTTACCTGGAGACCCAGGTCCTGGTTACAAATATCAACGCGGTCTATGGAGCCGTCGCCGCCCTGCCCCTGTTCATGATGTGGCTGAGGTTCGGGTGGCTGATAATCCTCTACGGAGCGCAGTTCTCATATTCATTCCAGACTGTCGAACAGAAGGATCGCGAAAGAGCAGCAGAATCATGAGTATCTCCAAATTCAACGACAAGGATTACCAAATGATCAGCGAGAGCTATTCCCAGCTGAAGGAAGCGGCTGTGAAACGCTGTGCCAACCAGGAGGAACTCGATGTCGTCCAGAAAGCATTCGACTTCGCAAACGAAGCCCATAAGAACGTCCGCAGGCGTTCGGGCGATCCATATATCATGCACCCCATCGAAGTGGCCAAGATCGTCGTCAGTGACATCGGTCTTGGATACAAGTCGATAGCGGCCGCACTTCTACACGACGTCGTGGAGGATACCGACTACACTGTGGACGATATCCGCAATCTCTTCGGTGACAAGATCGCACGCCTCGTGGACGGTCTTACCAAGATCAAGATCGTACTCGACAACGAGGACAGGGCCAAGAGGTCTGTGGACGTATATTCAGAGAGCCTTCAGGCGGAGAATTTCAAGAGAATCCTCCTCACGCTCAACGATGACGTACGCGTGGTCCTCATCAAGCTCGCGGACCGTCTGCACAACTGCAGGACGATCGATTCCATGCCGGAGTTCAAGAGGGACAAGATCCTCAGCGAGACGATGTTCATATTCATTCCCCTCGCCCACCGGCTCGGATTGTATGAGATCAAGTCCGAGATGGAGAATATCTGGCTGCGTTACAAGGAACCGGATGCATTCAAGGAAATTTCCGGACTTGTGGACAAGAACATAGCCGGACAGGAGAAACAGATCGACGAGTTCATCGACCCTATCAACAAGGCTCTGACGGAGGCCGGTTTCGACTTTATCGTCAAGAAGCGGGTCAAGACCCCTTACTCGATCTGGCACAAGATGCAGACGAAGAACATCCCGTTCGAGCAGGTTTATGACCTCTATGCCCTGAGGATTGTCTTCACGCCTGATTCATCCGTAAAGGAAAGCGAGAGGGACCAGTGCTATCATATATTCTCGATAATCACCGGAATATACCGATACAAGCCTGACAGGGTCCGCGACTGGGTGAAGCACCCCAAGAGCAACGGTTACGAGGCGCTGCACTGCACCTTGATGAGCGACAAGGGAATATGGATAGAAGTCCAGATCCGTTCCAAGAGGATGGACGATATCGCCGAAAAGGGAATCGCCGCTCACTGGGCATACAAGCAGGAAGGCTACATCAGCGAGAACGACAGCGAGATGGACAAATGGCTGGCTAAGGTCAAGGAAATCCTCGTAAGCCCGGATGTCAATGCCCTCGAACTGCTCGACATTATCCATAACGACCTGACCAGCAGCGAGATTACGGTCTTTACCCCCAAGGGCGAACAGAAATCTATCCAGAAGGGAGCGACCGCCCTTGATTTCGCTTATGGCATTCATACAGAGATCGGCAACAAGGCGATAGCCGCGAAGGTGAACATGAGGCTTGTCCCCCTGTCACATGTACTCAAGACCGGCGACCAGGTCGAGATAATAACGGCCGAGAACGAGCAGCCCAAGCGCGAATGGCTGCAGTTCCTTCAGACCAGGCACGCCAGGAACGTGGTGATAGATTTCTTCAAGGGCTACAAGAAGGAATATGTGGAAGTCGGCAGGAAAGCCCTGGCCGCACAGTTCGATGCTCTTGGCTACAGGATGGACAATGATGCGGTAGGCCTGCTTGCCAACCGTTATGGGATACCCGGCCGGAACGTCGAGGAACTGTATTTCAGGATCGGTCTCGGATTGGTGAAACCGGACACCGTCGGCGAGCATCTTTCTTCGACGGTACCCGTCACCTCCACCAAGGGCCTTTCCTGGCCGTTCTCCATTTTCACCAGGAGGAAGGATCAGAACCAGCAGGCCAAGGACAAGGACGAATATGTCATCGCCTCCTGCTGCCGGCCCATCCCCGGCGACGCGGTAATCGGAATCAAGACCCCTGACGGCAAGGTCACCGTGCACAAGAAGTCATGTCCGGTGGCGGACAGCATCGCTTCCAAGCATGGAGACTGGGTTGTGGTCCCCCAGTGGGAGACGGATACTGAAAGGAAGGCTTCACTGGCCAGGATATCGATCAAGGGTATCGACCGTGTAGGCCTCCTGAATGAAATTTCCAGGTATATTTCCCTTGTCATGGGAGTCAATATGAGGAAGGTTTACCTCAGCACTGAAGAAGGAATATTCGAAGGATACATAGACCTTTACGTCCATGACAGGAGCGCCCTGGACAGGATGATACGCAAGCTCAACTCGATCGACGGCATCCAGAATGTCGTGAGATCCGAACTCTGAGCCTGATTTTTGATAGAAAGCCGGATATGCTCAAAAGATTTTTGAAAAGATACTTCCCCCTGATCCCGGTGGTTATCGTGATGGGGATTACCATATTCTCGCATTCTTGCGCGAATACTACCCAGGCGCCTACCGGTGGCCTTAAAGATACGATACCTCCCAGGATAGTCAAGGTCTCCCCCACTCCCGGTTCCACCAATGTGTCCGTCAAAGGGACGCAGGTCACCTTCACATTCAACGAATACGTGGTCGTGAAGGACCCGAAGGGCATATACCTGTCACCTCCCCAGAAGAAGTCTCCAAAATACAAGATAAAGGGCAAGAGCATCGTCGTATATTTCGAGGAGGAGCTTCTCCCGGACATGACATATACGCTGGACCTGACCGGAGCAGTCGCCGACAACAACGAGGGCAATATGTTCCCGGGTTTCACGACATGGTTCTCCACCGGAGAGACTGTCGATTCCATGTACATTACTGGAACGGTATATGACTGCAACGACCTGAAGCCCATCAAGGGCGCCACTGTTCTGCTGTACAAGGACCACAGGGATTCGGCTGTGTTCCTCCAGCGCCCGGTCGCTTCCGTCAAGACGGATGAATGGGGGTATTTCTCTCTCCGTAACATCAGGGATACCCTGTATCGAGCATATGCCCTTGTCGATGCGAACAATAACAACATGTATGATCCCGACGAGGACAGGATTGCATTCATCGACACCCTTGTGAAGCCGTTCCGCGTAGTTTCCGAGGATGATCCAGAACTTCAGAAATACGACATGAAGGATACGGTCCACTGCCTTGCCAGGAAGTCGGACATCAACCTGAAAGTATTCAGGGAGAAGCCTTCTAAGCAGATGCTGATGAACAAGAAGAGGACAGGCGACCGCTCTGCATACATAACCTTCATGGCCCCGGAGGCCAGGATCGACTCGCTTTGGTTCAGGGGATTCCCGATGGATAAGGTCATAACCGAATTCAACATCCAGCAGGACAGCCTTCTGCTTTGGATCAACGATTCCCGCAGGATGCCCGATACCCTTCACCTCCATGTCCATTACTGGAAGACGGATTCAGTCGGGGTGCTATATCCGACGTCGGAGGTCCTTCACCTCGTCGACGAGAACCGGCCCAAAGGCAGGGAGCGCAGGAAGGTGGAGCACAAGGACACCGTCTGTGCCCTCACCCTTCAGGCCCAGCCGGAGACATTCGAGCAGGACGGAATAGCGTTGCTGTTCAACGATCCTCCTTTCCTCGGCGATTTCGACACACTCCTGTTCAAGTCGATCAATCCAAGGCAGCAGGAACAGGCCGAGAAGTTCTCCATCGAAAGGGACACCCTCAATCTCCGTAAATACATAATCACCCCGGGATGCAAGATCATGGAGGGCTTTGAATATGTCTTCAAGGTTCCCCAGAGGTCTTTCCGCGACATCAACGGACATTGGAACGACAGTACGCAGATCAAGCTGTCGCTTCCGAAGGGAGAGGAACTGAGCAGCTTCACCCTGAACGTCACCGGAGTTTCCCAGAAGTACATCATCGAGATGCTTGACGAGAACAAGAAAAAGACTCTCAGGAGTTATGTCATAGATTCAGACAGGTCGCTGCTGTTCCCCTATCTCAAAAAAGGAAAGTATTGCATCAGGATAACCGAAGACGCCAACCGGAACGGAATCGTGGATTCCGGGAACCTTCTCAAGCACAAGCAGCCCGAACAGGTC
>JAEEGI010010355.1_pt1 | contig 20266 bp, 21 predicted proteins | sample 8958751 | NCBI WGS metagenome assembly JAEEGI01 (sample SAMN16246545, study PRJNA631951) | gut metagenome | biome: gut microbiome; feature: rumen; material: KS-attached | host: Bos | place: Iran: Karaj | collected 2018-10 | reverse complement strand
ATTGGACACTAGAATTAGCCTCAAAATTGGAAGATGCCCCATGGCCGGCAACCCGTGATGAATTGTTGGATTGGGCTTTGCGTACAGGCGCACAAGAAGAAATCATAGAGAACCTTCAGGAAATCGAAGACGAAGGCGAGATATACGAACGCATCGAAGACCTTTGGCCCGATTATCCTTCGAAGGATGACTTTTTCTTCAACGAGGATGAATATTGATTTATCGACCGAATAACAATCAGTTGGAAAAAAGATTCTTGGCACGTCCGAGAGTCTTTTTTTATTCCCTTCTGTTACTATTGCCCAATGCTATTAGACTTGACCTATACGACCGAACGCTTCAGTGCGGAGATAGATGCCGCCACCTATATCGCCGATTTCCGCAGGGCGGATTATTTCATGCAATTCTGCCGCGAGTGTGGAAATTACGGCCACCGATATGGCTGTCCACCATTCGATTACGCCCCGTTGTCGGTCATAACGCCTTATCAGAAGGTGCGCATCCTTGGGGTGAAAATCGTTCCCAATGATGGAAACCTCCCACTAAGCGTGGCCAACATGCTGATGTTGCCAGTGATACGCGAACTGAACGAAGAACTACTTGCATTGGAGAAATCATTGTGCAGCGTGGCTTTTGGTTTTGCCGGGTCGTGTCCTTATTGTGGCGAAATCCCCTGTGCCCGCATTGACGGGGAGCCGTGCCGACATCCCGACAAGGTGCGCCCTTCTTTAGAAGCTTTCGGTTTCGATATGGGCAAGACTGCCAGCGACCTTCTTGGACTCGAAATCAAGTGGAGCCACGACGACCGCATTCCCGAATACCTTACTTTGGTCTGCGGGGTGTTTTATTGAGCGGGATTTTTGTGATTTCTCTTAAGTTCAACATAGAAATGCGAAACATGGTTATCCACGAAGGACGACTTCTTCTTAAATGAAATGGGTATTAAAAAATTGATATTCAGTTGAATAAATAAACTCTCAGATTTTTCTGGGAGTTTTTTATTTACGGACAATTTATGTCAGTTAGGTATTCTATTATGGCGTCCGAATAAAATGTGGTATAAATGACCTGTAACGACACTATGTCTATCTTCCCGAAAATCAAGGATATGAATCCATCAGATGCCCAATCTGCACGAGAGGCCTTGCTTCGCTATTGCGAACTTGACACATGGGCGATTGTGAAAGTATTGGAAAAGTTGAAAAAATCGTATTTAGCGACTGAATGTATTTGAACTATCTTTATTTTTGCAATCATAAAAAGCGGAAGCCGAAAAGCTAAAAGAGTAGGCAATAATAGGAAAGCTGTCTTTCCACAAAACATGATAACTTGACCTATGGAATAGTACTGGTTTAAAACTGAAGAAAATGAAAATGGCGACAAGTACTGGATGAAAAAAAGTCATATTGAGAATAATATAAGAAAAATTTTTATTTTTGCAACTCTTTAAAAAACAAACTTATGGCAAAATACTTTTATAGGATTCCTGATGGAGTGACTAAAATTAATAAAGAGACTTTTGTTGGCCGAGAAGAGATAGAAATTGTCTACATTCCCAATACTGTCAAAACTATTGTAACGAGCTCATTTGAAGAGATGTTGGAATTAAGAGTGCTCGTGGTTCCTTGTGGTTTTATTCAGCCTTCTGGGTTGGTGGCAGCGTTTAAGAAAGGCTTTGAGGCGGAAGTGCGTGAATTGAATGTAGATGAGTTTGTTGATGACGAGGGCGTAATCTTTCAGGGGAAACAAAAGCTGGTGGGAACAGTTTATGCATTTGATCCTGATTTTGGCGGAGAAGGTTTTGAAAATTATCGTATCCCAGAGGGCGTTGAAGAAATTGAAAAAGATGGTTTTCGTAGATGTCAAGATTTGGAAAGCATACACATCCCTAATACGGTCAAAAGCATAGGAGGAGACTATGAATATGATGCATTCAGTTCTTGTTTTAGTTTGAAAGAATTGCATATTCCTTCAAGTGTTATAAGTCTTGGGGGCATTATTTTTCCTGAAAACCTTGAAACACTGGAACTTCCGGAGCATTTGTTGAACATATCCCTTGAGTCGCTCTATTCATTTAATGCGGATTCAATACAACTGAAAAAATTACACATAATTAAAGGGAACGATACCTCATGCTGGTTCGATAATCCTAATTCTGATTTGATAAAGATTGAAGAAGTTTATGTAGATGATGATTGTATCCATTATTCCTCTATTGACGGGCTTTTGTTTAATAAAGACCTAACTCAGCTTGTATGGTGTCCTGCAGGAAGAATAAAAGATTGTAACTTGCCGGATGGATTGAAAATGGTTGCTTCATACGCGTTCTATGACTGTGATGAACTTCAAAAAATCCATCTCCCCAATTCAGTTATTGAAATAGGGGAGAAGGCTTTTTCGTACTGTATAAATCTAAAGAAGTTGCATATTCCAGACATGGTTGAAACTATAGGGGAGGAGGCTTTTTCGTACTGTATAAATCTAAAGAAGTTGCATATTCCAGACATGGTTGAAACTTTAGGAGAGAGGGCTTTCGAGGGGTGTGAAAAAATGAATGTTATTCATATTCCAAAAGGGCTTCGAAGAATAGGTCTTGGTGCGTTTAGAGGTTGCGATGGAGTAAAAAAAGTTTATGTGGCAGATAACTGGGAAAAGGGGAATATTATTTCAGAGGTAATGGGAGGATGCAACAATGTGGCCGAGATTTTGATTGACAAGTCATGTGTAAAGTATAGTTCCAAAGATGGCGTGCTTTATGATAGCAAAATGATGAAGCTCGTTTCGTATCCATCTGCAAGAGGTGAGGATGAGTACACAGTGCCTGAAGGCGTGAAAAAATTGGGCAAGAATGCTTTTTTTAACTCTGATGTCAAAAAGTTGTTTATTCCAAGTAGCGTAACAGCTATAGAATATTCCTTTGTTGGAAGCCATAAATTGAAAGAGATTATTGTTGATAAAGACAACCCCAAATTCAGCTCAAGAGACGGTGTGCTTTTTAACAAAGACAAAACAGAATTGGTTTGTTACCCACAAGGAAGAGACATTCAAGAATACACAATACCCGAAACCGTAGAAATTATTGGAGATTTTGCCTTCAACAATTGTTCTTTCCTTAAGGAAGTATTAATTCCATTAAGTGTGAAAATAGGCACAAATGCGTTTGAGGGCTGCAATTGTAAACAAATACCAGTTTAAAGAATAGTTTTTCTTCTCTGCCTCCAACTTTTCCAGCCATCCTAATACATTCACCATTGTTAAGGTGTCGAGTTTGTATCAGCGCAATAATGATTCACGGATGGTGACAACTGCATTGTGCTAAATCTCTTTTGATAGTCGCTTCTTCAATCATGTTTATACTTCTCCGCCATCTCCCGAATCATCTCCTTCATCTTGTTGCGAACTGATTCTGGTTCGAGAATTTCGACATGCGGTCCGTGGTGCAGCAAGGCTTGCATGAATTCTATGGAAGGCCCAACATGGTAGTGGAAAATGCTGTATTCTGCTTTTTGTTCGATTTCTTTTTGGGAGCCGTGAATGGGAAGCTTGCGGAAAAAGTCGGCATAATCGCCGTCAACTTTTATCTTGATGTCGACTTCTTTTAATCCGGCAAACGGGAGGTGAGTTGCGGTGCCATATCTGTGTTTGGTGTACTCTTTGGGAACAAACATTCCCCTGTATTGGTTGGGGTCGAAGGTCTCGTCCAAAATTTCAAGAGTTTGGATGCAATCTAACGGGATGGTCTGGATGACACAGTTGATCTTACACGTCAAATACCACCGTCGTTCAAAAAGTTGAACGCGAAGAGGCACTAAGGTGTGTTTGGATGCTTCTGGGCGGTTGTACAGTTTGTACTCCACTTCCAGCAGATGGTTCAGTTTCATGGCTTCAAGAATGCTTGAGAGGAACTTCTTTCCCGATGGAATGTCCTCCAAAATGATTCTTTGGCGGATGTCAGTATAAGAAAGAAGGTCGCTGTCGATTAATGCCGCAGTCATCATCCACTTTAAGGCCTTGCCGTTTCGGATTTTTTTCCTGTCTTCTTCTGAAATCGAGTAGGTCGGCATCCTTTTCTTGTCGCTCATGATGGCAATGCCATATTTTTCCTTGATTTCGTCCTTCATCCTTTTGAAACTGCTTTTCGATAGCTTCTCCCAATGATGGTCTTTCCTATAAGCGCGACATAATTCGTCTTTGGTTATCTCTCCTTCGCTTAACTGCTGCAATAGCCAGAGGTGTTTGCTTGTGTCGTTGTGAGCCATAACGTTGTGTTTTTGTTAGGCAAAGATAATGGTTTTTTTCGGTGCCGCTTTTTGGAACGCTAAATTGAGGTTTTTTGCCGTCGAAACAACGAAAAAATGGAAAGAAGAACGGAAATATGGTCGCACTATATTATACAAGTATAATATATTTTAATTCATAAATGCACTAAAACACAAACACTTAAATATTATGGAAAACTTCTTTATCTTTTTGCTCGTCGTCATTGCTGTCGTTGCATTCGTCGTTGCTCTCGCTGAAAGCATCATCAAAGGCTTGTTTGAATTAATCTGTGGCTTGTTCACCGGAGCAGGCATTTATGGCATCATCACTGTGGTATGCATCGTAATCTTCATCATCGCCGTCATCTATATCATTAAAGGTTGAGGAGGGCTGCTGTATGTCACAATTTATTGAAGACTTACTGTGTGGCATGCTGGGCTACGGCCTTGGCAAGCGCAATCGCGAGTTTACCCAAGAAGAAGTGGACGTACTGATTCGGTCTTTCCTTCAGGGCGCGACTTTGGAAGACATCATCAGCTATTGGATGGAGGCCAATGGCTTCAGCGCTTATTCAGCCGCCATCGCTGAGCGTCTCCGTGACAAAGCGAATGAGATTGATTGGTAACGACTTTAATCTTATCATTAACTGAGAAATTATGGAAAAAAACAACCCCAACAAAACTCCCGAGGGCAATTTCACCCTCGTCTATCACCCTAGCGATCCGAATGCAGAGCCACATACGGCACTTGAGGCTGGTATCCAATTCTTGTATGACTGCTGGAATTCGAATTGGCCGCACACCGATGAGGAGACTCTTCAATACCTACATCGTTATAATCAGCTTAACCGTCCGTTGTCCATAAAAGCCCGAAAACATTTGCAGCGCATCATCGACAAGGTGCTCCAACCGGCATTCGAGGAAGGTAACCAGGATGCCACCTATGGATTGTATTTTGCATACGATGTAGGTGTGGGGGTGGAAGCAGATCCTGACAGGGCAGTGGGATATCTGAAAATACTGGCAGAATATGGTTACCTGAATATGCAGTGGGAATTGGCGTCGATGTGCCAATCCTACGACTGGGACAACCGCAGAAGGGAAATGCGCCGCGAAGCAGTGAAATGGTATGAAAAATTGGCGAAGTTGGGTGAAGAGGAAGCGATGTACCGTCTTGGGGAGTGTTTTAGTGACAAATCGGGTAAGCGTAGTTGCAGAAAGTCGTTTTTGTGGTACAAGAGGGCTGCAGAGAGAGGCCATAAAGAAGCTATGGAGGAGCTCGGGTTTTGCTATCGGCGAGGAATCGGCACCAAGAAAGACCTTGCCACGGCTGCTGAATGGTACGAAAAGGCTGGAATGCATGACGAAGCTGAAAGACTTAGAAATGGCGAGGATGAATTTGCCTTTAACGTTTTTCCATCTCATCCTATCCCTTATATGGAAGAAGTAGACGGTTTAATACCTTTTCCAGAGATGGATATGGATAATCCATTTTAGTGAAGGAGTTCATTTCTAAACATAAAAAAACAACAATCATGGAAACAAACGACACGTTAGATCAAAAGACAAAAGCAAAACAACTCATGAAACATGGGTATAAACTGTGTACCAGTGGAAATTATACCGATGGAGCCAAATGCTTTAAGAAAGCGGCAGCTTTGGGCAATTTGGAAGCGGTCTATGGCTTGGCCTTTTTGTACTACGAAGGCAAGGGCGTTGAGAAAGACCTTGCGGAAGCAACCAGATGTTTCGAGACTTTAGCAAATCAAGAGTGTGATTTTCGTGAAGTTTCCCAACTACGGCTCGCCAAACTGGCCAACATCTCTTCGGGTGAAGGTATTGGGATTGTAGAGGTGATGGAACATTTTAACGCAGACTTTTTTGCCAAGCAGAGGAATTATCCCCGTTTGTGGAAACGAGCCCTCAATGGAGACTGGAGAGCTCAAAAGTGTATTGCGGACACGATTTACTCGGAACTGTATTTCAGGCATCTTGACACCGATGGCGAAACCATGATGAGGTATTATCTAAACTTGGCCGAGCACGACAATGTGGGTGCACAAGAGAGCCTCTTTTTCATCTATAGTAGGGATCAAGTAGGTGTCGGACTTGGTAAGAAGAATTTGAGCGAGGCCATCAAGTGGGGTATGAAAGCGGCCAAGAACGGCTGCGTGCATGTCCAAGCTTTGCTTGCCAACGCTCTATTAGAAGGAAGTTTTGAAGGTGAACCTGTCGAACAAGACCAGGAAAAGGCAATTCTTTGGCTTAGAAATGCCGCAAAAAAAGGCTATAAGAAAGCTATGAAAAAACTTGCCGAGCTTGGCGTGTAAGGACTTTTACAACCAATAGTAGACAGATAATTAATTAAATGAAAGCCCATGGGGCCTTTTTTTGTGTAAAACGGATAATATTCTTTCTTTTTTTCAACACATAGTTACGTTATCAAAAATTGTATTAACTTTGCGCGATAATCTTTATATAACTAAAATAGTCTAATTCATCGGATATGAAAAAACTAATATTTAGAATTAGCGTAATTGCCATTATTCTTCTGACAGCATTTCCGCTGGCAGGACAGACCACTAAGGTAACTCCGCAGACAGCCGAACAGGTGGCTCGCAATTTCTGGAATCTTCATCACGACAAGGATGCGGCGAAATTGAGCACCCCCATGCATCGTCTCGACACGCCTTGGGACGCATTCTATATCTTCGCTCCGGCTGAAGGCAAGGGCTTTGTGATTGTGGCGGCCGATGACCGCGTTCGTCCCGTGCTGGCCTATTCGTTCCGCAACAACGCTATGCGCGACAAGATGGGATCCAGTATGAGCTGGTGGCTTGACGGCTGGCAACAACAAGTTGACGAGTTGAGAAAGGAGAAGAGTGGGGAGAGAAACGAAGAGTGGCAACAACTGCTGGATGGCGGAGGTACTCCACGTTCACTGACGGCGTTAGAGCCCATGATAACCACCCAATGGGATCAGGATGCGCCATACAACGATAGCTGTCCTTCCCGCATTGAGTTTGGGTCAACCGTGCGTGCCCTCACGGGTTGCGTGGCTACGGCGATGGCCCAGGTGATGAAATACTGGAACTACCCCGTGCATGGCACTGGCACCCATACCTACAACTCAGTCTCGTTTTTCGACTTAGGTTATACCTTTGGCGAACAAACGGCCAACTTCGGTGCTACAACCTATGATTGGGGCAATATGCCCGACCACCTCACCGTGACTTCTCCCGATGTGCAGAAGGCCGCCGTGGCCACACTGATGTACCACTGTGGCGTGGCGTGCGACATGTATTATGGTTCGGCCGCTTATGGCGGCAGTGGCACCAAAATCCGAAATGCTCCTTACCTGAGAGAAGGAAACGCTCTCAATGGAATAATCAAGTATCTCGGCTATTCCTCGTCAGCCACAGGTATGGAACGCATCAAGTATGACGACAACGCTTGGACAGCGCTGGTACGCGGTGAACTTGACGCCTCCCGTCCCATCATTTACGCTGGTTTCGAACAAACAGCAGGCCACTGCTTTGTCTGCGATGGTTACGACGATGAGAGCCGATACCACTTCAATTGGGGCTGGAGTGGCGATGGCGACGGCTTCTTCACCCTCAACAACCTGACACCTAACATCGGCTCATATACCTATGACTTCACTATCGGTCAGGAGATACTGGTGGGCATACAGCCCCCCACCGGTGAAGACTCACTCTGCATCATTCGCCAATTCCCCTATACAGAGGACTTTGAGACGGCTCCTACCGGTTGGGAAGCAACTTCCTCAAATCTCCGCCACAGCTATTCCTGGACGGTTGTCGACTCCACAGGGGTTGACGGCAACTATTCCGTCGGAGCGTACCGCGCCATCATCGAAACCTGTGATGACCACATGTATTCACCATCCATCGTCACTCCCGGCGACTATAAAGTGAACTGGCAGGTGTGTGCCAGGCAAGATTCGGGTAGCGACTCATACACCCTTACGGTGGGTACAGAGACGTTCAATGATGTAGTGGAATCGACTTCATGGCAGCCGCGCGAGTTGCTTTTCTCGGTAGCTGAAGGCGATACCGTGTGCCTCGATTTCCTTCATTTTGCCGAGACTAGCTGTGTTGGTTTTCTTATCGACAACGTCGTCATCGAGCAAATGACAGATGACTATACCATCACTGTGTCAGCTAACCCGAGCGATGGCGGCATAGTCGCAGGAGGCGGCACTTACCAGCAGGGACAGTCTTGCACTGTCACTGCCACAGCCAACGAGGGCTACACTTTTATCAATTGGACCGAAAACGGTGTTGAAGTCTATAATGAGCCAAGCTATACATTCACCGTTACTGGCGATCGTATCTTGGTGGCCAACTTTGCCATACTTATGGTTGAAATCAGCGCCACGGTCGAGCCTGAAGAAGCCGCAAGTGTCAATGGAGCAGGAACTTATGCGTATGGCGAGACAGTCACTTTGCCCCTTGAACGAAACGAAGACTGGGCTTTCGTGAACTGGACTGAAGACGGCGAGGTGGTTTCAGAAGAAATGACCTACACCTTCGTCGCCACCGAGAGCCGCGACCTCGTGGCGCACTTCGTGTATACCGAAGGCATCGGCGAACAATCGGCCAACGCGTTGGTTATCTACCCCAACCCTGTCAACGACAAACTGACCCTTGAGGTCCAAGAGGCCATCGTCACCGTGGAAGTCTACAACCTTATGGGAGCTTTGGTCTATAGTCAGGAGAACTGCGGCAATAAGGTGGAAATCAATACATCCAACCTGCCAAGCGGCATATACTACATTCATTTAATGAACGACAAGGTTTCAGAAACTATAAGGTTTGTGAAAGAATAAAGATGAGAGAATGATGAGAGGCAGTAACACTGATGTGAGTCGTCTCTTATAATGTCTATCGGGTCGGCTCCGATCGTGAGCCATTGGATATTGTTTCCGAGGAAGTGATGTTGGCTGTGTGTGGTGCTGAACCAGCAAGGAGCCTTGCGCGAAGAGGACTTGTTGGGTCAGACGACCAAATGTTTCAATTTCTCACGAATGGGCGACAACGTCATCCTTTCTATGCATCGAGGTTCCGAAAAGGCTTTGGAAAACGATAAAGCAGTGAGGGAAGAAGGGAGAATCAAGCCAAAGAATAAGTAAATGAGCGAATTAAGCTTGTCTATTAAACTGCGAGACCGCACAATGAAATCATCACCATGTAGTCAAAAACCCATTTCAGAGCTTTTTGGCATGTTTTTTGCATTAAAAACATCAGTAGCTAAAAATTGCTCTTTTTTTGTGAATTCAAAACAAAAGTGTATATTTGCGGCTGAAAAGATAATATAGCGGAAGCCGAAAAGCTTATGAGTAGGCAAGTAATTTAAGGTTGCGCCCGACACTTATTTAGGGATCATGAAATGAAGAAACTATTTATGATTGCATCATTTGCTATTCTGATGATTGGTTTTACAGTCACAACCAATGCACAGGATCTTCCACTCAGGTCTAATTCCAATTCCAAGGCTAAGACCGAGATTAAGAAAGAAGAAAAGGCAAAACAGACCGATGGCAAGAAGGTCGATGTCAAGAAGACAAAAAACAAGAAGGTTAATATCAACAAGAAAGCCGATAATAACGATAGTAATAAAAAGGCTTCTAACAAGAAGGTTGATATCAACAAACAGGCCGCTAGCAAGCAGGCCACCAACAAGCAGGACATAATCAATGCGGCCAATAAGAATGCCAAAGTAGAAAAGAAAGCTGAAGAGGCAAAGAAGGCTGAAATTGAAAAGAAGGCCGAAATTGAAAAGAAGGCTGAAGAGCAAGAGAAGGCTGAGATTGAGAAGAAGGCTGAAGAGCAAAAGAAAGCTGAAATTGAGAAGAAGGACGAAGAGCAAAAGAAAGCTGAAATAGAAAAGAAGGCTGAAGAGCAAAAGAAAGCTGAAATTGAGAAGAAGGACGAAGAGCAAAAGAAAGCTGAAATAGAAAAGAAGGCTGAAATAGAAAAGAAGGCTGAAGAGCAAAAGAAGGCCGAAATTGAGAAGAAGACTGAAATTGGAAAGAAGGCCGAACTGAAAAAGCAAGGCGAAGAGCCAAAGAAGGTCGAAAAGCCACTGAATGTCGAACCCGAAAAGCCTGTAAATCCCGTAAAGCCCTTAGATGAAGAGGCTATAAATGCCAAAAAAGAGGCAGAAAAAATTGCTGCGAATCAAGAGAAGGTCGATAGTTTTGTGCACAAGGTCAAGCAATGCGTTGAGGCCTATAATAGTCCAGATAATTCTAATCTTGATACATATTTGGCAGAAGCCGAGGAGCTTAGAGCTAAAATTGATTTGATTGAGTCAGAATTGACTGAGCGTCAATACAGTGATTATCAAGGAGCTAAAAAGCAACTTTTGAAGCTTTATCAAAAGTAAAGCCAGGGTAAGAGAATGATAGTTATCTGATAAGGGGCAAAGGGAAAGTATTCCTTTTGCCCTTTATTTTGATGCCAATAAATAGTTATAGGTTTCACAAATGTCATCATCTTTGTTGCATAGGCTTCGTCTCATTGCTCAAATCACTCGAGGCCTTTTTCTTACCGATTCCAAACGCACATTTTTGGGGTGTTTTTGGCAACTGTTTTCCAGGTTCACTTGGGAATTGCCCCAGACTCTTGTAGGCTGGCTCTATTCAGTGGGGCGCGCCTTGGTCGGTCAGGCTGACCGTGTCGATGCTTTTGGTGGCATCACCTTTGTGACGAAGAAGGACTAAAAATATGGCATGGGGGTGTCGTTGGGTACCTTCATCGACCTTTGGGCAAGCTCATGGATGCATGGCGAAGGGAAAAAATTTATCCTTGGCAACCAGATTTGTATGCACGAGTTCGGGCATACTGCCGACAGCCAACGTTTCGGCTGGCTGTATCTCCCCTTTATCGGGCTGCCTAGCCTGTTGAGTGCCTTGGGCAAGGGAGATCATAGCGTTTTTTGGACGGAAACTCGAGCCAACCGTCATGCCAAAAAGTATTTTGCTAAGCATTACGGCATCGCTTGGAACGAGACGGGTTATCCAACGGAGAATTATGCTTAACTGTACGCTTTCCGCAGCCCCGTAGTCTTATGTCCAATATGTAAACTAAATGTGCTCATATACTTATCACGCGTTCATTAATAACCCTCCATTCCCCCGGCATAAGGTCGCCTAAAGCAATGTTTCCAATTTGAACGCGGATGAGTCGAAGTGTGGGATGCCCCACGGCAGCAGTCATGTGGCGCACCTGACGGTTCTTGCCTTCGATGAGGGTGAGGCGTACCCAACTGGTCGGGATGTTGGCGCGGTATCGGATGGGTGGTACACGTTCCCAAAGGTTTTCTGGTGGGTCTACCATCTGTGCTTGGCAAGGCTTGGTGCGATAGCCTTTGATAGTCACTCCTTTTTTCAATTGGTTGACAGCTTCTTGCTTAATCTGTCCATCTAATTGCGCCAAATAAGTGCGCGGATGCTCGAATTTTGGATCCAACAGTTTTTTGACGAGCCATCCTTCGTCGGTAAGGAGCAAGGCCCCCTCGCTGTCGTGGTCAAGGCGACCAGCAGCATACACGCCGGCAGGAAATCCAAACTCGTTGAGTGCCCGATGCCCGGCTTCGGGAGTAAATTGGCTGAGTACGCCAAAAGGTTTGTTGAAAAGAATCACCATAGTTAGTCTGCGAAGACAAATCAAATGCAAAAATACACTTTTAGTGACTATAAAATAGTGCGTTATGGCTATTTTTGGCACTATTTTTGTAAAATATAGAATAAAAGTATATATTTGCAGCTAAAAAAAGTATAGCGGATGCCGAAAAGCTTATGAGTAGGCAAAAGGTCAAAGGTTGTGCCCGACACTCATATAGGGATTATAGAATGAAGAAGTTTATTTTTACCATAGTAATGGTTCTCCTGATTGGTGGCTTTGCCTTTACTGCCAATGCCCAAGATAGGAAAACTAAGCCAAACGTAAAAACAAGGGCAAGAACGGAAAAGCAAGTGATACCAGTGAGCAAAAGGCAGGATTTAAAGAACAATGTAAATGAGAGTCCTGTGAAAGTCAGAAATAGAGATACCGAACAAAAAAAATTAGAGTTTAAGATAGAATCCAATGCGAAAGCCAGAGCTGAGTCTGAGAATAAAGTCATCAAAGAGAATAACGACTTGTTTGATGAGTTTGTTGAAACAGTAGACAATTGTGAAAAAGAACGCAATAAAAAGGACAGAGATAAGAATCAAATTAGTCAGTATTTGGAAAAAGCATTGAGGCTCAGTACAAAGATTAACACAAAGATGCTGACTGATACCCAAAAGGATACTTTTGAGAGCTACAAAACTAAATTAAATCGTTTTCTTAAGGGGTAGAATAGTTAGTTTGTTTGAGCTAATGGCTTGACAAGAGGGCAGGGAGGGCGTTTCTCCTGCCTTCTTTTTTTGTAGAAAAATGATGGCTGAAATGATAAAATCCTTATCTTTGCCGATTGAATGATAACTATCGACAGGCTTAAACGACTATGCGAAAAGTTGTAACTGTTGCGGATTTGAAAAAAGCCTTCGGCATGAAAGGTTTCTTCGGCACTTGTGTCGCAGGATTGGCCTATGGATTTCTCCGCTTAGGCAAGATTAATCGTTTGTTCGATGGAGCCGCTGATTATCAAGGCCGTGAGTTTGCCGACCATCTGCTTGAAAACATGGACATTACCATTGATGTCAACCCCGAACAATTGGAGAGTATTCCCAAAGAGGGTGGCTTTGTGATGGTCAGCAACCATCCTTTCGGTGGCATCGAAGGAGTGATGCTGTTGAGTGCCATCGCCAAGGTGCGCCCTGACTTTAAGCTGATGGCCAACTTTATCTTGTCGCATATTCCCAACCTTAAAGAGTGTTTCTTCTCGGTGAATCCTTTCGAGAATAACCCCGAGTGGAAGAGTAGTGTAGGTGGCATCAAGGGAGCCATATTGCACATTGCGGCTGGCAATGGCTTGGGCGTTTTTCCTGCTGGTGAGGTGTCGCGCTATCATGGTCACGACTACCCAGAAGACCAGGCGTGGAGCATTTCCATTGCCCGAATCATCAAGAACGCCAAAGTACCTGTGATTCCTGTGTTTTGGAATGGCCGCAACTCAAAGCTGTTCTATTTGGAGGACAAAATTCATCATATGGTCGGTACATCTCGTCTGACCAAGGAATTGATCAACAAGCAAGGCAAATGTTTCAACTTGCAGATTGGCAAACCGATTCTGCTCGCTGAAATTGCCACATACGAGAAGCCATCCGACTTGGCTGCATATCTGCGTAGTCGTTCCTACGCCCTTGAAGCCAATATCCCTGCCAAACTAATGGAGAAGAAGGAAGTGAAACAAACTGAGATTGATGCTCCACGCGAGTTGTCGCTCATGTTGGCTGAATTGGAGGCTATCCGCGAGAAGTCCTTCCTTTTCTCTGCTTCCGATTTCGAGTGCTATTTGGCAGATTATGAAGATATTCCGAATTTGATCCATGAAATCGCACGTTTGCGTGAGGAGACTTTCCGCGCCATCGGTGAGGGTACAGGCAAGAACCTCGACCAAGACGAGTTTGACTCGCATTTCAAGCATTTGATTCTTTGGGATAAGGCGAAACAAAAGATTGTGGGTTGCTATCGTCTTGGCATCGGTAGTGAGATTGTCCCGAAATATGGCATCAAAGGTTTCTATGTCAGCACATTGGTCAATTTCAGTGAGTCTTTCATTCCGTATTTGGAGCATACCATCGAGTTGGGACGTTCTTTTGTCGCGCTCGACTATCAGAAAGAGGTGTTGCCGTTGGTGCTATTGCTACGCGGCCTTTCGGATGTGGTGGTACGCTACCCCAACATTGAGCATTTCATCGGTCCAGTGAGCATCAGCAGCTGGTATCCTAAGTTCTACCAAAGCATGATTGTGAAGTATGTCACCGAGAAGCATCCTGTGAGCGATGACCTTGCACACATGGCCACGCCGATGACACCTTTCCATGAAGATTTCCTGAAAGTGGATGCCGATGTGCTGATGCAGGGCAATATGGATAGCATCGACAAGTTCGACAAGTTCATGTTCCGCTTGAGCAACGGCCAATACCGTCTGCCCACCTTATTCAAGAAATACCTGAAACTGAACGCAAAGTTCCTTTGTTTCAATGTCGATCCTGATTTCAACGACACTCTCGACTCACTCCTTTTCCTCACCTTCACCGATTTCCCTGAGGACGAAGTGATGCCGCTCTTCCGCGATAGCAACGAAGAAGAGAAGGAAAGTGTAAGGAAACGTTTCGGATATATTTGACAATGACTTATGACAATGACTATGACCACTTTTACACTAAGTAGAAGCAGTCATAGTCATTGTTATTGGTCATCGTCTTCTTCTATAGTTTGGGCGAAGAAACTGAAGTTCACCTTGCCGTAATGCCGCTGTTCCATGAAATGAGGATGCTCCTCAAAATTTTGGTATTTATCATGCTCTAGAACGAACATGCCGCCTTCACGCAATAAGTTGTTGTCGAAGATGAGTTGCACCAAAGTGTCGTAGTGTTCACAGTCGTAGGGCGGGTCGGCAAAGATAAGGTCGTACTGCATCTTGTGCTTTTCGAGGAAGCGGAACACATCGGAGCGGACTATAAGCAACTCTTTCATGCTGAGTTTGTTGGCCGTTTCGCGAATGAACTTCACGCAGCCAAAATCCTGGTCGACGGAAACCACTTTTGGACAGCCTCTTGAGACTAGTTCGTACGAGATGTTGCCAGTACCTGCAAACAAGTCCATGGCTTCGGTTTCCTCAAAGTCGAAATGGTTTTCGATGATGTTGAACAGGCTTTCCTTGGCCATGTCGGTGGTAGGGCGAACTGGCAGGTTGGTTGGGGCAGTGATTTGCCGCCGTTGGTATCTTCCTCTTATGATTCTCATCTTAGTGCTTGATAAAGAATGAAATAGTACTGGAATGGCACTTTGTCCGCTGACTTGCTCACTTGCAATGCATGTGGGTCATCCACAAAGTGGAGGTCTTTCACATAACGCCCGCAAAGGTCGATGATGTCCGAGGCAGGACGGATGAGGCCTGCGAAACATACTGGAGTATCTTGTCCCGATACACCATTTTGTTCCATGGCAAATAGTAGGAAGTAGGCGAAATCCTCTTTTGTGATGAACTTGAAATTGTTGAAGAACAAAAGTTTACCATCTTTCTTAATGAGCATGTCGAAGTCGCGGTTGCGGACATTGGCGAAAACGCCGTTGGCATCCTTATTTTGCATTATGCTGTTGATGAACACACTGCTTGAATGGACGCTACTGGCATTAACCCATTTGGCCAACATCTTGTCTTGCAAGGCTTTCGAAAAGGCGAAGACATTGTAGCATTGTACCGACTCCAATTGTTCCGAAACGATAGCGTATCCTTCTGGGATTTGGAAACCAAAGTCAAGGTATTTGGCTTGATCTGCCTCGTTGAACAAAGGTTTGGGAACGAGGGTGCAGTAACGATTGTCGGTGATGCCAACAACCGATTGGAAGGACTTGTTGTTCAACCCTTTCGATTCCAAAGCGCGTTCCATGGTGCGGAAAAGGTCGTCGCTGTCGGCAAGCAAGTCCGACTGGTAGCATTCCAATGCGACTAACTTTTGTGTGGCGGTGTCGAGAAGGGCAAAAGAAAGACCACCCAATGAACATTGGATGGCCATTCTGTATTGCGATGACTTCTCGGCATCAAACTCCTCGCTGTATTGGGAGATATAAGGATTCAACGATGCCGTCATTCATCCTAAACATTTAGAGTTTCTCCCAGTTACCCTCGGTGGAAGCTTCTTCCATGGAGCCGACTTTCAGACCGGCATAACGCTGGATGCTTTCCTTTTCAGCCTTAAGGTTGTCAACACGCTGTTTCCATTCCTTTTCGCTGAAATTGTCGCCAGGAGTGCCCAGATAGACTTCATAAGGTGTGCGGGCTTCAAAGATCGGGACTTTGATACCGCTACTTTCCTTAGTGCCGGCTTCAAGTTCGAAATACTTTTGCGGTTGGCTGAAAGGTACCACCTTTATGTCGTTGATATTGAAATTGGCACGACCAGTTTTGAGGGAGTCCATTACTTTTACGAATCCAATGGTGTCGTAATCAGTATAATAAGTGGAGTCTTCCATGTTTTGCTTTGAAATCATTTGCACCACAGGAATTTCTGCGGTTTGGCAGAATTTAATCAGGGTGTCGAAATTATCCGTGTACTTGTTGTTGGCGTTTTTGTAAAGCACCTCGGCGTTACGGATGTCGATAAGGCGTTCAATGACTTGGACTTCACGGGCTTTCTGCTCGGTATTGAACTTGATAGGAGCTTGAATGCTCTTCACGACTTGCCATGCTAATAGCACGATGATGGCAAACAGAATGATGTTGATGACGATGGATAATCCTTTTTTCATTGTAGTATGATTTTCTAATTATTTTCTACTAGTTCTGATTGGCGGCAAAGTTAGGATTTTTTCCGTTATGTAGGACAAAAAATTTCGCTTGAAATTAAAAATGGATTTTGTGAAAATTTAAATATTTGTCGTCCAAATATTTACGGATTTTATCAGCGAGGACGATAAAGACTTGGAGTTCATTTTTTTCCAGCCATAAGGTAGCGTCATCGTCTCTGTTGATGGCTTTTGCGAAGGCCAGATTGACCTCAAAATGGTTTTTGATGAGCCATTCCTCGGCTTTTGGTTCCTTGTCGATGACACTGTCGATAGCGGCCAAGTGGGGAAACCCGTGTTCCATTAGCCAGTCCTTGGCCTTGGTGTCGCCTTGGATGGTGTGGCTCAAGGCACCTAGTTCGGGATAGCCGTTACGCATCAACCATTCGAAGAACTCGTCGCCTTCAGGCTCAAAAGTGCAGCCAAAGGCCATCAGTATTTTTACGGGGTAGTGGGTCATTTAGCTCTATTCCATCATACGATTTCGCCGCAAAGATACACACAATTCAAATAGTTTTCCTATTTTTGCACAAATAATTAGAAGCAAATGAAAACCAAGCAAGAAATAGTTGAAAACTGGCTGCCGCGCTATACGGGCCTGTCGCTGGATAAATTCGGGAAATACATCCTGCTGACCAACTTCCAAAACTATGTGGATCGTTTTGCCGAATGGCAAGGCGTGGAAGTCGTTGGGCGTGACCGCTCGATGCCTTGCGCCACCGACGGCGAAATCACCATCATCAACTTCAGCATGGGTAGCGCCAACGCCGCCACTATCATGGATCTGCTGAGTGCCATTCAACCCAAGGCGGTGTTGTTTCTCGGCAAATGCGGAGGCATCAAGAAAATCAACAAAGTCGGCGACCTGATACTTCCCATTGCTGCCATCCGTGGTGAAGGTACATCAAATGACTATTTCCCGCCTGAAGTGCCTGCGCTGCCGGCATTCAGCCTCGAAAAAGCCATCTCCACCACCATTCGCGATTATGGCCGCGACTATTGGACGGGTACGGTCTATACCACCAACCGCCGCGTTTGGGAACACGATGACGAGTTCAAGGACTATCTCCGGAAGATTCGTTGCATGGCAGTGGATATGGAAACCGCCACCATTTTCACAGTCGGCTTCCACAATGAAATTCCGACGGGTGCACTGCTTTTGGTTTCCGACAACCCCATGGTGCCCGAGGGCGTCAAGACCGAGGAAAGCGACAAGGTGGTCAGTAAGAATTTCGTCGGTGAACACCTGCGCATCGGCATTGACTCGTTGCGGCAATTGATTAATAATGGTATCACGGTGAAACACCTGAAATTCTAATTGTGGGAAATACAAATCGTAAGATTTGTGTCTCTAATTCCAAGTTGATTCAACGAAAGAGTATAATTAACTACGTTGAATCTTCGATTTCTCTAATTCTTAAATTCTTGATAAAAAAAGATTCGTGATGACCTACGACCAGATTCTTTCCGACATTCATAAGAAAAACTTCGCGCCCATCTATTTCTTGACGGGTGAGGAACCGTATTTCATCGACATGATTTCGGATACCATCGAGAACGAGGCCTTGGATGAGGCTGACCGCGCCTTCAACCAAATCGTGCTCTATGGCCGTGATGTGGATGTTGAGACCATCGCCAACCATGCCCGCAGCTTCCCGATGATGGGTGTGCGCATGGTGGTCATTGTCAAGGAGGCACAGGATGTGAAAGATTTGGAGAAATTTGAAGCCTATCTTGACACCATTCCGGAGACTACGCTTCTTGTTTTTGCATACAAGTACAAGAAGTTCGACAAGCGCAAGACCTTGGCCAAGAAGATTGAAAAGAAGGGTGTCTGGTTTGAGTCGAAGAAACTGTACGATAGCAATATTCCTGGATGGATTCAAAACTACCTGAAGGCCGATGGCTACAGCATTACGCCAAAAGCTACGCAAATGCTGGCCGACTTCCTTGGCACCGACCTCCACAAAATCGCCAACGAACTGAAGAAACTCACTATTGCCTTGCCAAAAAACAAGAGCATCGATGATGCTGATGTGGAGCGCAACATCGGCATCTCGAAGGATTACAATGTCTTCGAATTACAGAACGCTATCGGTAGCCGCGATGTGCTGAAGGCCAACCGCATCGTGAATTATTTCGGCGACAATGGTAAGGATAATCCGCTGTTGGTCACGGCGATAACGCTTTATGGCTATTTCACAAAAATCCTAAAATTGCATTTTGCCGCCGACAAGTCGCAGGGCGCTTTGGCAAGTATGTTGGGTGTCAATCCTTATTTTGTCAAGGATTACCAGTTGGCTGCCCGCAACTATCCGCCTGGAGCCTGCATCCGCTGCATCTCTATTTTACGCGAGTTCGACATGAAGTCGAAAGGTTATGAGAGTGGGGAAGTGAGCGAGAAGGATTTGTATAGAGAGATGATTTTTAAATTAATGCACTAATCTAAGGGTCCCTGAGCCTGTCGAAGGGCCCGTAACTTTTATCTATATGCGCATTGTAGCACAACGAGTAACTCACGCATCCGTCACGATTGATGGCAAAGTGAAATCGAAAATCGGCTTGGGAATGTTGATTTTGCTCGGCATCGAGGAGGCCGACAACGAAGAGGATGTGGATTGGCTTTGCCAAAAGCTTACGAAACTCCGCATTTTCAGCGATGAAAACGATGCTATGAATTTGGACATCAACCAGGTAGAAGGCTCATTCCTAGTTGTGAGCCAGTTCACGCTCCACGCCTTGACCAAAAAAGGCAACCGCCCGAGTTTCATTCGGGCTGCACGCCCCGAAGTGGCTATTCCTCTTTATGAACATTTCCTGAAACACCTCGCAGAAATCTCAGGTCGCGAAGTACAAAGTGGCGAGTTTGGTGCCATGATGGCCGTAGAGCTGCTTAACGATGGACCGGTGACCATTTTGATGGACTCGAAGCGGAAAGAGTGATTTTTTTCACGCAGAAAACGCAGAATTCACAGAACCTGTCGGACGTATTCTTGTCGTCGCTTCGCGCTTCACACAATTCAGCGGATTCTGCGTGCGAATATTATTCCACCACAATTTTCCGCGTTTCGCTACCCAAAGTCACAAAATACATTCCTTGCGGCAATACTAATTTTTCTTTTCCCTTGATTTCCTTGGTCAGGATGGTTTGGCCGAGGGCATTCGTGACGGTCATATTGCCTGTGCCTTCAATGATAATATATCCCTTGGCAGGATTAGGATAGACTTTGAAGGTGCTTCTATGGTTCTCGCAAAGATGATCATAGGGTATCGTGCAATATACCGCTTCAGGACTCACTGGCGAAGCATAATGCGATCTTGTTTCCTTCTTGCGTTGAGTGAAAATATAGGAGGTGCTTGGCATTAAGCCTTCAAATACTGGAGATGGTTGCCACTCGCTGCCATTGATGTTATATTCACCATCTTCTATAGCAACAAGAGTTATGCTTGTGTCGGTGTTACTTTCCATTTGTGGAGCTTCGGGCATGGGCTGTTCCGCTTTTTTGATAGGGCCAAAAAGAGGTGAAATTATGGCTCCTG
>JAEEGI010010354.1_pt1 | contig 20268 bp, 16 predicted proteins | sample 8958751 | NCBI WGS metagenome assembly JAEEGI01 (sample SAMN16246545, study PRJNA631951) | gut metagenome | biome: gut microbiome; feature: rumen; material: KS-attached | host: Bos | place: Iran: Karaj | collected 2018-10 | reverse complement strand
CCGTGGGATGTCCTTAACCTTGGTATTTCAAAGACGACTGGAATTCTGTATGGGACAGCATCGATAGCTGTTTCAATCACGATCCTTGTCATCGATATTCTGTTAAAAGAACCTATTGGCATCGCAATGTTCATTGATGCAGTTGTCGTAGGAAAATCGGTGGACTTTTTCAACTGGATTCGGATCGTCCCGCCTTGCAGTTCAATGCTGACTTCGATATCAGTGCTGATTATAGGGCTGATCATTATAGCCTACACTCAATATACCTATATGATTGCATCATTGGGCTGTGGGCCTCGTGATACACTTATGGTTGGCCTGGCAAAACGTGTAAAGCGTGTACCGATCGGCTTGGTCAGTGTTGCGCTGCTAAGCACTGTTACTCTGACGGGCTGGCTGCTGGGCGGACCAGTGGGGCTTGGAACTATTCTCTGTGCTTTGGGTGCGGGACCAATCATGCAGCTGGCGTTTCGTTCGGTACGCTTTGATGCAACAACCATCCGGCATCAGCGGCTGCGCGATTCTTTCAAGATCATTGTTTCTGGACAACGATAAAGAGACCGGATGACCGGTCTCTTTTTGGTGCCGAAGACGGGACTCGAACCCGTACGGTGTTAGCCGGGGGATTTTAAGTCCCCTGCGTCTGCCATTCCGCCACTTCGGCACGGGAATGATTATAGCACTTTCTAAGAAGCACGGCAACAGGATGATGAAATATTGAACAACACGATAACTAATTTACTGTTGTTATCTTGTAAGTATTCAGGCTTTTTGAAATCTTGGCGGATTTTGTTTCTGTCCAAGTGTGCTTTATTGAGTTGCTTTGTTTGGTAAAACAGTATATACAACAGAAAAGGATTATGGGACGATACCGATCGCGGTAATCGTGAACTTCTTTTCTGCAGTGCGGTTTGTCATCTCGATCATAACCGTATGCTCTACAGCAGTCGAGGCATCGAAAGCAAGAATGACTTCCGATTGACCCCATTTGTCCGGACCGCCGCCAATGACTGCTGCGATCCGACCGTCTACCTTGACTTGTGCGCGGCCGAAATCTGAATTGTTCGTCGCACGGAAAGCGATAAGAAGCTTTTTGAATGTTGCTGTGAATGTCAGCGGTTCTTTTGAATCACCTGTGGCATGATGAAAATTCTCTCCGCAAACACGGCCGATCTGTGCGTTTTGGTATGCGTGCCTGTCATCATGCATGAAACCACCGCGGTCTAACTGAACATTTTCGGGAACTCTGCTAGCATAGATCGTTTGCAGGCCCATAAAATCATCGCCATAGACCGGAGGAATGTTCAGATTGATATCCTGCGTGCTTAGACCCTGCGCAACAGTGGTTTCGACAGCATAGAGCAGGCAGTCAGCCATTACAGCATGGCCAAATGAAGTGGGATGGTATGCGTCGCTGAAAAACTGCTCCCTTGACCATTCCTTGCCGACAAGCGGATAAGCGCCATCACGAATGGAGACCATCATGATATCGTATGCTTTACCTATCGGCAGAAAACTGTCCTGCAGATTCCTGCCGTCCTGAAACACAGAGAATAGCAGGATGACAGCCGGATCGTTAGGCTGGGATAAAACAGTCTTGAGCATGGATTCATAACAGCGATGCTTTGTCGGTTCATTGTAGTCATTGACGGCGAATTCAATAACAACAAGATCCGGCAGGCCATCACTGTCGCGTATACGACTGACAACATCGTTTTCATAGCGCATGAAACCGAAGGTTGAGGGCGTGCCACCGACACCTGCATTGACGAAATGCACATTGCTGCCATTACCGGAACCGTAACGTTGAGAAAAGCCTTTGGCAAATCGTGATGCATAGCAGTCCGCATATTTTGAGGCGCCAGCACCTTCGGTGATGGAACCGCCAATTGTTGCGATTGTGATATCCTCTCCTGCCTGTGCGCGTTCAATCACCCGTTTCAGGCGCAGATTATTCCCTGCCAGAAGCAGCGAACGAGCAAGCATTTCATTATACCATGCCTTGCCTGCATCGTGGCCGAAATAACTGCTTTCCGATATGGCAATGCCGCATCCAAACAACATCACGACACACAGCAATACTGTGATGCGTAACATTTTCTTTCTCACGGATATCCTCCTGTAGCGTTGAAGCGGATCTGAAGTTATGCAAGCTATGATACAAATGGCATTTGTGCGTCAGTATACATACAGATAAATACCTAGCCAATGGGCAACGGCCCCAAATAACACAAAGAAATGCCATAGGAAATGAGCCCCTTTTTTCTTGAGAAGGAAGGGGATAATTCCAAGTGTGTATATGATGCCACCGGCAAGAATAAACCAGAAAAGCAGGCGATCATTCCGAATCATTCCGGGCAGGAAGACCAATGCGCTCCAGCCAAGAATGATATACAGAGCGATATGAAGAGGGCGCAATCGACCAGGGCCGAATACTCCAACAAAAGTTACTCCAGTAATGATGACAACCCATTGGAGAATCATCAGTAAAAGGCCTGTTTTTCCACCCCAGTAGACCAGCCATAGCGGAGCAAAAGTACCGCCAATAAGCAGATATATGCTGATGTAATCAAAACGCCGCCACACACGTTTGACAGTAGAACCACTGCGAAATGAATGATAAAGACAGCTCATAGTAAACATGAGGATCATACAGATTCCATAAACGAGAGCAGCGACAATCTTGGGCGTTGTATCAGCCCGAATTAATAGCAATATAAGGGCAGCGATGCTCAGCAGGCTGCCTATACCGTGGGTGACTGCATTACCCACTTCTTCCAGCACGCTGCGCCGGGGCGGTTCATTGTGATTGCGCCGGGGATCAGAAGTAAGGGTAGTTTTTTTGGACATTTTCTTCCTCTCAGAACAGGAGATTAAGCTTTAAGACGTTTTCTTGCAGGTGCTTTCTTGTGAACGATCACGTTTTTTGTGCTGTCAGCAAATCGATCTGCGAAACCAACCAGTGCAATAACAAAATCGCGCTTTGTCAGGAATTTAACTAGCCAGAGAAAACAGAAAAATATCAGAATCGGAATAGCAATTGTTGTTACTAGCATGACAGCAACAGAAGCCATGAAGTGGCTCAATCGTGTCTTTGCCCAGTCATATGCTTCTGTGGCACTTTTCCAGAGGCCTGAGAAGAAGTCGCCTACCTTATCAAAAATGTTTTTGTTCTGCTCGCCTTCCGGAATCGATTCCATGATTTCATTGGCATTCTTTGCATCGTCCAAAGCGGCTTGAATAGATGCGGAGTTGGCGTTTTCTATCATCTGCCCGCAATAGCAACCTAATGGAATGACCATTGCGATGCATACACCAAAAATCAACAGACGGAAAGCATATTCTTTTAGTTTTAGGCGGCTCTGCGGCCGTGCAATGACTGCCAGACCGGCAATTAAGCAGCTTAATGGCAGTATAAAGGAACTGGATATGAATCCGATGGTAGTCAGCAGGTAACGCTCCAGGAAAATAGCAGAAATGACAATCAGCATATAGCCAGAATACTCTGCCAATTCATTAGCAATAGCTGAACCGGCATCGTCTGGAATCAGGCTTATGACAAAAGAAGCACTGGTTACACCAAGAGAAATCATGGTAGCATTTCCCATTTTCTCTTCCAGATAATCAAAGGCGGACTGATAGGTAGACTGCCGGACCATGATGGGGCGGATAACAGTGAGAAGTAATGCGATGACTGCTGCCAATGTCAACAGCTTGATTATCTTTGGCAGGACTTTTTCTTTTGCTTCAGGCGTTTCAGGCAGAACAGGAAGTTCACTCATGATTGTGCCGCCTTTCTCCAGGGTTGATCGGTTTGATTATTTCAGCATATCCCAGACGCGAAGCGATAGGTCGCGCATTTTATTGACAGTACCGATCCAGTCAGAAACGTAGGGGAACAGGTCCGGACGGGGCTTGACTGAAGGATGCCCGCGGTGTGATTCTATGATATCGGCATACCTGGCTTCAGCGCGTGATACGGCATCTTCCCAGGACAGGTAGAGCTGAGCTTGTGCATTCTCACCGATAGTGTGGATTTCGCTGCGGTGTGAGCAGGCAAACAGTACCTGACGACAGAGATCATCAGCATTTTCGCGCATTAGCAGCCCGTTTTGACCGTCTGTAACATCCTCAGCTGCACAACTGCCGCGTACCAGCAAGGCTGCCAGTCCGCAGGCGGCTGCTTCACGTACTACGATGCCGTTGGTATCGAATGTGGAGGGAAACAGGAACAGATCAGCAGTGCTGTACAGTGCACGCAGAAGCTCACGGTCGCGCAGGGCACCTGTAAACAGACAGCGCGGCATCAGCCCGGTCTCCGAGCATAAGGCTTCGATAGCGGTACGGTCGGTGCCGTCTCCTACGAATACCATGCGGAAATCCGCGCCGGCATGCATGGCTTCGGCCAGACCTTCTATGATTAGCCGAATGCCTTTATACCAGCGCAGTCGCCCGGCAAAAAGAAAAAGAGGAACGTCAGGTATTGGATACAGAGAGCGCAGACGGGCAATATCAGCTTCAGAGGCACGGCCTCTGGGCATGTCCACGCCGTTTGCCATTACACGGTATTCTCCATGGAAGCCAATGGAACGCAGGTTTTCACCGGCACCGCGACTAACTGTCCACACTTCGTCGCATGCTTCTACATTGCGCACCAAAGCGTTGATCAGCTCATTCTGCAGCAGATGACCGCGTACTGCGGTACGGATATCGATATCAAACTTTGTATGGTAAGTGAACACTACCGGTATACCTGTGCTTTCGCGCAGTGTGCGCGCCAACAGCGTTGAGGCAATGGGGCAGTGTGAATGGATAATGCTGGGCTTGAAAGCTTCCAGCTCAGCAATCGCTGGAGCACTGAAAGGATAACCGGCGCGATAACCGACAAGCCGGGTGGTGTTGATACTTTTATAGCGTAAGACGGGATATGGGAAATCATCCGTTGCGTCTGGATACTCGGGAACAGCAACCAACGGCTGATGACCGTGTTTCTGCAGAACCGCCGCGTAATTGACGACAGCATTGGCCACTCCGTCAATGAGCGGCGGGAAGGAATCGTTAAAAAGCGCGACGCGCATAGCTTCACCTCCCCTTTACATTATATACCAGATGCCTGAAACCTGCAAACAAGCCTTGCTGGATGAGAGCGTTCTTTAGTGCTTCTCAAATTGACAAAAAGGCAAATAATGCTATACTGGAACAGGAAAAATTGACGTGTGAAGGGAGCCGCGTTTTATGCATATTATCACTAATGCTGCGTTCTGTGCTAATTATGACAATTATGATTTTCTGCTGGATGTGGCGCACAGCGTTACAGCAGCTCGAACAGGAATTGAACTGAGCATTTATTCAGACAAACCCGAATTTATGAAAAACCAACAGGATCAAAAGGCTCGTTTTGCTGATGTTCCGATTACATTCCACGGACCGTTTACGGACGTTGAAGCAGCTAGTGCTCCTGGCACATTAGATCGTCAGCGGTTTATTGACGCCTATAAATATGCGTTTGATGTCTATGAGGAGTTTAGCGGACAGTCCATGGTACTGCACACTCATAAGATGCGTGATATTCCTGAATTTGGGAAGGAGCGCATGCGAGGCTGGACTATAGAAAACATAAACACAGTAGGTGAGATTGCTCTTTCCCGTGGTGTTCGCCTTACAGTGGAGAATGTGGGACATTGGGTCAAAAACAATGTGCTGTTTAATGAAGAGCAGTTTATCACAATGTTTGATCAGTTGCCCAAAGGGATCGGCTGCCTGATTGATATAGGGCATGCACTAATTAACCGCTGGGACATCTTCCATGTTGTACATATGTTGAATACACGTGTGTTTTCCTATCACTTGCACAATAATAATGGCTGTGCAGACAGTCACCGTCCCATGTTTGAGGCGGGTGGGCGTTATTCAGCAGAAGAAATGTTAGAGCTGTTGCACGTGATTCACCGCTGTTCTCCTGACGCTGATCTGATCCTTGAATATTGTCCTGGGGAACATATTACCAAAAAGTTGCTGACGAATGATTTGACTGTGTTGGCTGAAATTGCCGCTGAGTAATAGTAGGAGGACACTGCTGTGAGAAAACTCGGTACAAGCATAAATGCATCGACCTGGGATCTGCCTGTGGATGAGGCGCTGGCTGCTGTACGTAAAGCGGGCTTCGACGCTTTCTTTACTGGCTACGAATGTACGACTGACATGGAAGAAAAAATGACGGCATTTGCCAATGCCGCAGCAAAAACAGGCCTGTGGTTTGAATGCATCCATGCACCCTTTGGAAAACCTGGCTGTAACAGCCTCTGGCTGCCGGGAGAAGACGGCGACATTATGCGCGATCATCTGATTGAAAGCATACGGTCATGCAAGAGAAACGGCGTGGGTATTGCTGTAGTTCACTTAAGCTCGGGCGATCTTGCTCCGTGTGTCAGTGATGTCGGCCATGCGCGTTTAGATATGGTGATTGAAGAGGCTGTGCGTTGCAATGTGACGCTGGGATTTGAAAACCAACGCAAGATAGGTAATCTATCCTTTATTCTTGAACTGTATGACAATGTACCGCAAGTTCGCTTCTGCTGGGATGTCGGCCATGAAGCTTGCTTTACTCCTGGACGTGAGTATATGCCGTTGTTTGGTAAAAAGCTTGTCTATACGCACATTCACGACAATGAGAAAGTGTACAACGGAGACATGCATTTAATCCCATTCGATGGGAAAATTGATTATCATCGTACAGCGGAGCTTCTGCGCAAGTATAAGTATCAGGGAACATTGACGTTGGAGATTGCAGCAAAGAAATCAGGACGGTATGATGACTTAACGATTGATCAATTCTATACCCGTGCCTATGATGCTGCTAAACGCCTGCGTGTCATGGTGGATGATAGCCAGGAATAACAAGCTTGGACTATTAGCGATTTATTGTGACATTTCAAGGCTTCTGACAGCTGAACATATGGAGGAAAAGGCATGACGCTGCAGCAGTTGAACTATGTGATTGTCATTTCTGAAGCGGGCTCACTCAATAAGGCAGCAGAGCGACTGTATGTGTCTCAGCCTTCTTTGACCAGCGCGGTGAAGGAATTGGAGAAAGAAGTCGGAATAGTAATTTTCAACCGTACAGGGCGCGGAGTAACTCTGACAGCGGAAGGTGCTGCATTTTTGCCTTATGCGAGGCAGGTATACGGCCAGTACTTGAACCTTATGGATGCCTATGGCAGTCAGGGCGCAAGGCGGCAGCAGTTTGCTGTGTCCACGCAACATTATTCCTTTGCAGTAAAAGCGTTTGTGGAAATGACACGCAGCTTTGACGTGGCAGAATATGAGTTTGCTGTGCGTGAAACGAAGACTAAAAACGTAATTGATGATGTAGCTTCCTCACGCAGTGAGATCGGGATCCTCTTCCTGAGTGATTTTAACCGCAAGGCAATGGAAAAACTGCTGGCCGCGGGTAGCCTGACCTTTACACATTTAATCGATTGCAAGGCGTATGTATATCTGTGGCGTAACCATCCGTTGGCAGGAAAGAAAGCAATCAATTTGGAAGATCTGGCACCGTATCCCTGTATCTCTTTTGAACAGGGAGATGACAGTAATTTCTATTTGGCAGAGGAGATCCTTCCAGCTAATGAATATCCGCGTGAGATCAAATGCTGCGATCGTGCGACGGTGCTCAATCTGATGGTTGGCCTGAATGGATATACGCTGTGTTCCGGCATTATCTGTGAAGAGCTAAATGGAAGCGATTATATCGCTGTTCCTTATGAAGCTGATGCGGAGAACCCGAATAGTGTATTGGAGATCGGCTATGTGACACGCAAGAACAGCATTCTGAGCCATATGGGAGAATGTTATATTGCGGAAATTAAGAAATATCTTGCTGCCTGTAATGTTTCCTGATCATTAGAAAACTCGAAGGAATGGAGAAAATCATGAAAAGTTATCAACAAAAATATCTGCTGCGCACGTGCGATTGTGATGTAAATGGGCAATGGAGGCCAAGCGCCATATTGGAAGCCATGCAGGAAGTCGCGGGCATGCATTGCACGTTGTTAGGCTGCGGCCGTAATGATTTGGTGAAACGCAACATCGTATGGATTCTTGCACGAAGCGAAGTGCAGATGACTCGTTACCCTGAAATTGGGGAAACGATTACAGTACAGACATTCCATAAGCCAGTGAGGCTTCGCTTTTTCCCGCGCTATTTCCTGTTTACAGATGCACAGGGAAATGTAATCGGTAAAGCCGGTACATTGTGGTTGTTAATGAATCTGATCACGCGCCAGACGGTGCCAGCGGGTGAGATCGCTGCATTACTGCCTGATAACAGCGAACTGGCAGCGCCTATGGCACTTCCTGCTACAGTGGGGCAGCTTCAGGGTACGGAAACGGTAAAAGAATATGAAGCAGTATACTCTGATCTGGATGTGAACGGACATGTAAATAATACGAAATATGCGGACTTGCTGTGTAATATGCTTGGAATTGAAACTATGCGACAATATCAATTACAATCTCTGATTCTCAACTACAATGCTGAAGTTCTTCCAGAACAACGACTGATGCTGCGATTGATCCGTCGTGAAAATGATTTTCAGCTGATTGGTAATCATGGAGAGAAGACTGCTTTTGAAATTGGCGGGATGTTGCAGGAAAGAAGACGTTGAATAGATATTTGTGGAACAGGAATTGCTTGAGGTTGAAAAGAAAGACATGAGCATGAAAACTGATATCAAACCATATACTGCCGACAGAATCGGGGATGTGGTGCTCTTTGAGCAGGAACTGCGTCGACAGGAAGATTGCTGGGGATGGGAGATTGATGAAAAGTATCTTGAAAGTGTCAGGAATAGTTTCCAAAATCCTTCATTTGCAGATGCACTATCTCTGCTGGCATATGTGGACGGGAAAGTAGTAGGACGTATCGATGCGTCATTGATCAGAAGCAGGTTTGACGGTACTACCAAAGCATATCTCGATTGGATCTGTGTCTTGAAAAGTTGTCGCCATCAGGGTGTTGCTCAACAGCTGCTGAATGAACTGAAAAAAAGGCTGAAAGAACAAAATATCACTTCATTGGTTGCACTGACTGCGGCTAATGATGAAGCGCAAAGCTTCTATAAGGCGGTACCGGATTCGATCATGAGAGATATCGGAATCTGGATTGATATACTCTGATTAATTATGCAAATCTGAAGAACAAATCAATACGCCCGGATCATCTGATCCGGGCGTAATTTGTATTTCAGGGAGAATTACTTGATCTGAGTCTGACTGCCGCGGGGAGCACCGTATGCTTCCGCAGTGATTGTGCCGTTCAGTACTTCGGCGATGTAAGCCATTACAGCTTCATCCATCGGAATACCGGTGTCGAAACCGCTGCCTTCGCTATAAGCGCGGGCAAATGCATTGTAGGTATCACCGCCGGCGGCGCAGAAGTTGTTGGTTACGACTGCATATACAGCAGCAGGATCAAAGGCTTCGCCATTAATGGATTCGATGCTGACGCGCTGAATGGAAGCGGGAGCAAAATAGCTGCCCTCTTTGCCGTCCAGAGTGTAAACAGCGCCCTGATCAAAAGCCTTTGTGGTATCCAGAGTCCACTTGATGCCGCTGGTCTGCGGATAACCACCGATGGACTCAGGAGTGCAGAAAGTGCTGGCTTCCAGAACCTCGAGGAGCTCTTCACCGGTTACATAGATAACAGCTACGGTATTGCCGAAGGGCAGTACGGTGTTGATGTTATTCATAGTGATGTCGCCGGCAGGGATAGTGGCGCGAATGCCGCCACCGTTGGTAATGCCGATGACCTGGCTTTCAGGCTGGGCCAGACCGCCTTCTTTGACAACGCTCCATACCATGGCATCAGTGATCAAATCGCCAAGGTTGGTTTCTTCGGTGCGGTTGCCAGGAGCCTTGGCACCGTTCAGCTCGACTTCGGTTGTAGCAAATACGGCGCCATATTTCGCATTCACTTCATCAATGATAACCTGTGCCTTGGCAGCAACTTCCTCATCGGGAGCGATGCCGGCGGTGGATACCAGGAAGTTATCTTCGATTGCCTTGGTTTCGTTATCGATGACCACGACACCGATGTTGGCAAACTTGGTGCCAGTGGACTGCATGACTTCGCCATTCTCGCCGGCAGTCATAACGGTGTGGCTGTGACCGTCAATCACGAAGTCAACGCCGGTAACCTTGGCAAGTACATCGATTGAACGGTAGCCATTGAAAGCGGATTCAGCATCAACACCCAGGTGCCAGAGACCAATGACCACATCTGCTTCCTCACGGACAGCATCGATAGCAGCCTGAGCACAGGTGTACAGTTCTTCAAAAGCGGTGAAATGGATTTCCTTGATTAGAGCAGGATTGACCTTGGTGGCGGTTTCTGGAGTTTCCAGACCGACAAAAGCGATCTTCAAGCCACTTTCAGTCTCGATGATCTTTGAAGCAGGCAGGATGGAAGCATTGTCGCTGAGCAACACGTTAGCAGTGATAACCGCGAACTCAGCATCCTTAACATTGTTGATCAGCTGCTCGTAGCCGAAATCGAACTCATGGTTGCCCAGAGTAACGACATCATAACCAGCCGCATTCATCATTTCGATAGCAGTGTGACCTTTAGAAGAGCTCACATAAGTGGTGCCCTGGCTGAAGTCGCCCGCATCCACGACGATGACCTTCTCTGCACCCTGTGCATAGAACCAGTTGCGCAGCGTAGGAATATAGGCGTAGCCTTCAATAGCACCATGCACGTCATTGCTGTGCAGAACAATGGTTTTTCCAGCATAGTTGGTCTTAATGACCTTGGCAACAGCAGCGTAGTCGTCATCGCCCATATCAGCCAAAGCAGGCAGGCATACGGCCAGAGCGAGCACTGCGGCCAGTACGAGGGCAAGCAGTTTGCGGATTGTCATGTTATTTCCTCCTGATTATTAATATAGGGTTACCCAAATCAGAATACTCAAAATCGATGCAAAAAGCAAGAGGGGAAAACGTGAACACAAGAAAAAATCCCCCGCGAAAGCGGAGGAAGCGCTGTTTAGTTTGCTTCAGCAGCCAAAATGCCGCTTGCGAACGCGAATTGCAAGTTGTAACCTCCACAGTCACCGTCTACATTAAGAATCTCTCCACAAGCATGAAGACCATGCAGATGACGGTGCTGCATATCGATTGGGTCAAAGTCGGAAGGATCGATGCCGCCCTGCGTGATCTGTGCTTGGTCAAATGAACGTACACCTGTTACGGTCAGTGGATAGGCGCAAAGCATCCGAGGCAGTTTGTCGAAAGGGGTTTCTTTCAGGCGCTCACGCAGCAGCCGCGGTAAAGCACCTATCAGCAGACTCTGAATTGGAAACTGGCTTCTTCGATGATCGAGCCAGTTGTACATGGCTTTTTCGTTTTCGTATGGAGAACCAGGGGCCAGGCGTTCCATACGCTGATTAATGATGCCTATCGTCGGGCTGAAATCGATAAAAAGTTGAACTGCTTTTTTCTGCTTTAGAAGAATGTATGCATCACGAGCAAGCTGCATAGCGCATACTCCGCTGATACCGTAATCTGCAAAAAGTACTTCGCCTTGTGTCCGGGCAATAGGTTCGGAGTTGCCGCACAACGTGAGTACAGCAGGCAGACGTAACCCAGACAAGCCGCGGATAGGTTCTTTTTCTGTTTCAAGTGGGGACAATGCCGGAGCGGGGGTAATCAAACGACACCCCAAGCCAGTCAGAAGAGAATATGCATTTTCTGCTCCAAGCTTTGGGGCAGCCAGTCCGCCGCAACAGACGAGAATACGATCGGCAGAGAAATCACCGCGATTAGTAAGTACTAGCCATTTTTCTGATTGCTGTCGGAGACCCGTGACTCGAACGTTCAGCAATGTGTTTACAGATAGCAGATCCAGCTGTGTACGAAATACATCCAGAACTGCAGCAGCCTGGTTGCAGGTGGGGTATACGCGTCCAGCGCTGTCGGCATGGGTCGGTAGGCCGATGCTTTCAAAAAAGCGAAGTACTTCGCTTACAGGTTTATTCTGAAGCACTTCCCGGGCAAAAGATGGGTTGCCATAGTATACAGGGGCATTCAGATTGGCTAGATTGCAGCGACCGTTGCCTGTGGCGAGCAGCTTTTTTCCTACCCGGTCGTTTTTTTCAAGTATAGTAACATTGTCGCCGCGTTTTGCTGCGACGACAGCGGCGGCGAGGCCGGAAGCCCCGCCGCCGAGAATTACAGTTTGACGTTTCATCATTTATTTGAATACGTAGCCCTTTGCGGTCAGTTTGCTAACTGCGTTATTATAGGCATACATGATCGCATTCTGGTGGTCCTGGTCAACCTTCTTGTTGTTGCCGCTGGTACCGCCATGCAGCTTGCTGTTGACAAAGTGGATACAGAACTGACCGTTAAAGTTGTTATCGGGGATGGTATCACCATCAGGATAGTTATGGGGCTCGCCGTACATAGAAGCACAGTAGCTATGTGTGCCAATAGTGACCAGAAGCGGACGACGCTGATACAGATCCTTATCGGCAATTGCCTGTGCGGTAGCTACGCCGTAGATGCGGCACATGGCAGCAGTATCGGCTGCGGTCAGAGGCTCAACGTCAGCGTGATCACCGCCGCTCCAGCGCTTGACTTTGAAGGAGATACCAGTCTTGACGTCGGTAACGGTAGCTACGCATCCTTTATAGAAGATGCTCTGAATACCACCAGTGTACCAATCTATCAGTTCAGGTGTGTAGAGCGTCATGCCAGTGGCACCCTGATTGTTGTCGTAATACCCCGTCTCTACGGTGCCGTACAGTGAGTGCTGTGTTGCAGAACCAGCGATACCGTCTGCTGTCAGACCATTCTGAGACTGATAAGTACGTACTGCTTCGCGGGTGGTCGTGTCATATGTGCCAGTGACATTGCTGCTGCTGAGCAGACCAAGTTCGACAAGACGGTTCTGTAGTTTGGTGACAGCTGCACCTGTGCTGCCTAGCTGTAGAGTCGTATAGCTGGCTTCGGGCTTGGCGTTAGGATCGCCAGTCTTTTCAAGCATTTCAGCTTCAGTCTTGGTGAGGATGCGCAGCAAGTCGCCGCGAATCCAACCAGTTACACCGTTAACAGTCAGATTGTACCAGGTCTTGCCGCCCGAAACGTTGGTGGGGCCAAGCAGTCTGCAAACCTGATTTGCCTTATATAGCAGAGCAAGTTGTTTGCCGTTAGCTACACCAGCTGCGCGCACGATGACTTTAGTGGTATTGGTTAGCGCGACATTGCTCATATCTTCCGGCTTGGGAGTGGAAGTAGGCTTAGTTGTCGGCTGATTGTTCTGGTATGCGTTATACTCGGCATCAGTCATGACTTTGCAGTACTTGCCCATGATGTAATAGCTGCCATCAGCAAAGTCGATCTTATACCACAGTACACCGTTGACTTTCGTGGTCCCGGTGAAGTGGAACACAGCACCCAGGTTAGCCTGACCCTTTGTGCCGGAACTGGTGGAAGGTGAATTACGGATCCATACCTTGTCGGCAATCGTCTGGATGTAATCTACCGGCTTGGGAGCGGGAGTTGGGGTCGGGGTGGGGGTAGGCATCGGATCCCCATTCAGATAAGCATTTACCTGATCAGCGTTCAGAACGCTGATGAACTTGCCATGAATGAAGCCCACATTGCCTTCAAATTGTACACGGTACCAGGTGATGGAATTAGCGGTAACTGAAGCGCCAACAATGGGAAGCACAGTACCCTTCTTCTGGACCTGGCCGTAGGTGCCGGCACTTGTACTGGCCTGTTTACGTACGTAGACCTTATCGGCGGTGGTCATCAGGTAGCCCTGAGTAACGGTGCCGTCGGGAGCAGGCGTAACAGTGTTGCCGGCGTTATCGGTAGTCTTGCAGAAGTCGCCGCTTACATAACCGACAGCATCATCCTTATGTACATAGTACCAAGTCGTCTTACCATTGGTCTTAGTGCCATAATAGGGGATGATCTGGCCTTTGTCGAAGCGGCCGAGAATCTTGGCTGACAAACTGGCATCAGCACGCAGATTGACACCGCCCGCCGTGAACTTGATATAGCCCTTGATGGTACTCGTATCAGGCACTGGTGTCACGGAGCCGCTGGGGGGCAGAGTCGGATTGGTGGAGGAGCCGGAAGAATCCGTCTTCTCAGCACAGGAACCAAGCAGATAACCGAATACAGACTTAGGCGCATAGTATACATAATACCATGTAGCCTTGTCGACAGTGCTAATAGCATAATAAGGAAGGACCTCGCCTTGCTCGGCCTGGGCAACGACATTATTGCTGCCGACTTTTGTCGCCTGGCGGATGTTGGTCTTACCCTTCGGAGTAATCTTAACATATCCGATAACAGTACTGCTCATGCCGGGAACGGGAGTCACAGTGCCGCCGGTGGGAACAGTTGTGGATGTGCCGGACGAGGATAATACTTTCAAACAGTAATCAACGATGAAACCATAGTGTCCGCTAGTAGCATCGTAGCAATAATACCAGTCATGATCATTGGTTTCATTATGAACGACATAATAGTAAGGGAGTTCAGCACCCTGTTTGAGCTTTGCAACAACGTTGGTAGTCAGAATTCGGGTTTCGGAACGCATGTTGGTAGAACCGGCTAGCTTGACGCGTACGGTACCTAGCGGAGTCCCGGTATTCCCTGTGTTTCCAGTATTTCCTGAAGGAATAGGAGTAGGCGTAACGGATGATGATGTGCCACTTGACAGCAATGTCATGTTAGAAGACTTGGCATAACAGTCACTTGAGCCTACAGTGATAATGTAATAAGCGGTGCCGGCAACGGTCGCAGTTCCCTTGACGGGGTAAGCAGAACTCTGGTCGAGCAGACCCAGACTGCTGAGCTGAGAACCGTTATAGCTGTAATAGTTTACACTGGCACTGGTGGGCTGTGCATATCCTGACAACACAACAGGCGCATCAGTGGAGGATTTAGGCGCCTGAGTGGAAGGCGTTACGTTTCCTAAAAGGGCAGCATTGCCGCCTGCATTTTCCCAGGCCGTGACCTCTTCTGATGTCATGACCGTAATGTATTTCTGATCGATATAGCCCCAGTACTGGCGGTCAGTATGCTTCGGAATATTCGTAACCACATAATCATAAGTTACACCGCCCGAGCGCTTGGTGCTGAGAATCTCAACTACCCAGCCGCTATTCAGCATGGACCAGACATCGGTGCTCTCAGCTTTACGACGGAAGCGTACTTCATTGGTATTAACCCGGCCGTACTGTTTATCCGCAGCAAAAGCCTCGCCTGCCGGCAGCAGACCGAGGAACAGTGTGAATACGAACAGCAGACTCAAAAGCCGCTGCAGCGCGGAAAACCGTGCATTCGTTTGATTGCTCATAAGCCACCTCGTTACGCGCAAATGCGCAGAATACTCCGTTTGCATTGTATTACGTATTTGTTACGAAGTCAAGCGTTTTCTTAAAGGAAACGACAAAAGTTGCCAACGCTGAAGTGAAAAGGTTACTTCCAGAGTGGAACATATCAACTGGAAATAAATCTTACATGAGAATCCAGTTCATTATACATGGAAATAAGTCTTACACTTCCGTATAATTGGAATCCCTGACAATGCCTTGAGAAAGGAAGGCTATCATGGATACCAACAACATCACTCATCTGACTAATGAGGAGAGGAGGATCATTGAATCTGGCATTAGACATGGTTCTACCAAGACGGCTATTGCCAAAACAATCGGTAAAGATAATTCTACAGTAGGGAAAGAGATCAAGCTGCATCGAAAGCTGAAACATCCAACTTCTTTATCGTGTGAATGCTCTAATTACAAGCAATGCAAATATGGCAGGGAGTGTTTTCCTGAATGCGATGAATATAAAGAGTTCACCTGCAAGCGCCGGGATCGTTCCCCGGGAGCGTGCAACGGATGCAGGAATTACAGTCATTGCCGCTTCAACAAATACATATACGATCCTGACGACGCAGAACACGAATACAGAATGACACTTGTGGATTCCAGGTCCGGGTATAATATTACGACCCTGGAAGCGAAAGAACTGGGAGAAAAGATCCAACCTCTTTTAAAGCAGGGACTCTCTCCTTATGCCATTCTGCAGGCACATCCGGAAATCAAGCTGAGTGAAAAGACTCTCTACACCTACATCGAAAACAAAGTTTTCGAGGGGCTTGTCGATATCGGTCCGATGGATCTCCGCCGGCAGGTAAATCGGAAAATGTCCAGGAAAAAAGCGAATACATACAAGAAGAGAGAGGATTATCGATACCTGATTGGCAGGAACTACAGGGATTACCAGACTTATATGGCTGAAAACCCGAATGTTTCCGTGACTCAGATGGATACGGTATATAATGACGATACAAACGGGCCCTTTATCCAGACTTTTAAATTCGTTGACGCAGGCTTTCTTTTTGCTCTGCTTCATGGCGAGAAGACGGCACTGGAAATGAAGAAAGGCGTTGATCAGCTGGAGATGCTTCTTGCTCCGGACAATTTCAGGAAATATGTCCATGTTTTGCTGACTGACCGTGGCTCTGAATTTACTGCAGCCAATGATATAGAAGTGAATGCCGACGGCCTTCGCCGCACCCGTATCTTTTACTGTGATCCCATGCAGTCCGGGCAGAAAGGAACCTTAGAAAACAATCACATTGAATTACGCTATGTCCTTCCAAAGGAACACGACTTGAAACTGCTGGGACTGGTTGACCAGGACGCGCTGAATACTGTCCTTAGCCACATCAACTCGCTTCCCCTTGAAAGATTCGGCGGAAAGTCTCCCTTCGATATCGTTGAATTTATGTTCCCCGATCTGCATGAAAAGCTTCTTGCCTTTGGGCTCCGCAAGATTCCCGTTGATGAGATTAATCTGACCCCATCTCTTCTCAAGGACAGACGCTCTGGCACAAGAAAGAAGCATGCAGGCAGAAAATCCAAAATCTCAGCGATTTCCCCCAGAGAGGTCTCCCAACTTGCTGCTGTTGGATTATCTCCGAAAGAAATCGCTGCCCGTATGGGGGTGAGCATTGCCACCTACTATCGCCGGTTCCCTGCCAACAAATAGTAACTGTGCTCACAGATTAATTACAGCAGGCATTGTCGGGTCACATCCGTTTATTTCATAACTTCCAGTTCGAAGTGGAATTTAGTCCTTCCCCACTAAAAGAACCGACTTTATTCCGCTACCACCGGCGTGTCCTTATTTCCGCGGAAATGCTGATACACACACCTGCTGCAGTATTATTGTAACAGCTATGTCCAGTTTCGTCACTGTTTTCCTTTTATTCTTTTTGATACTGAACGACTTACTTCCAGTTCCATCCATTCGTCTTCCACTCTGGAAGTAACCTTTTCACTTCAGCCTTTTTATAAAAATTTCCATTTGAAAATAACATATGGTTCTTCGAGAATATGCATAAGAGCTCAATACCTTTGAAATGCTTGTTTTTGCAAATGGCCTGTGATATATTTAAGAAAAAACGAAACGGGGCAAACACAATGAAAAAGTGGATCGCTATAATGACAGTACTGTTTCTGATTTTAGCTGCTGCTTCAGCGGAAGGGTACGTCTATTCCGTGACATCCGTTACTGACTGTGCACAAACAGACAAGCTTTATACACGTTTTTATGAAAGTGGAGAGTTATCTGTCCTTATACCAGGACTAGCTGAGGGTATTGTTCCGCAAGGAATATCCTATCTTCCGGAAGAGAACTGCCTGCTGTTTGCGGGATACCGTTCAGACAAAGGCAACAGTGCACTGCTTGCAGTGAGCCTTGAGTCTGGCGAGCTGGTCAAAGAAGTTATTCTCTGCCTGCCGGATGGTACGCCTTATAATGGGCATGCTGGCGGTGTGTGCGTGACGGAAAAGAACATTTATATCTCAAATGCCTATATGCTTCTTCGCATATCACTGGATACTTTCCGTGCGTTGCCTGCTTCATCAGAATGCCGTATTGAAGAGGCGATCCCTGTGCCGGTGCGTTCTTCCTATTGCTGCTATTCAGAAGGAATCCTGTGGGTCGGTGAATTCGAGTACGGTGCTGAGTATAAGACGGATACCAGCCATAGAGTCAAAACTGCGGACGGACGTTTTAAAGCTTGGACATGCGGATATATTCTGACATCTGAGACCGAGAATGAGTTGAAACCAGAAGCGCTGGAAAACGGGGGAGATGCTGTCCCTGATTATTTGCTTTCCATGACAGAACGCATTCAGGGATTTACTACTAAAGAGGGTAAGATTTACCTAAGCCAGTCTTACGGCAGGCGGGCTGTTTCTTTAATCTATAGATATGACAATGTTCTGAAACGTACGCCTGACGCTGAAGGAATTGTAAGCGGAGTATCCGTTCCAATGTGGTTCCTAGATAAAAACGCGCTGGAAGAAACATTGCTCACTCCGCCTATGAGCGAATGCTTGTGTACGGTAGACGATGCAATCTATGTGGTGTTTGAATCAGCAGCACAGGCCTATATGGCACCCGGAAATGCTTCTCAGAATCCAATCGACCGCGCATTCAAACTTTCTGGTTTCTAAAAACGGAAGCACAGCGTGCTCCCGTAATAAGGTATATTCGTTTTTCGCATTAATCAGTCGAGATGCTCAAATAGATCGTTCATGGCAACATCTTCACCGACAGTGCTGAAGTATAATCCAAACGAACTGCCGTCATATATGCCTTCGCCAAGCTGTGCGGAGGCATGCTTTTTATTTTGATATGTCTGGAGACCATACGCTGCCTCTGCCATCTGCTCAGCAGTCTTGCCGTTAAAGAGATCCAGCGGCTGGTCATAGTCCAGCACTGTGCGATTGCTTCCGTAAAGATGTAGGTATAGCTTTTTTAGCTGCCAGTTGCCGAATAGCTTTACGCCGTAGCCGACATCATATTTGTTATCCATCGCAGTAGTAATGGATTTGATTGCTGCGTCTGCACAAACTTTATGCCCGCCATCCACACCTTCTCCATCAATTGCATGAGTGACCAATACATCTGGTTTATAGATGCGTACGATACGTGATACATGACGCACGAACTGAACTTCACTCCATACGGCATACTGCTGCTTGGCAGTGGCCTGCATGTTTGGCTTGAAGTAGGCGATATAGGGATAATTCGTCAGCCCGCACTGCCACAAGCCATCGAGCATTTCGCATTTATACGGTGCGTCCGTATTCACAACGACGCAGAGCATGACCTCGCGGCCTTGAGCAATATATTTAGGAATGAGGCCGCCGAAGAAAAGGAACTCGTCACCGGGATCGGTAACCAGCAGGACCAGGTCAGCCTTTCCGTCCAGCGTTTTCCACTGCTGTACGGAAGAAGGTAGTTCGCCTTCAGAGAACACACGCAATTCGCTGATGTTGACTACATGCTCATAATCGGGACTCTGACAGGTGAGACGCACTGCATTGTATCCCTGAGAGAGGGGGATATACTGGTTATAATATTCGTCTTCCGTTTCATAAACGGTCTTCCAGGCGCCGCCTTCATTTTGCGCCTGGATGCACCATTTGGTGATGAACTTGCCCCAGCTTACATACAAGCCGCAGATAGGCGTCTCGCTTGGCGAGGTGATTTCTACATATCCGCGATGATTACTCGACCAGTGTGTTGCATAATCATTGTCAAACATCGCAGATAGCTGTTTTTTGTTGTTGGACAGAGCATATGTGCAGCGGTCGGTGATGTCGTGTGCTTCCTCACCCAGCGCAGGAACGCATAACAGGAGCATCAGAAGAATGAGCAGGGGCAGTAATTTTTTCATTATGTATTCTCCTTTGGTGAAAAAAACGGTCCGCAAAAGAGCGGACCGGAAGTGCCAGGCATATGATTATTCTTCTTCGTCCTCGGCGTCCATGGCTTCGATGAACTTATCAAAAACTGCCTGTGAGATATCATCATCATCTACAGTGACATACATATCTTCACCGTTTTCATCCTGCTGGATCTCCAGGATGATGACTTCGCCATCATCGCCTTCGGGTTCGGTACCATCTTCATTCAGCACCATCAGAACCACATACTCAGCACCTTCATGAGAGATTGTGGTCAGGTATTCAAACTTGGTTACAACGCCATCCTCGTCAGTCAACTCAACGATGTTGTCTTCCTCGGGGAGATTGGTGTTCAATTCATCTGTCATATTGTTCCTCCTATTCGATCACGTTGGCATCATCAAGATGGCTCAGCGTGTCCAGGTATTGTTGTAAAATGACTGCGGCTGCGACTTTGTCCACATGATCACGCCGCTCT
>JAEEGI010010353.1_pt1 | contig 20268 bp, 17 predicted proteins | sample 8958751 | NCBI WGS metagenome assembly JAEEGI01 (sample SAMN16246545, study PRJNA631951) | gut metagenome | biome: gut microbiome; feature: rumen; material: KS-attached | host: Bos | place: Iran: Karaj | collected 2018-10 | reverse complement strand
GCTGTACTTCCGGACCTTCTACCACGAGATAGATAGCGTGCTTGCCAGTGAGTCCCTCAACGGCGGGCACTAATTTGGAAATCGTAAGTGCCTGATTGGCGGGGAATTTGTCGTCGAAAACGAATACGCCAATCTCCTCACCCTTCCAAGGATCATCGAGCTTGACGTGAATCTTGAAGGCGCCCTTGCCGCTGCTGGTCAAGTTCAGGTAAAGATGCGGGTTGTCGCCCTTCTTGATACCTTCGAAAGCCTTACAACCCTTGGTGTCCTGAGCCAGACCGCCAAAGCCGAAGTACTTGAAACCGATGATGCCGCCGTTCTTGATGCCGGCGAGGTCCATCGAGTTGTTCCACACGTCGTGGTTGTCCTGCATCCAGTCGTTAGAGCCAGGACCATTGACGAAGCAGGCATAGCCGGCACTATAGTAATTGTAAGGCGGCAGACCGAAGATCTGGAAACCCTCACTGGTCACCTCGGCACCCGTATACTCGTTGCCGTCGGCAGCCTTCGCCGTCCAGACATTATCCTTGGCATAGGGATCGTAACCCGTAATCTTCACCACGCCACCCTTGGCTACGGGCTTCTTGTCCCAGGTGATCTTCACCGGTGCCACCATCGACTGACGGGCATTGCCGAAACCGCGTGGCGGACGGTGATAGAACACATACCACTGACCGTTGATCTCCTGCAGCGAGCCGTGGGTGTTATGACCGAAGTTGGTGGTGATGAGTTTGCCGCCATCCTCGCCCAGCACGACACCGCGGGAGTCTACCAAGACGCCGCCGGAGCGCCAAGGACCGAGGGGAGAGTCGCCGAAAGCATAGCGCAGGGCGGAGTTGGTATTGCCCAATCCGTACTCCTTGCCGCTGTAGCCGGAGAACACCATCACGTATTTATTACCTACCTGACGGATGGAGCTGGCCTCGAAGAAGTTGAAGTCGAGCGGGTTCTGTCCGGCATAGAGGGCTTTGTATTCGCTGCCGGCTCTGTCAAGCAGACGGCCGTCGGCACTGCTGGCAGGAATGAAGGGGTCGATGGGCTCCGTACCCTCGCGCTTCGAGTACATGGTTTTCTGATCGAGCTCAACAGCAGTAGAATGCTGGAAACCGTAGAACACGTATGCACGGTAGCCGATGTCGTAGTCCTTATCCTTCTTGTCGGTGATGTTCTCGATAAACACCGAGGGGTCGAAGTCTATCAGCGAGCCGGGGAGGCACTGGCGACCATCTTCCGTGAGGTTGATGGGGGTGAAGGGGCCATCGGGACGGTCACCCTTACATACCATCGGTGTACGACGCCAGCCACGACTGTGGGGATAGAGATAGTAGGTTTTCTTGCCGGTGGCTCTGTCCTTCACTTCCACAAGGTCGGGGGCATACATCGTGTCCCACTGTCCGTCGACAAACCAAGTGAAGATAGGGCCTTCATCGCGCCACTGACTCAGATCCTCCACAGGAGCTGACCACATACGGATGTCAGGACCGCAATAGGCGGAGTAGTTCACGTCGTGCGAGCCGATGATGTAAGCGCGGAGTTTGCCGGGATGGTCGGGATCCTCAAATACGCGGGGTTCGCCATCGGGCACATGCTCCCACAGAGGGAGATAGGGGTTCTGAGCGTTGACAGCCCATGCTGTACACGCCAGGAAACAGAAAAATAGTAGTCTTTTCATCATTAATAAAGTTTGAGTTGATAACTATTTGTTCGCAAATATAGAAAAAAACTTTGAACTATGAACTATGAATTATGAACTTTTTATTACCTTTGCAACATAAACTAATAAAAGTGATACAAATATGAAATTCTTCCGCCTATTATTCTTCACTCTTCACTCTTCACTCTTCACTCTCTGCGCTTCTGCTGCTGATTACAATATCGTGAATTACGGGGCCAAATCAGACACTACGGTGCTGAGCACAGCGGCGATTCAAAAAGCTATCGACGACTGTTCGAAAGCAGGCGGTGGACGGGTCATGGTGCCGGCAGGACAATATAAGATAGGTACGATTATCTTGAAATCGGATGTGCATCTGTTTTTGGAACAGGGCGCCACGCTCTATGGCAGCACAGACCTGAAGGATTATAAGCCGATGAAGTCGGACTATGTCTCGCTGCGCACACAGACCAATACCATCCAACTGATCTATGCCGACAAGGTGAAGAACGTGGTGATCGATGGCTATGGCACCATCGACGGACGGGGCAGAGCTTTTAAAAAGCTGTCGTGGAATGACGAAGGCATCACCCGGCCCCATCTGTTGCGATTCATCCAGGGCGAGGATATCACCGTGAGAAATATTACCTTGAAGAACAGCGGTTGCTGGATGCAGCATTATCTGGCTTGCGATCGATTGAAGATAGAGGGTATCAAGGTGCAAAACCGTAATAACTATAACAACGACGCCCTCGATTTGGATGGCTGTCACGATGTGATTGTGCAGGGGATGATAGCAGATAGCGACGACGATGCTATCACGCTGAAAAGCACCTCGCCCCGACTTTGTGAGAACATCCGCATCTCAGACTGTGTGGTGTCGAGTCATTGCAATGCCGTGAAATTGGGTACGGAGACTAATGGTGGTTTCCGCAATATCAATATCTCTGGTATTGTGGTCAAGCCGAGCAGCGACCAGTCAAGTCAATTCTTTGGTGCCCCGTCGAAAATAGGCACGTCGGCTCTCTCATTGGAGATTGTCGATGGGGGCGTGATGGAGAATGTGAACGTGTCTGACTTCACCGTCGAGGGCACGGAATCGCCCATTTTCATCCGTCTGGGTAATCGCGGACGCGGCTACAAACTGAGAAATGCCGGCACGGGATTGAGCGGTAACGGCAATGAAGACACGATTATCGAACTCATTCCCATCGACCATGTGGGCACAATCGATGGCATTCACCTTGATAATTTCCAGATTCGCAATGCAGGTCCGGTGGGCTGTTCGATCACAGGTCTGCCCGGTCATCCGGTAAAGAATATCTGGCTTTCGAATATCACACTCCGTCACAAGGGTGGGGTGAATGCTACGGACCTCGCAGCTATCAACGACTCCATCAGGAATGAGAAAGAAAAGGCTTATCCCGAGGCGACGATGTGGGGTCGTCTGCCCGCGAAGGGTTTCTATGTGCGTCACGCGCGTAACGTACATTTTAATAATGTTTATGTAGAGACGACTGAGGCCGATGTGCGACCTGATATCGTAAAGACAGATTCCGAAGGCTGGGGCGATCAGGGCGATGGTACCTATCGCAACCCTGTGCTGAATGCCGACTTCTCCGATCCTGACGTCATCCGCGTAGGCTCGAAATATTATATGGTAGCGTCCGATTTCCATTTCCTGGGCATGCAGGTGTTGGAGTCGGAGGATATGGTGAATTGGCATTATATCAGTCAGATCTACCGTCGTTTCGATGAGCCGGGCTGGGATAGCAACCAACACTATGCTGGTGGCTCGTGGGCACCTGCCATCCGTTATCACGACGGCCTTTACTATGTGTATTTCTGCACGCCTGAGGAGGGGCTCTATATGAGTACAGCGAAGGATCCACATGGTCCCTGGGCACCCTTGCATCTGGTAAAGCGCGTGCCGAAATGGGAAGACCCGTGTCCGTTTTGGGATGACGACGGACAGGCGTATTTAGGGCGCAGCAAACATGGTGCAGGGCCGATTATCGTGCATAAGATGTCGCCCGACGGCAAGCAGTTGCTCGATGAAGGTGTGACGGTGTATGAAGGGCCTGTGGCGGAAGGAACGAAGTTCCTGAAGCGCAATGGCTGGTATTACCTGATCATCCCGGAGGGCGGTGTCGGACAAGGCTGGCAGACAGTGCTGCGTTCACGCAACATCTATGGCCCTTATGAGCGCCGCATTGTACTGGAAAAAGGCTCGACGAAGGTAAACGGTCCGCATCAAGGCGCTTTGGTGGACACACCCGATGGTAGCTGGTGGTTCTATCATTTCCAGGAGACACCCGTCTTGGGGCGCGTGGTTCATCTGCAGCCCGCCCGCTGGCAGGACGATTGGCCCCTGATGGGTGTCGACTACGATGGCAACGTTGTCGGGGAACCCGTGGCCCTCTGGCAGAAGCCGATAGTCTCTGGCAAAACCGGCCTGCTGCAGACCGACGACGACTTCGAGGGCTCCCTGGGCTTGCAATGGCAGTGGAACCACAATCCTGTGGATACGCATTGGACGCTCACGGAACGCAAGGGCTGGCTGACGCTGAAGGCGATGCCTGCGGATAGTCTGAAGCTGGCGCGGAACATGCTCACGCAGAAGGTCATCGGCTATCAGAGCGAGAGCACCACATTAGTGACGGCCTCCGGTAGCAGCTATGCTGGATTGTTCTGCTCTGGCAAGCAGTTTCGCGGCATCGGTCTCTGCAAGGAGGGCGTGTTTATCGAGGCGCATGGTCAGCGGCAGATCGTAAGGCAGGGAAAGTTCGCAAAACTGTGGCTGCGCATCACCAACGACTGCATAGAAAATCGCCATCAGTTCTATTACAGCACCGATGGCGAGCATTATGAGCCTGCGGGCGAGGCGTTCCCCATGCGGGCAGGCTATTGGAAGGGTATCCGCGTAGGCCTATTCTGCTACGGCCTCAGCGGCAAGGCGGCTTTCGATTTCTTTGAGCAGCGCGTCGCCCCTTAAGTCGCGGGCCACAATCTTACCGTGGTCATCGATGAGCACATTGGCGGGAATCGACTGGATGCCGTAGATCTGGGCGCCCGCACAGTCCCAGCCTTTCAGGTCGCTCATCTGCGGCCATTTCTGACCGGTCTGTTCGATGGCTGCCAACCAGCTGGCCTTGTCCTTGTCGAGCGACACGCCCACAATCTCCAGACCCTTGTCGTGAAAGCGTTCATAGGCCTTTACCACGTTGGGCAGCTCTCTGATGCAGGGGCCACACCATGAAGCCCAGAAGTCGATAAGCACGAGTTTGTTCTGACCTACATAGTCACGCACCCATACCGTCTGACCTTGAGGACCAGGCAGGCCGAGGTCGACAAACTTGCTGTTGATGCCTGTCGCAGCCGCCAAGTCTATTTCCTCGTTCGTCTCTGAGTCAAAGACCTTTATCTTCTGTTTGCTGTCAGTGACCTTTACCTTCTGGTTGCAACTTGTCGTCAGCAACAGACAAGCTGCAAGCGCCAAAAATCCCGTTCTCATTGTCTTTTTTCCCATTTTTCTTATTTTTGAATAAATTTTTCACTATTCATTATTCACTATTCACTTCTTTTTTGTACCTTTGACTTCGTCTAAAGTACTTCCGCTCGAAAAAACTCAAATAATATTTGGTTTTTTGCTCGCTTATTCGTACCTTTGCAGCATCTAAACGATAGGCCCTGATAGTTAAATGGATATAACAAGGCTCTCCTAAAGCTTAGTTCCGAGTTCGATTCTCGGTCGGGGTACACTTCTAACCGGCTGCAAAGATAATAAAAAAATATAGGAAATAAAAACATTTCGTTCACTTTCTAAAAGTCTCACCTACCGAATCATGTTGGGCACACCCTCTCACATAAAGAAAGCTTCCCACACCGGGAAGCTTTTCTTGTTTAGAAGGGTCCGTAACCCATGCAACTCGTGGTCGTGATGGCCGTCAGGAAGGCCGTGAGAGCGGCTACTACAACCTTCACCGCAATCTCAATAACTCGCTTCTTCATAGTTCCTGCCGATACTATTGACTATTCACTAGACTTGCGCGCAGCGCTAGTCTTTGTCGAGGCCTTCGCCACCATCGCCGCCTTCACCGCTGACACCCGTGCTGATTACGAGGGCAGAAGCCTGTCCGGGCATAGCGAAGCTACCGGTATAGACACCATTGTCCTCAGTCAGTTCGATAGCAGAACCGTTAATGGTTGCGGTAGGCACCTGACCCTCAGCGGGCGTGATGCTCAGCTCAATCTCATCGTCCTCGTTGAGGCTTGCACCAGAGGTTACAGCGTTACCGTCATGGGTGACGGTTGCACTACCGCTACCGCTCGTTGCGATGGTCAGCGCATAGCCGCTCTGCTGGTTCTGATTGCCCTGCTCACCCTGCTGACTGCCCTGATCACCGCTCTGAGAGCTGCCGTTCTCGCTACCACCGTTCTCGTTGTTCTGGTTCTCATCACCCTCGTTGTCCTCAACGGTTCCTGCATCAGCAGAGGTCACACGCTTCACAACGTCGCCGTTGCGGTCGTAACAGGTAATCTGGATGGCGGTATTGGCCAGTTCACCCTTCAGATCCTGAGTAGGGGTGAAGATAATGCGGCGGGTGCTGATCAGCGAGGTCTTCACATCCTCCACCTTTGCCACACTCTTGGCGCGCAGGCCGAAGCGCATGCTACCCAGTCCGGGCAGAGCCACACTGTGTCCCTCGGTTGCCCAAGCCTTAATTACCTCACCGGCTGCATCCCAGCAGGCCTTCATCACACCCTGACTCACACCCGAGCGCAGAGCTGCCTCGCGAATTACCTTCGCCTGGTTCAGTGCGATGTACAGATCGGGCTGCATCACATAGCGCCATACACCGGGGTTGTTCTCATCCTTCGTGAACTTAATCTTACGTTCAACTGCTTTTACTTTCAATGCCATAAATAATTCCTTTCTTTTAATGGTTAATAAATTGATTATTAATAAATTGTTAATTAATTTTACTTTGTCGCCGAATTACTCCGTTTTTGGCTTTGCCTAGGAAACAGGTGCCTCGCGCGCAGACAATTTTTGTTGCTCAGGCAGGCCGCCGCTCGACATCCCTTTTTAGGGTGGCGCTTGCTACCGAAGGGACGCAAGAAATTTCGTCTTTTTTCTTTGACGCTACAAAGGTACGAATCTTTCATTGCGGTTCACGAATAAATCACAAAATATATTCGTTTTTCTGTGTCTTTCTTTTCCTGAATTGGTTGACAACAATTTTGCGCAGTTGTTGCAGTGTTGCAGTTCTCTTAAACCTATCTCCATACCCTAAAAATACTTCTATATTTATATATAAATATAGAGTTAATTTTTTGACTTTCATACAACCTATTTTGGAACTGCAACACTGCAACAAGTGCAACAGCGAGCAGGAACAGTTTTTCACCTGAAAATTTGGAAGTATCGAGAAAAGTTCCTATATTTGCACACGAAAGAAATAGTTATAAGGTAAACAGATGAAGTCGCAGACAGAAATACTAAACTTATTGAGGCGTTACAAACCAACGGCTCAGAAGAAGTATGGCCTGACGAGAATCGGCATCTTCGGTTCAGTGGCTCGTGTCACGACAGGGTCAGGACATTTTGTGACAGTCACAAAGTATCCTGACCCCGATGTGACATAAATATATGCATGCAATGATATGGGCTCGATATTCATCATAGAAGGTATTCTAATATACATATATGCCTTTGACCACAATCCTCCTCATTTACATGTTCGATGTGGTGATGGAGAATTTACGATAACTATCAAAGATAGGATTGTTGAAGGAAAGGCCAAAGCCAAATCCATTCAAGTGGTAAATCAATTTATTGATGACCATGAGAAAGAAATAATGGAAATATGGGAAAAGGCCCAGAGAGGTGAGAAAATAGAAAAGATAAGGAGGTAAAAGATATGCTGAAAGTAACTGATGTGGAATATATGGGTGACTATTCACTCGTTTGCTGGTTTAACAACGGAGAGAAGAAATTCGTTGATTTGGAGCCGTTGCTGAAATACCCGATGTTTGAGGAACTTAGAGACAAAGATCAGTTCAAGCAATTTGGCCTTGATGGAACTCTCTTCTGGGCTAATGGAGCTGATATCGCGCCAGAATATCTCTTGGAAAATGGACGTGAATGGCCTCCAACAATGGCAGCAGAGCCAACACCCACCAGATAAGGGATTGACAGAGTGTGAAGATATAACAAAAGAACCGTCCCTCCGTTATATGGGGGAAATCCCTAAACGACGATAGGGGTTCCCCTATTTCTGTCTTTTGGTCGATGATTTTACCTGTAACGCCAAGATTGTTTGGTACTTACGAGTATTTTCCATATCTTTGCAACATCCATCAACTAATCAACAATCAGTATGAAGCGAACAGCCCTTTTTATCGCCGTCTTCCTTGCCGCCTTGACGGTTGTGGCTCAAGACAAACTCATGCGCATCAGCGCCGACCAACTCGAATCCCGTAAGGAAGTCCCCCATCTGGCCTTCCATTCCAAGGAAATCTCCCGCCTGCTCATCCCCGAACATGCTGAGTTCGGCATGATTGTCGTCCCTTCAAATGGTCGTGAGAGAGTACTGTCCTACGATTCCGTCGCCCATCAGCTGATCATCATGTCGGCAGCGGAAAATATTTGGCATGAGTTGTACAAGCCTGTCGAAGAGAACGACCTGAGCCGCTACAAGGCGCCCGAGGTCAAGACCTGGGCCGTCAAGATCAGCGAGCTACAGGCCCGGAAGCTGCGGACCCTTTGGCATCACGTCGTCAGCACCGCAGAAGACAGGCCGGACAATATGCTCGACGGTGTCACCTGGACATTTTTCCTAGGCGACCAACAAGCCAAAGCACGACGCAACTACAACCCGATGGTGCGCTTCACCCAAGAAATTGAGGAAGCCGTCGGCCAGGGAAGCCAATACCGGATAGAGTTTCTCATTGACTTCGCCCTCGACAAGACCATCGAGCGCATGGATCGTCTGCCGGCAGAAAATGATCCCGTTCTTCTCAGTCGGTGCCGCGTGGTGGATACGCTCGTGATTGCCAACGGTGAGATCATGCCCAGCAGCCTCTATCAGGGGTTCAAGATTCCGAGGGAATACTTCTATCAGCGGCGGCAGATGGTCTTCAGCCAGGATAGATATTTCCGGAATCCGCTGATGCAGCGCGATTATGCTGAGAACTACGGCATCATTGCCCGGGAGATAATCTGTGATTATACCACCGTGCCGGATACGCTCACAGATGCTTACCTAGAGCTGCACCCAGACAAGAAGAAGGACTTGCGTCGCATAGAGGGATTTGTCAAAGACGAGAAGGGTCAGCCCTTGCCTCATGCCTGGGCCAGCATCAGCGGATGGAGTGGTGGCGCACCTACTGACGACAAGGGTCATTTCGTATTCTGGACACCGCATAAGGATAATACCCTTGATGTCTATTGCGATGATTATCATCCAGCCCTTAAAGTAGAGATTGACACCCAGCCCATCTCCATCAGCCTCAAACATCACTGATATCAATAGGCAGTCATACGAAAAAATCCGTGTAACAGCGGGACGGTTCTTTTGTTACAACAATTGACCGCGGGGACAGGTCCCGTGAGTCGTAGTAGTCAAATCATCCGTCTATTTGTATAGGCGGATTTTTTGTGGCTGAGATGAAACATTTTCTGATTTTGCATCCTATATTTATAAAAAAGGTGTATCTTTGCAGATTGAAAAATAAATCGTAGATATTGAGACTCATGACACAGAGAAAGACGGCCAGGGAGATGCTGGCATGGATTGAGAAAAAGTTCTTCAAGGGAGCCGGCCTCGCAAAGGCTAGCCGGTTGGAGGGTGACGAGCGCAGAGCATACAAGCTTGCGCAGGTAGAAAGGTTGCTGACGGAGAGACATGGATATCCGATGATGGCGCTGTACCTATCCGACCAGTTCTGGACGGCTGACGAGGGCAGGGTGCCGATGCCCTGGGAGCATACCACCCCGATACCCAAGCCAGGCTATCTCACCACCCCGCTGTTGTCGTTGGAGGAACAGCAGACGCTGACGGATAAAGAAATGAGCCGTCTGCGTCTGATACTGGAAATAGCAGGTCTCTGCCACGATCTGGGTCTTCACTTCACGTTCGACCTAAGGGAGGCCTTCGGCATCAAGAATGACTTCTGGGTATCGAACAAGCAGTTGGTGGAGTGGCTCACTACTACGACGTATGAACAGATTGCGATGCACACAGCGTACATCATGAGGAAATTCGCCATCGGTGTGTTTGAATACGGTCATTACCAACCCGCTCAAGATGCGATGGCCGAACTATTCTCGTCGGAGTACCACGAACTGGTACGCGAACCGAACCATGCGGAGATGCCCCCTCGTGGCTATGTGAAGACTATCCTTGACGAGCTGCTTCGGATAGAACGGCATTGGCAGAGGGGACGCAGGCTGAAATTGGATCCCGAACTGGTGATTCTGCACGATGAGATCTACGGTGTGGTGCCTCGCCAGTTTGACAAGGGGGTGTTGGAAGCCGCTCAGGCGCTCTACGATTATATGGACAAGGAATTGTACGGACGGCTGGTGCTGGAAGACTATGATTATAACGCCTCTTCATGGAGTGAGCAGCCTGAGTCTGTAAGGCGTATCACGGCTGAGGTGCTGAATCGATTTGCCGTAAAAGTCCGCGAGGTGCGTGCTCAGTATCTGGCAGAAGGCTGGATAGCTGACGGCTCGTTGGAGTTCGCCTATCTGATGGCTCATGCTGAGAATTGCGGCTATGGTATTTGGCGCGAGGAGGACGATGCCCTATGATGAGTTATAAGCGCAGCGACTATGGTTCGGCCTTGCAGTGGCTTGAAGCCCTCAGACATGATGAAGCCTGGGGGAGTCAGCTTCAGCAACTTCAGGACTCAACGCCCAGCGAACTCTATATGCATCATGAGATAGCCAGCAAGAGAATTGAAGAGGGTGCATCCCGTGATTTATGGTTCTTCTATCAGCATCGGGTGGAGAAAGTGGTTGAAGAACTATGGGAGGCGGGCGAGTTGTCGCTGCCGAATCTGAAAATTCAGACCATCTGGATGCTTACGATGGAATGGCTGGAGAGTGAACAGAAACAAATGATTGAGAAGAAAAGGGAGATAGTGGCCAAGTTGAAACCTATCTTCTTTAACAACGAGTCGGAGGCGAGCAGTTTCCTATCGGAGATTCAGGACATGAAACCCAAGCAGATAACCGATAGAGTGAACCAGTTGGTGCGAGAACGGATCATATCGGATATGTCGTGTAAACGAGAACTATGGTCTGTGCTTCACTACTATGGGCTCTACGATAAAACGGAATCCAACTGGAACTCGCAGGTGAATTAGCCTGTTTTTGAACCACCCAGATGAAGGGAATCGGCACTTGTCGGTTCCCTTTTTTATGTTTTTCTTGCCCAAACTTGTACAAAAACTTGTGTAGGACTTGTAATTGTTTGCATTTGCTTGTGTGTCAGATAGTTACGTAAACATTTTCTTTAATACATAAGATAAATGTCGTACCTTTGCACTGTCAAAATTGATTGACGGTGTTCTTTGACATGTTGATACAACCACAGCGGCAGGTAGGCCTGCGCGAACATTATAAACAATTAATTAAAAGAATTTATGGAAATTAGAATTTTGAAAGTGGTACGCCAGGGCGAGGCCTTCAGCGTACAGTCGGCAAAAGCCGAGGGCGGTCAGATTCAGAAGTGCAACATTGTGCTGAAGGAACTGGGCGGCAAGTTTGAAAATGAGTATGTGTGCGCCATGCTGGGTAATCTGGCGGCGTGCAGGTTCTACGAAGGTGATGTGGTCTTGGCCACGCTTCGTTTCTCTACCCACGAGTATCAGGGACAGACTTTTCAGGAAATCTTAGCAACTGAACTCGTTAAAGTAAATAATTAAAGTTTAACACTGAGTTGAAGCCGAGGAGGATATTCTCGAGTAAATGGCCAAAGAATCCGAAACTTCTTCTCGCTTTTAATTCAGTCAAAAAATGAAAAAAGAAATAAGGATTTTTACAAACGAAGTTTTCGGCGAGATTCGTACTTGCCAAGTTAATAACCAGATTATGTTTGTGGGCAAAGATGTTGCTACGGCACTAGGCTACAGCAATACCCGCGATGCCCTGAGCAAACATGTAGACGCTGAGGACAAGGGCACCGTCGCGATTCGCGACACTGCCTATGAAACCCGTGTGACACTCATCAACGAGTCAGGTCTCTACTCGCTGATTCTCTCTTCCAAGTTGCCACAGGCCAAAGCCTTTAAGCGTTGGGTAACGGCTGAGGTCCTGCCACAGATTCGCAAAACAGGCGGTTATATTCCTATCCGCGATATAGATGGTCGTGAACTCTCGAACGAGGAAATCCTAGATCGAGCCGACGCTATCGTAGGTCGCACCCTTCGCATGGTGAATGAACCTGCCGAGGACACGCTGACTGCTACTCAGGTGGCGAAGACGTTTAATATGACGGTCAGCGATTTCAATGCGGTGTTGCGCGACATGGGCATCCAGTATCGCCGCTACGGCCGTTGGAACATCTCTGACGACTTGGCCGACCGCAATCTCGTGCGCCTGCGTACCCACATCTCTTATTCGCTGAAGGGCAAAAAGAAGGTAAGCGTCTATATGACGTGGACGCTCGACGGCCTGCGCTATTTGAATTCTAAACTTGGTTATCCTAATTTCTAAGCAGTATGAGTGTATTTGAGATTTACAAAGGTGATGGCGGCGCGAAGTTCATGCGCCCCGTCCGTTCGAGAGAGGAGTATCTGCAGAGCCGCAATACGGAGCAGCAGCAACAGACATTGAAGGCAGTCCGTTCGGGCGAAGAAAACAGGAAGTCGCAGCTCATACAGATGAATTACTCATGTCTGCCTAACGATGACGGCTCGCTGAAGGGCTCGAAGCGTATGAGCACGACGGTGGGTATGGACATCGACCATATCGTCCCCGAGGACATGCTGAAGGTGAAGGAGTGCATCCTGCAGAAGAAAGCCGAACTTGGGCTGCTGATGATGGAGGAGAGTGCCCGCGGTGCCGGCTATCATCTGGTGTTCCGCCGCCGACCGGAGTTAGATCAGGTGGGCAATCTGAAGTGGGCTTCTGAACTCTTGGAGGTCGCTTACGATGCGCAGGCGAAGGATATCACCCGCGTGTTCTTTACGACTACCGGCAACGAACTGGTGTATCTCGATGATGAGATCTTCGAGATAAAAGAGGCTGCAGGCACCGAGCCTGACTCTGCTCCCGCTGACGCAGTGTTGCAGTGCTGCAGTTCGGAATATGATCCCGAGGCGAGGTACAACGGGGTGCTGATGAAGGACATCATCGCGAAGTACTGGGAACTGTTCAACGGCGGGAAGGAACCTGTAGAGGGCGACCGCAATGCGCTGACGTTTGAACTGGCAGTCACTATCAGGAGCATTTGCGGCTATTCGTTGGAGAAGCTGATGCAGGTGATTCCCAACTATTGGGCTACCCCCGACGGCGCGTGCTCTGCAGACGATGTGGCCGAGTGGCGCAAGACCATCGAAAACGCCCTGAAGGAGCCTCGCAAGGGTATGCCCTACAGACTCAAGCAGGTGCTGCAGGCGTTGAAGTCGCAGCAGGGTGTGAAGGCTTGCGGCGGCACATTGACCACGCCGCCACCAATGCCGAAAAAGCTGCCGCCGCTGATCAAGTTGCTGACGAAGAACGTCCCATGGTTCTACAAGCCTGCTGTGGCCAATGCGGTGTTTCCTGCACTGGGCGCTCACCTGCACGGCGTGAAGTTCCGCTATTGGGATAATGTGGAGCACGAGGCCACATTTATGAACATACTGATTGGTCGCCAGTCGATTGGTAAGGGTACTATCAAGAAACCCATCGAGTACATCATGGAGGACATCCGCCAGCGCGACATCCCCAACCGCCAGCGCGAGGCCGAATGGAAGCAGAAGAACCCTGGCGCGAAACAGAAGAAGGATCCCAGACCAACGGATATCTGCATCCAGATGCTGATTGATAACCTGACGGATGCCGTCTTCAACCAGCGTATCGTGGATGCCAACAACAACGGCCAGCGTTTCGTCTACACCATCGTCGACGAAATAGAGGGCTTGAAGAAGGTGACGTCGAAAGGTACGGTCGATGAGGTAGGGCTGCTGATTCGTAAGGCCTTCGACAACTCTGATGCCGGTCAGGAGCGCGTAGGTGCTGATTCAGTCAGCGGTATAGCGCCTTTAAGGTGGAACTTTAACGCTTCGACGACACCACCCAATGCGAAGAAATTCTTCATGCGGATGGTGAACGATGGTACCGTGAGCCGACTGGATATCTCGACCATCATCAGAAGTGATGACGACGAGGACACGGAGCCGATTCTGGGCATCTACGACCACACGTTTGCTGCAGAGCTGAAACCCTATGTCGACCGTCTGGAGGCTGCCAACGGACTGATTGAGTGTTCGCAGGCAAAGCGTCTGTCGCTCAACATGAAGCAGGAGAATAAGGATGCAGCAAAACTCTTCGAGAGTGATGCCTACAGGGTTTTCTCCTATCGTGCCAATGTCATCGCCTGGCTGAAGGGAATGGTGCTCTATGTGGCTCACGGCTATCAATGGAGCAAGGAAATTGCGGATTTCGTCAGATGGTCGCAGCAGTATAACCTCTGGTGCAAGATGCTGTACTTCGGTCAGCAGTTGGAACGCGAGCTTCGCGAGGAGGTGGAGATTCAGCGTCAGTCAGGGCCGCAGAACCTGCTGGAATTGTTGCCCGACGAGTTTACCAAAGAGCAGTATCACCAGATGCGGCAGCAGCAGGGTAAAAGCGGTGACGGCGAGAGCACGCTGCGCAGTTGGCAGAATCGCGGACACATTGTCTTCGACGAGGTGAGCGGCAGATACGTGAAGACTGAGGCGTACAAACGTAAGTTCGGAGGTAAGATATGATTGAGATTCAGAACACCCAAGAATGCTTCGTGCAGCTCTGGCGGATGCTGGAGCGCACGAGGCGCCTCCTCGGCGGTCAGTATAAGCGATTCTGTATTCGCCGTGTGTTGAAATCGTGGTTCGGCGGAGAGGCTACCGATGATTTCATCTGGGAAGTCTGTCACCTGAGTGAGCAGGAGGGTTGGAACGAACTGCCGCTGCCCTCGCTCTATCCGCGCAAGCATCGTGAATTGCTGCGGGCTATCGTGGCGGTGAAGACGGGCATCAGCTTCTACCGGATCAATCTCAAAGCCCTCGATGCGGCCTATAGCATCGCCTTTCCTAAAAGTACACCTATTAATATCAATAAAAAGAAAAGAACATGAACGAAGTAAGTATTAATAAGCAAGCAAAGCTCTCCCCTCATTTTACCATAGGGGAGTTAACCAAAACGAGTTACCATACGAGTGATGGGAATATTCCTTCGCACGTGGCGATAGAGAATTTGAAAAGGATCTGCGGGTGGCTGGAAATTCTAAGGGAGCGGTATAATCGGAAGTACGGTCAAGGAGGGGTGACACGCGAGGGACAGGCACCACTGTGCCCTTCGAGCAGAGCACAGATGGATGCCAGTCCCTGTGTATCACCTGACATTCCCGTGATTATCAATAGCGGGTATCGGAGTGAGGAGGTGAATATGAAGTGCGGAGGCGCAAAGGGGAGTAATCACCTGACGGGCTGCGCGGTGGATATCCATTGTTATGGACCGGAGCAGATGATCAGGATGGCGAGAATCCTGCTGGACATCGCCGATGAAACGAAGCGTGAATTTGATGAGTTAATCCTCGAGAAACGCGGTTCGACGTATTGGATTCACTTCGCAGTAAGGCCGAAGGATAATCGCAGGAAGATTCTCTTCGACTGCCGGTAATCAAACACCCGGGGACGGTTCTTTTTTGTTTGACTGATTCCGCTGACGGCGCAGCGGATCAAACAGGAAAGAACCGTCCCCTCTATGTTCACTTTGCTGTGTTTTTTTATTATTTTCTTTCATTATTCGGATGAATTTTTGTACTTTTGCAAAGTCGTTAGAAATAAAATAAATAGGCAAGTGAAAATGACTCACAAAAAAAAGATGAAAAAGAATTTATTGGCGATTATTGCAGCCATGCTGCTTTGCCTGATGCCGTATGTGGTTGGGGCTCAGGAAACAGAGATTAATAGTCGTGACCTGCGCGGCAAAGTGGTTTATCAGGATGATAATGTGGTGTTCCGCCAGATTGACGAGCATACATGGATTGGCAATGGACATCTGGTATATAATGAGTCGCTCTACCTCGTTGAAGGTAATGACCGTGCACTTCTGATTGATGCTGGGACACGCATACCTGGGCTGGACAAGATTGTGGCAAAGATTACTTCCAAGCCTGTAACGATGATGTTGACCCATGCCCATGGTGACCATGCGGGTGGCGTCGGACCTTTCCCCGAGGTTTATCTGAATGCAGGTGATATGACTATCGTTCCGAATAATATGCGCAACTATCAGGGACAGATCAAGTATCTCAACGACGGGGAAATGATCGACCTGGGTGGTCGTGAGATAGAGGTCATCTTTACGCCTGGTCATACTGCTGGAAGCACAACGTTCTTTGACAGGGCAAGGCATTACGGATTTAGTGGTGATGCTTTCGGCTCAACCAACCTGTTGGTGTTCACCAACCTCTCAACCGAGATGTACACCGCCGAGCGGATTGAGCGGTATATGAAGAAAAACGATATCCATTTCCTCTTTCCTGGTCATTACAGCGGTGACAATCTGGAGACGCTTCAGCGTGTTACCGATATCAAGGACATGTGCCGCGAGATACTGGATGGTGAGCGCCAACCGACTGCCAGCAATGGCAACAACGGAGGCATGGATATGATGGTCGACGACAAGGGTGTCCGTATCAACTTCAGTAGCCGGTCAGGAAAGAAGTAATCCTCACCGGCTACATTCTTCAACGTGTAAAGTTTTGCACTTGCATTCATAATTATAGATGTTTAGAAATTAGAAATTGACATTCACTCCTCCCATCACCGTTGCTCGGGGCATGGGATAGCCTAGATTGATCTCGTAACTCTGTGCCAGCAGGTTCTCACCCCGTGCCCAGAGCGCCAGATTGCGAGTCAGTGCGTAGCTGACAGAAAGGTTCAGAAGACAGAAGTTCTCCTTTTGCTCATCATTCCCTACGGCTGTATAGAGACCGCCGATGTATTGCAGACCTGCATTCACGGTCAGCTTGTTGCAGTGATAATCTGCACCAAGGAATCCTTTATAGTCGGGGGCTGCCACTACAGGGTTCTTCATGTGAAGCAGCGAGTGATTGGTAGAGAGGGCCCAGTGGCTGTTGATGCGATACTGGGCTTCCAGCTCTGCACCGTAGTTCTCAATCTCTCCCGTGTTCACATTACGGGGCTTACCATCTACGGGGATGGTCTGAATCATGTTGTCCCCTTTAACATAATAGAGGTTCATACCGTAGTTGAAGGCATTGATGTGATGGCGCCACGAGAGTTCGTAGTTCCAAAGACGTTCGGGGGCCAGATCTGTATTTGAAGGGGGGTAGAGGTACATTTCACGCATGGTGGGATTGCGGAAACCTTTACTTGCCATCGCCTTGATCTGCCCTGTTTCCATCGGACGGATTACGATACCAGCCTGCGGTACCAACTCCGTTCCGGTAATTGAATGATGATCTATGCGGATACCGGCATCGATGGTGAGCCACTGCAGCAGGTCTTGACGGAAATCCACATAGCCCGCTATCTCATTACGATACGATTTGCCGCTCTGCTTATTGGGTGTGTCGAGCACTTCGTCAGTTTCTTTTGATGTATAGTAAGCGTAACCGTAGATGTGCTGGTAGTCGATACCTGCAGTCAGTCGGTTGCCTTCAAACAGTTGGAAGCTCTGATATAACGATACGCCCGTCAGTGCATCCTTAGAACGGAAATAGCGCTGTGTGGGCTTGCTGGGGTCGGCTGTACCATCATCAATCTTGTGGCGCCCAAAGTTTGTATAGACTGAGAGTGCACCACTGGTCTTGCCGTAATGGTTCTCCAAGGCTGCTGACACGACTCCACGTGTAATCCACTGGTCGGCATTGTAGAGAGGACTGCTTTCCAATCCCGGATTGGATGCGTTGAAGTGAGTAATGTCGGCATCGATATAGGCATTCCAATGGTCGTTGAAATCAAAGCCTAGCTTCAGGTAGCCACCATACTGCTCGAAACCCATGCGTGGACGGTGATTGTCTGTGCGGCCATACTGGGCAGACACAGTGCTACTGAACTTTCCGCTGCGTATCTGGTTGGATGCTTCTGCCTGGACAGTACCATAACTGCCCGCGCCAAGGTTGATGTCTGTGCGGACACCATCTTCACGGGCCTGACGGGTCACAATGTTCATCACACCTCCCATCGCATTGCTTCCGTAAAGTACTGATGCGGGGCCTCGTAACACCTCGATGCGCTCAGCCATCAGTGTCTGATAACTGTCGGAAATGGGGTGACCATAGATACCTTGATACTGTGGATGACCATCGATGAGAACGAGCAGCTGACCTGCACCGCCCGAGATACCACGCAGGTTGATACCGCCAGCGGCACCCGTTGACACACCATAGCCCATCATCGAGCGTGAGGTGACAAAGAAGCCTGGCACCTGCTGCATTACCGTTGGTAATACGCTCGTCTGGTGCTGTTCTGTCAGCTGTTGGCGCCCGATCACGTTCACCGTCATCGGCAGATGGCGTACATCTGTTGCGTTTCTTGTTCCTGTTACAACTACTTCTTGCAGTGATAGTGAATCTGCGGTCTGCGCTCCACTGATAGCAGCCATCATGCTGAATACTGTTAATACAATAATTTTTTTCATTTTAAAAAGACTGGCAGCGCCTTTGTGACGGTTATTTAACTTCACGCATCTTCATGCCCATTCGAAGTTGTCCTTTCCTGCACCGACCTCGAAATGATACTTCACGATGCCGAGATCCAACTGGGTATAGCCAATCAGCGAGAAGCTTCTTTTGGCGATTACCTGGGCAGACTTGCTGTCTCTGGCGGGTACATATTCAAAGAAGAACTTCTGCTGGTTCACGGCTGTCGGGGCAAGCAGGGCTGCTTCGACACCCTTGCGGAACCACAAAGGGGTGATGTCGCTGGCGTTGCTCGCTTTTCCTACGGTCTTGATCTTATGACCGACTCCCTGTGTCTCACCATAGCCGATGGCGATATAGGCCTTGATAACCTCGCCCTCTTCGAGTACGTAGGTTCCAGGTATCTTTGAGTAGCTGAGTCCCACCCAACAGGTATTCAAACCGAGTGTCTGAGCCAGAAGTACCAGATGCTCGCCGTAGTAGCCGATACGTTCATCGAGGTCTTCTGCCTTTTGGCCAGCCATGACCAGATAGTTGGTCACGTTGGAGAACTTCCCGTACTTGGCTAGCTTGCCTTGGAAGGCTTTCGGCTCATTCTTGACCAATTGGATATGCAGATGCCCATGACGGTTCTGCTCTTCAATCTCCTTCTCCAGCACCTTGACAATGTCTTCTGCCAACGGCTGTGCTTTGTATGCCCTTACGCTATGGCGGGCTTTCATTGCTTCTTCTAGAGTCATATTAATATTTCATTTTTGTGTCGGTTGTTTATTTCTTTAATGTTTCAATGATTGAGTCTAATTCACAGGCCAGATGCGTGTAGTCATCCATCTGGAGTGGACAGGCTTTCAATGTTTCACCCATACCTGCAGGGATGAGCTTGTAGGCTTCTTCCTCCATGTCGCGACCTTTCTCTGTGAGGCTGACTATCTGCTGGCGCTTGTCCTGCTCACCCTTCTTGCGGCTGACAATGCCCAGCTTCTCCATGCGTTGGAGTAGGGGAGTCACGGTGTTCGTCTCCAGCAGCAACCGGTGGGCGATGTCGTTCACAGGCTGGCAGTCTTTCTCCCACAACACCATCAGTACGAGGTACTGCGGATAGGTGATGCCTAGTTCCGTGAGCATCGGCGTATAGGCCTGCGTAATGAGTCTTGCTGCCGTATAGAGACGGAAGCAGATCTGATTGTCAAGCTGCATTTCTGCGTGCATAATTGTCGATAATTAATTAGCCAAGCATTTCTTCAATGTCCTTCTCGAAGTCTTTGGGCTCGGTAGTGGGCGCAAAGCGCTTGATGGTCTCACCATCCTTTGAGATCAGGAATTTGGTGAAGTTCCACTTGATGTCACTATCTTTCTCCACACTCTTGCTGATAGCCTTGAAGAGCGTCTTGGCGGCCTTTGCCTTCAGACCGTTGTACTCCTCGGTGGGAGCCTGTGCCTTCAGATACTCGAAAATGGGCTGGGCATCGGGACCGTTGACGTCACCCTTTCTCATGATTTGGAAGGTCACACCATAGTTCAGCTGGCAGAACTCCTCAATCTGTGCATCGCCCTCAGGATCTTGCTCCTTGAACTGATTGCAGGGGAAACCGATGATAACGAGTCCCTTGTCTTTGTACTTCTGGTTCAGTTCTTCCAGTCCTGCGAACTGAGGGGTGAATCCACACTTGCTGGCTGTGTTGACAATCAGCAATACCTTACCTTGAAACTGTGAGAAATCAATCTCCTTACCTTTGCTTGAAA
>JAEEGI010010352.1_pt1 | contig 20271 bp, 13 predicted proteins | sample 8958751 | NCBI WGS metagenome assembly JAEEGI01 (sample SAMN16246545, study PRJNA631951) | gut metagenome | biome: gut microbiome; feature: rumen; material: KS-attached | host: Bos | place: Iran: Karaj | collected 2018-10 | reverse complement strand
TTTAAGCTGCCTAAGTATGCTCACACACCGCAGGTTATGAAAATCGACGAGGAGGACGGCACCAAGCGTAAGCTTTCAAAGCGCAAGGACCCCGAGGCTGCGGTCAGCTATTTCGTTGAGGAGGGCTACCCGAAGGAGGCTCTGATTGAGTATCTTATGGGACTGCTCAATTCCTCTTTTGAGGACTGGCGCAGGGCGAATCCCAAGGAAGATGTAATGAACTTCCCGTTCAATCTCAAGAAGATGAGCGCAAGCGGCTGTCTGTTTGATCTTGTAAAGCTTAACGACATAAGCAAAAACGTTATTTCGGTTATGAACGCCGAAACGGTATATAATCTCGTTGCCGACTGGGCAAAAGTTTACGACAGCGAGCTTTACGCACTTCTGAGCGCCGATCCCGAAAAGGCGAAGGCGATACTCAATATCGACCGCGAGAATCCCAAACCGAGAAAGGATATCGCAAAGTGGTCCGAGGTCAGGGATTACATAAGCTATATGTACACCGAGCTCTACAAAGAGAATTATGAACTGCCCGAAAACATCGCATACGGCGATGCGGCGGCGATAATTGAAAAATACAAAAAGGCATTCGACATTAACGACGACAAGCAGCAGTGGTTCGAGAGAATAAAGGCGCTGTGCGAGCCGCTCGGATTCACGCCGAATGTAAAGGAATACAAACAGAATCCCGACGCTTACAAGGGACACGTCGGCGACGTTTCAACGGTTATAAGAGTTGCGCTGACGGGCAGAACGAATACGCCCGACCTTTACTCCATAGAGTACATCCTTGGTAAGGATGAGGTCGCGAGCCGACTTGAAAAAGCCGAAGTTTTTTACAGGGAGGGAAAATGATGGACGAAAACAACGTAATGGCTTCGAATTTTATTCACGATTTTATTGACGAAGACCTTGAAAACGGGGTGTATAATCACGTCCAGACCCGTTTCCCGCCTGAGCCAAACGGTTATCTGCATATAGGACACGCGAAGGCTATCTGCATAAATTTCGGCACTGCGGAAAAGTATAAGGGCGTCTGCAATCTCCGCCTTGACGACACAAACCCGCAGAAAGAAGACGTTGAGTACGTTGAGTCTATTAAAGAGGACATTCAGTGGCTCGGCTTCGAGTGGAAGGAATGCTTTTTCGCTTCGAGCTATTTCGACTTCATTTACGAGTGCGCGATAAAGCTTATCAACAAGGGTCTTGCCTACGTTGACGACCTTACCGCTGACGAGATAAGAGAGTACAGAGGCACTCTCACCGAAGCGGGTAAGAACAGTCCTTACCGTGACAGAAGCATCGAGGAAAACCTCGACCTGTTCAGGAGAATGACCGACGGCGAGTTCGAAAACGGAGAGCGAGTTCTCAGAGCCAAGATTGATATGGCTTCGCCCAACATCAATATGCGCGACCCCGTTATATACAGAATTGCTCATATTTCCCATCATCAGACGGGCGACAAGTGGTGCGTTTATCCGATGTACGACTTTGCGCATCCGCTGTCCGACGCGAGAGAAGGCGTTACGCACTCTCTGTGCTCGCTTGAATTTGAAAATCACCGTCCGCTTTACGACTGGTTCCTGCAGGCGTGCGAAATAGAATGCCCGCCCAGACAGATTGAGTTTGCAAGACTTAATCTCAACTACTGCTTAACCAGCAAGAGAAAGTGCCTGGCGCTTGTAAACGAGGGCATAGTCGACGGCTGGAACGACCCGAGAATGGCAACCTTAAGCGGTATGCGCCGCAGAGGTTATCCGCCGAAGGCTATCCGCGATTTCTGCGAGAAAATCGGCGTTTCCAAGGCCTATTCGGTAGTTGATATGAACTTGCTTGAAAGCTGTGTGCGCGACGTTCTCAACGATACCGCGCCGAGAGCTATGGCGGTACTCGACCCGATAGAACTTGTAATTGAAAACTACCCCGAGGGACAGAGCGAGGAAATCGAGGTTGACGTTCATCCCGACCATCCCGAAATGGGAAAGAGAAAGATGACCTTCTCGAAAAAGCTCTTTATTGAGCGTGACGACTTTATGGCGGAACCCGTCAAAAAGTATTTTCGTCTCTTCCCCGGCAACGAGGTAAGGCTTAAGGGCGCTTACTTCGTAACCTGCACGAATTACGATACCGATGAAAACGGAAACGTCGTACGTGTTTACTGCACCTACGATCCTGCGACTAAGGGAGGCGATTCTCCCGACGGCAGAAAGGTCAGAGGCACCATCCACTGGGTAAGCGCCGACGACAGCTTTACGGCCACAGTCAATATGTACGACAGACTTTTCAACGTTCCGAATCCCTCGGACGAATCGGCAGGCGACTTCAAGTCAAACCTCAATCCCGATTCGCTTGTCGTGCTGAAAAACTGCCGCATAGAAGGCGGACTTAAGGGCACAAAGCCCGGCGACGTTTATCAGTTTATGCGTAAGGGCTATTATTGCGTTGATATTAATTCAACCGACGATAATGTTATCTTCAACCTCACGGTTGCGCTTAATTCATCCTGGAAATAAAGGAGAATAATTATGAGTAAAGAAAAAACACCGAAAATTAAAAGGAAAACAACCGGCTTTGATATTGTTTCAAGAGTTATAACATGTGTGTTTGCGGCTGCAATTCCCGCTGCACTGTATTTTCTTAATTTGATTTTTTATGAATTTCAGTCTCCTCTGTTTCAGCTTATTTCTTCACTTTCCGGAAAAACCGAGGACACCGGTATCACTTACGGCTATATCAGTGCGAGTAAGGTGGTAAAAGACATAATTCCGTTCTTTAAGAGCGAAACTTCTTCCGAGAACAGCTTTAATGCAGCTGAGCTCTGGGCAGCGTTTGAACCTTTACATAAGGCTATTTACACCACTATTGCTCTTTTTGCGGTTGCGGTAGTGATAGTGCTGGTAATATTCTTTATATCCTGCTTCTCAAATTCAAAAACGCTTCCGCTTGCACTCTCGGCATTGGGTATGATAATAGGTGTTTCATTAGCGTTCGCGTTCAGACATGTTACGGCTCCGATTGTCAGCGGTGATTTTCACATTACGGGAACGGTGCTCAACTTCGTGCTCGGATCAATTTTCGGCAGTTCGGGCGGGGCGGCGCTTATAAGCACACTGGCTAGCGCAGTTTCCGATTATGTTATTCAATTCACCACAATCAATCTCAGCACAGCTTGGGTTGTAATGCTGATATGCTTTTTCTGCATCTTCATCTGGAACGGCGCAGTACTCCTTATGTCACTCGGTGAGGACAAGAAAGAAAAAAAGAATCCGCACGATAATAAATAAATTGAATCATAACATTTCCCGCAGGATGTTTCCTGCGGGACTTTTTTGAACAATGAGGTAAAAAAAGAGCAAAACCACATCATTTCGTTAAAAAGTTTATAAAAAACCACAAAATATTGTATTTTTATGTTGTAAAACGGTATTTCTTTGTGATATAATGTACAAGTATAATAGTATATTTATGTGTTGAGGAAAGTTTGATTATGAACGACAGCGAAAGAGTCAGGGACGACCTGCTCATCGGCAGAAACGCCGTTACCGAGGCGCTTAAGTCCGAGAGGGAAATTGACACGCTCTTTTTACAGAGGGGCAACCCGAATCCCGCGCTTCTGAGACTGGCGTCGCTTGCGCGTGAAGCGGGTGCGGTTGTCAAAGAGGTTGATATAAAAAAGCTCGACTATATGTGCGCGGGAGGCAATCATCAGGGCGTAGCGGCCTATGTTGCGGCGCACGAGTATTCAAGCGTTGACGATATATTGGCTTATGCCGACGAAAAGGGCGAGGAGCCGTTTGTAATAATCTGTGACGAAATTGAGGACCCGCACAATCTCGGCGCTATAATCCGTACGGCAGAGTGCGCGGGAGTGCACGGGGTTATAATTCCAAAGCGCAGAAGCGCCACGCTCAATTACACCGTCGGCAAGACCTCGGCGGGCGCGCTCGAATATATGAAGGTTGCGCGAGTTGCCAATCTTGCAAATGAGATTGATTTGCTCAAGGAAAAGGGCTTCTGGATTTACGGCGCCGATATGGACGGCGAGGACTATAAACACGTCAACACCGACGGCAAGGTCGCGCTGGTTATCGGCTCCGAAGGCAACGGACTGGGCAAGCTCATCCGTTCAAAATGCGATGTAATAATATCGCTTCCGATGAAGGGTAAAATTAATTCTTTGAATGCATCGGTCGCGGCCGGAATATTAATGTACGAAATATCATCTAAGAGATAGAATCGGGGTGTGAAGGAATTGAATAACGATAATTTTTCAATCGACGAAATACTCAATGATGTTAAGCGCCTTACGGGTCAGGATACAGGGGAGGAAAAGCTCTGGTCACTGGCTGAAATTGACGCTTTGCTCGGTGACGATAAAAAGGCAGAGGAGACTGAAACCGTACCTGTCGAACCCGAAGCTGCAGAGGAATATGATGACGCAGTGTCCCTGATGGACTTCGCCAAGGAGCACGCAATTGACTACAATATTGAGGCTGCTGCTGAGGCGCTTGCGACTGAAAACGATCAGGACGTTGAGGACTTTATAAATGAGTTCGTTGACGGCGACGAGGAGAAAGAAACTGCCGCACAGCCTGTTGAAGAGACCGCAGAAGAAGATGTCGGAGAAAACCAATATTCCGAATATACCGATTATCTCGAGAATGAGGAAATCGAGCCGCTTATTGACAGCGTTGACGACTCGGAAACAACTGACGAGGAAACGCAGGACGAAGAAGAGGAATACGTTCCCGGCCAGATAAGCATTGAAAAGACGAGAGTTTTCAACGAAATAGACGCGAGAAGCGAAACCAAGGAAGACATTGACCATCAGATTGGCGCTCTCAAGATAATCAGAACGGGCGAGATTCCCGTTTCGGGCGGCATGGAGCAGGATCCGTATCGCGAGAGATTTTTCAACAAGCCCGAGCTTGCCATCGAAAAAACTCAGGAGCATAAGGACCTTATCAAGGACCTGCCGCAGAAAACTATCGAGAGAACGGGCGTAATCGTCAAGAAAAATCAGTTTGATAAGACGGGTGAGGACGGACTTTCGCCCGTTCCGACGTTGGTTGATCCCGCTGACGAATACGACGCACAGAGACGCCTTGAAATGGAAACTCAGCAGGGTGGCATAAGACGCGTTCTTCCCGAGGACGAGAATCAGATTATGCTCGAGGGCTTCGGCGAGGAAGAGGAAGTTGAGATAGTCAGCGAGGAGGTTACCGAGGCTAATCTGCGCAAGCTTCGCAAGGAAAAGGCAAAGAATTTCAGACTTTTCCCGAATCTGCTTGACGACGAAATCCCCGATTATGAAGAGGATGAAGAGCAGACCGAGGAAAACATCGATAACGAAAAAACGCGCAGGGTTTCCGTTGAAGAAGCCGAGGAGCTTGAAGCTGACGAATCTGCGACGGCAGAAGAGCTTGACGAAGACGATGACGTTAAGATTTACGAGAAAAAGCTTGAGGACAAAGAGAATATCAGAGTTGAGCGCGAGTTCTTCGGTCCAAAGGACGCGCACGCAGTTTACGGTATTTTCTTAAAGCAGAAAAGCAAGAAAAAGACGAAGCTGATAGTTTCCGTGCTCGGACTTGCATTACTGCTTATAGGTGCAATTTCAACATCATTCTTCGACAGCTTTATGCTTTTCGGTTCAAGCGTAACGGTTTACTCTGCGGTCAATCTGATCGTACTTATTGCAGTAGCCGCATTTAACTATGATGCTTTTGCCGATGCAATAGAGAAGGCGAAGAAAAAGAAGCTTACCGCGTCGACCGCTCTGAGCCTTTCGCTTATAATAGGTGTTATTCAGACCGCTGTTTCGTTTGCATTCCCCGATTACGTTGCGGGCGGAACTCACCTTTATGCGGCAGTTGCACTGTTCCCCGTTATGATGATAAATCTTGCGGACTTTATCAAGGTCAGCACCGACCTTGACAATTTCCTGCTTATCAACAGTAACCGCGACGGCTTCTATGCCGCCAAGTCGGTTGACGACGAGGGCGTGGCGTTTGAAATCGGCAGGGGACTTATGATCAAGGAACCCGATGTAAGATATTCGTCAAAGGTTAACTTCCCTTATAAGTTTGTTGAAATGACCAGGGCAGTAGATCCGACAGCCGAAATATATAAGCTTGTAATTCCCGTAGCTGCCATCGCGGCGGCGGTAGTCGGACTGTTTTCGTGGATTATAAACAAGAGCGTTTTTGTCGGCGTTACCTCGCTGACGGGTGTGTTCTTAATGGGTATGCCCTGCGCTCTCGGTGTTGCGCTGTTTGCGATGCTTATGAAGGTTAACAGAGGGCTCAATATTGACGGCTCAATGATTTCGGGCTACGAAGCGGTTAATAACTCGCTCGAAGCCAACGCCGTAGCAATTGATGCGCACGATCTGTTCTGCAACGGCAACGCAAACATTTACGGCATCAAGCTTTTTAACTCAATGAGAATTGACGAGGCTATACTTTATACGGCTGCTGTTGTTACACAGTCCGACGGTGCGCTGTCCGAGGTTTTCAACACTATTATCCTTGATAACAACGATATGCTTCCGCCGGTTGACTCGCTCGCTTATGAAGAGAAGCTCGGCTGCTCGGGCTGGATATACAATTACAGAGTGCTTGTCGGTAACCGCGATTTGCTTCTCAAGCACAACGTTGAGGTTCAGTCCAAGGACGAGGAGGCCAAGTTCACCGCCGACGGCAGACAGCTTATCTACCTTGCGGTTGAGGGCAAGGTTTCGGCTATGTTCGTCGTAGGCTACAGCGTTGACGGCGAGATTTCCAAGTATCTGCGTTCGCTTGAAAAGGCGGGTATAAGCATACTCGTAAGAACGAGCGATCCCAATGTAACCGACGAGCTTGTCGAGCAGGCATTCGCGCTTCCGCGCGGCTGCGTTAAGGTTATCAGCCCCGTCGCAGGCGTAATGTATAAGGAACTCACCGAGACCGAAGCTCAGAACGAGCCGTGCAGAATTCTTCATAACGGCAAGGTTCAGTCCTTCCTGTCGACCTTCGTGACGGCGCTTTCCGTTAAGGAAAAGAGCAAGATGATAACCGTGCTTCAGTACATAGGTATCGCGATGGGAATACTGCTTATGGCAATGTTCTCGTTCACGTCGGGCATATCGCAGGCGGGTACCTTCCAGATAATTCTTTTCGAAGCAATCTGGTCGGCTGTCGTCGTGTTCGCGCCTCAGCTGAAAAAATAGAAGTATAAAAACAACGGTCGGATTCAGACGAATCCGACCGTTTTGTTATCTGATTATTTATTAAGTCCTCTGACACGCTCAATCTGCTTCAACACATTTTGCGGAGCGGGACCGCCCGATGACGTTCGGTTGTTTACACAGTTGTCAAGATTAATCGCTTGGTAAACGCCCTCGTCGAAGCTCTCGCAGATTTTTTTGTATTCCTCAATCGGAAGCTCCTCGAGCGTCAGTCCCTTATCAATACACAGAGCGACAAGCTCGCCCGTCGCCTTGTAGGCGTCGCGGAAGGGTACGCCCTTGGAAACGAGATAGTCGGCGCAGTCCGTGGCGTTGATAAAGCCGCCCGCCGCCGCTTTTCTCATATTTTCGGGAATCGCGGTCATCGTATCGAGCATCGGAATAAATGCCGTAAGGCACATTTTGACCGTATCAAAGGCGTCAAAAATCGCCTCCTTATCCTCCTGCATATCCTTGTTATAGGCGAGGGGAAGTCCCTTCATAACCGTAAGAAGCGTCATAAGGTCGCCGAAAACCCGTCCCGATTTGCCGCGCACAAGCTCGGTGATGTCGGGATTCTTTTTCTGCGGCATAATTGACGAGCCGGTTGAAAACGCGTCGTCAAGCTCAACGAATTTGAATTCCCACGAGCACCAGAGTATTATCTCCTCAGAAAAACGCGAAAGATGGACCATAAGTATCGACAGCGCCGCAGCAAGCTCAAGGCAGAAATCTCTGTCCGAAACACCGTCGAGCGAATTCTCGCAAACTCCGTCAAAGCCGAGTGCGTCGGCAACGGCCTTGCGGTCTGTGTTATAGGTCGTACCTGCCAGAGCGCAGGAGCCTAACGGCGAGTAATTCATTCTCGCCTTTGCGTCGGCAAGTCTCTGCTTGTCGCGAAGAAGCATCTCGGCATAGGCCATAAGATGATGCCCGAAGGTGATAGGCTGAGCGCGCTGTAAATGAGTGTAGCCGGGCATAACGGTACCGCTATACTTTTGCGCTTTATTGCAAATTACGCCAATAAGCTCGGTAAGCTGAGCATATACTGCGTCGCATTCCTTTTTGAGATATAACCGTATATCGAGCGCAACCTGATCGTTACGGCTTCTCGCGGTGTGAAGGCGTTTGCCCGCCTGACCGATACGCGCAGTAAGCTCGCCTTCAACGAAGGTGTGAATATCCTCTGCGTTCGGGTCTATAAGCAGAGCGCCGCTTTCAATTTCAGATTTAATTTCGTTTAAGCCCCTGACTATCTGTGCGAGGTCGTCGGCGCTTATAATGCCCTGAGCAGCGAGCATGGTCGCGTGGGCGATACTGCCGTCAATGTCCTCTTTATACATACGGCTGTCAAACGAAATCGAGGAATTGAAGTCGTTGGTCTTTTCGTCTAATTCTTTTTTGAATCTGCCTTTCCAGAGCTGCATATTATCAGTCCTTTATACCAAAATGTCGGGAGCGAGCTCCCGACTGCTTTTGTTTATTATATTATTTCTTGAGCTTTGCGTCAAGTTTTGCCTTAACCGAAATCGGAAGACCGTAAAGATTGATGAAGCCCTTTGAATCCGCCTGATCGTAAACCTCGTCCTCGTCGAAGGTAGCGATTTCGGGGTCATACAGTGAATAGGGGGAGGTAACGCCCGCATTCATAATGTTGCCCTTGTAGAGCTTGAGCTTAACGTCACCCGTAACGTTTTTCTGAGTTGACTTGACGAATGCTACAATAGCCTCGGTAAGAGGTGTGTACCACTGTGCGTTGTAAACGAGCTCGCCGAGTTTCTGGGCTACGAGCGCCTTGTAGTGCATTGTCTCTTTGTCGAGCGTGATTGTCTCGAGTATCTCATGCGCTTTGTAGAGAATTTCACCGCCGGGAGTCTCATAAACGCCCCTTGACTTCATACCTACAAGACGGTTTTCAACGATATCGAGAAGGCCTATGCCGTTAGCACCGCCGATTTTGTTAAGCGTTTCAACGAGCTCAACTGCGCCCATGGTCTTGCCGTCAACGGCAGTCGGAACGCCCTTTTCAAAGTGCAGCGTGATATAGGTCGGCTTGTCGGGAGCGCTTTCGGGAGATACGCTCATCTCAAGGAAGCCTTCCTTATTGTACTGTGGCTCGTTTGCGGGATTTTCAAGGTCAAGACCCTCGTGCGAAAGGTGCCAGATGTTCTTGTCCTTTGAGTAATTTGTTTCTCTGTTTATCTTGAGCGGAACGTTGTGCGCCTCGGCGTAGTCGATTTCCTCGTCACGCGATTTGATATCCCACTCACGCCAAGGAGCTATGATGGGCATATCGGGCGCGAACGCCTTTATAGTCAGTTCAAAACGAACCTGGTCGTTACCCTTGCCCGTACAGCCGTGACAGATGGCATCTGCGCCTTCAGCCTTGGCTATTTCAACGAGCCTCTTGGCGATTGCGGGACGCGCAAAAGCAGTACCCAGAAGATAACCCTCATACTTCGCATCCGCCTGAACGCAGGGGAACACGATTTCGGTCAGGAACTGTTCGGTGAGGTCCTCAACGTATAACTTGGAAGCACCCGTCTTAAGTGCCTTTTCCTCAAGGCCGTCAAGCTCGTCCGCCTGACCTACATTACCGGAAACCGCGATAACCTCGCAGTTATTATAGTTTTCCTTAAGCCACGGAATGATAATCGAGGTATCAAGTCCGCCGGAATATGCCAATACAACCTTTTTGATGTTTTCCTTGTTCATAACAAAAATCTCCTTGATTTAATTAACTGTAATGAATTATACACTGTTTTTGCATAATGTCAAGCACTTTTTGTATAAATATTCAAAAATATTTGAATTTTATGAATATTTGTGCAGTTTTAGGCTGAAATAATGAATATTGTTATCCTCAGAAGCAAAACAGGCCTGAATATCAGGTCTGCTCTGTGTTTTCCTCATCTTGTTCAGGCTCTTCGTCTTCGGGCTCTTCTGCCTGCGGTGCTTCGCTGCCGGGAGCGAGAATTCTAAGAGCAAGGGGATAAAGCAACGGAATCTTGTCCTTGCGCTTGAATTTACCCAGAACCTTCTGGGCCAGCTGCGGCAGTCTGCCCTGATCCTCAGCGGCCGCCTGCTGCTCCTGCTCTCTGAGCATTTCGACGTATTTATCGTACGCCGTTTTCAGGACGTTTACAAACTCGTCCGCTTCATAGAGCTTGACGCGTTCAACGCCGAGCACTCTTGCGAGGTCCTCAAACTGATCAACCGTGTCGTAGCCGTAGCGGCCAATGAGAAGCTGATATTCGTCCTTTTTGAAATAGTAGTCCTTGCCGAACAGTTCGCCGAACGCCTTTTTGGTGTCGTAGTAGCCCATCTCCATACGGCGTTCGTTCATATCTTTATCAAACTCAAACGCCGCGCCGAGATCCTCGGGAACGTAGGGTCTGATATAAACTATGTTAGCGCACGACCAGTCCTCCTTGTGTGCCATACCCTTGCGCGAGGAGATATCGATAACTATCAGCCGGTGATAACCGTGACGGCGAAGAATGCCCAGCGGCGCGTTGTCGTAAACGCCGCCGTCGAGATACTGGGAGTCGTCGGGACCCTGCTTGTTAAGGCCGGGGAAGCGCGCCGACGCCATAATGTAGTCTATCATCGTGCCCTCGGGCATATCGCTTACGAAAAGCTCGACGGGTTTCATATTGTTAAGGTTAAACGTTACGATAGCCAGCGGAATATTTGAAGCGCGGACTGCTTCCTCGCTGATGTTATCCTCAACTATCTTTTTTGCGGGACTTATATCAATACCGCCGTTTCTTAAAACCTCATAGAAAATCTGCGGCATGTTGCTTAAGCTGAAAAGATTGTCGCCCGACTTTAATTCAAACGGCAGATTGATACCGTTTGACACCTCGGCATTTGACCAGAAACGCATTGCCGTCTCAAAGCTGCCCTGAGCCATAAGCGCGCCGTTGATAGCGCCTATTGAGGTGCCTGCGATGGCGTTAAATTCGATGCCGAGCTCACGCAGAGCGCGCCATGCGCCTATCTGATAGGCGCCCTTTGCACCGCCGCCTGCAAGCACTAAACCGTATGTCTGTTGCATACTATCACTTCCTAACAGATAAATTATATAACTTTTTTTGAAAATTTCAATACATTTATATTGAAATAATAAACACAAATGTGATATTGTGTTTGTATGAAGTACGACGTTGAAATCATCCGTTCAAAACGCAAAACTCTGTCGCTTGAAATCAAGCCCGACGGACGTATTGTTGCGCGCGCTCCTTTAAGAATGAAGGACAGAGAGGTTGAAAGGTTTATAGACAGCAAAGAGGACTGGATTGAAAAGCATCTTGAAAGGCTGAAAAGCATACCCGAAGCCGAAAAACTGACCGACAGCGAAATTAATGAACTCAACGAAAGAGGAAAGGCGTATATTCCTCAAAGGGTTGAATACTACGCAAGCCTTATCGGTGTAAGCTATAACAAAATAAGTATTAAACCGCTTCGCTCAAAATGGGGCAGCTGTACGTCGAAGGGCAATCTGAGTTTCAACTGCCTTCTTATGCTCACGCCGCCCGAGGTTATAGACAGCGTGGTTGTGCATGAGCTTTGCCACAGGCTTGAGATGAATCACTCAAAGAAGTTCTATGCACATGTATTGAAAGCGTTTCCCGATTACAAAAGGCACAACAAGTGGCTGCGTACTAACGGCAGCGCAATTATAAAGAGAATTAAATAAGGACTTGCAAGCAAAATCACACCGCTTCATATACTGTTTTGAAGGGTGTGATTTTTATGTTTTCAATTCTTTCGGCAGTGTTGTCGAATATGCTGTTTCTGATGCTTCATCTCGAGAACGCGGGCTCGTTTCCGAAACCGCTGACGGCCGCACAGGAGAGAGAAGCGCTTGAAAAAATGAAGCAGGGCGATGCGTCGGCACGCGATAAGCTCGTTGAGCACAATCTTCGGCTTGTGGTACATATTATCAAGAAATACTATGCCAACTATTCCGACCAGGACGACCTTATTTCAATCGGCACGATAGGCCTTATCAAGGCGGTCAACAGCTTTGACAGCGATAAGGGCACGCGCCTTGCGACCTATGCTTCGCGTTGCATTGAGAACGAAATACTTATGTACTTCCGCAATCAGAAAAAGAGCGCGCAGGACGTCTCAATGAACGAGCCCATAGACATTGACGCTCAGGGCAATCCGCTGACGCTCTCCGAGATAATCTTTACCGACGACACGATAGTAGACGATATCGACAAAAAGCTGAAGCTTGAAAGACTTCGTCAGGCGGTTGCGGGTATTGAAGACCCGCGCGAAAAGCTGATTATCGTAAGGCGTTACGGACTTGACGGCAGGATGCCCCTGACTCAGCGTGAAATTGCAAAGCAGCTGAATATATCGCGTTCGTACGTTTCGAGAATTGAAAAGAAGGTGCTTCACAATCTGCGCAAAGCTTTTGACGGAGATTGAAGAATGTGCTAAAATAGCCGTATGGTTAATGATGTATTAAAAATGAATTCCTCATGGGAGGAACTGAAAAGCACAAGCCTGCCGATAGTGCTTTACGGCACGGGAAACGGAGCCGATAAAGTAATCGACGAGTTTGAAAGGCTTGGAATAAAGCTGTCCGGCGTTACTGCCAGCGACGGCTTTGTACGCATGCGCAGCTTTCGCGGCTTTGAGGTTAAACCCTTTGGTTTCTTTGAAAAGGAATACGGCGATTTTATCGTTATTATCGGCTTCGGTACGAACCGTGACGAGGTAATTGATAATATAAAAAGCATTCGTAAACGTCACAGAGTGCTTGTACCCTGTGTTCCCGTTTACGGCGGCGAAATCTTTAACCGTGAGTTTATGGAAAAGCACGAAAAGGAGTTCGAAGCAGTTTACTCCATGCTTGCCGACGAAAAATCAAAAGAAGTGTTTGAGGATTTTCTGAAATTCGAACTTACCGGTGAGCTTGATTATCTTTTTAACAGCGAAACCGACAAGAGCGAGGCTTTTAACAATATACTCAGTCTCGGTGATAACGAAAGTTATCTCGACCTCGGCGCTTATCGCGGTGACACGGTTGACGAGTTCCTGAAATATACGAATTCGCACTACGCTTCAATAACTGCGCTTGAGCCCAATAAAAAGAGCTTTGAAAAACTGAAGGCGCACACATTGCATCTTAAAAACTGCAATGCGCTTAATCTCGGCATTTACAGCTCGCACTGCTCTCTCAGCTTCGACAACGATTGCGGCCGGGGAAGCGCCGCAGTCCTCAGCGAAAGCGGACAAGCCGTAACTGGCGTTGACCTGCTTTCGGCTGAACTGAACACCGCTTTCAGCTACATAAAAGCCGACGTAGAGGGCTGTGAATATGAAATGCTCATCGGCGCGGAGAATACACTGAAAAACTGTAAGCCAAAGCTTAATATCGCCGCATATCACAGAAGCGGGGATATATTCAGACTACCCCTGCTAATCAAAAAAACAAATCCCGAATACAAAATGTATATTCGGCATCACCGTTATATACCTTGCTGGGATCTGAATTATTACTGCATATAAAAAACCTGCTCAACTTTATGCTGAACAGGTTTTTCTTATTTCTCTTTGTAATTCGGAACGAGTTCCTTTAAGAACTGTCTTGCATCGTCGGGATTCATAGTCGGTATCGCGTTTATGTGTTAAAGCAACGCATCGTCGTCAAAATCGGTAGGAGCAGTGATGAAAATCTTATTGTTTTCGGTCTTGTGCATTCCTTCCTCTTCGCTGGGAAGAATAAGCTCCTCGTAAAGCTTTTCGCCCGGACGCAGACCCGTGAACTGAATGTCAATGTCAACATAGGGTTCAAAGCCTGAAAGTCTGATAAGCTTTTCTGCGAGCGAAACAATCTTGACGGGCTCGCCCATATCAAGAACGAAAATCTCCCCGCCCTTTGCCAGACCGCCTGCCTGAACGACAAGCTGCGCCGCTTCGGGAATGGTCATAAAGTAACGCGTGATATCGGGGTGCGTTACCGTCAGCGGGCCGCCTTTTTTCAGCTGTTCCTTGAACAGCGGGATAACGCTGCCGTTTGAGCCGAGAACGTTACCGAAACGAACTGCCGCAAATTTGGTGTGTGTCGATATTTTCGAGAAATGCTGGATTATCAGCTCGCAGCAGCGCTTCGTTGCACCCATTACGTTAGTGGGATTGACCGCCTTGTCCGTCGAGAGAAGAACAAAGTTGTCAACGCCGAATTCGTTTGCGCAACGCGCCGTATTGTAAGTGCCGAGTATATTGTTCTTAATCGCTTCGTAAGGGCTGTCCTCCATAAGCGGAACGTGCTTGTGTGCAGCTGCGTGGAAAACCGATGAGGGATGGAATTCCTCAAAAACAGCCTTGAGCCTTTCGTACTCGCGAACGGAGCCTATGCGTATTTCAATTTTCGGATTGCCGAAATATTTGAGGTCAAGGGAGTTCTTAAGCTCATAAGCGTTGTTTTCGTAAATATCGAAAATTACAATCTTTTCGGGATTGTATCTTGCAATCTGACGGCAAAGCTCCGAACCTATGCTGCCGCCGCCGCCCGTGACGAGTACAATCTTGTCGGTGACGTATTTGCAGACGTCGGGATTCAGCTTTATCTCAGGACGTGAAAGCAGGTCGAGTATATCGACACTTCGCATTTCCTTGTAGGTAAGGTCCGACGCATTGTCGAGCGAAGAAATATCCGGAGCAATCTTAACCGAAACGCCGGTCTTGACGGCAAAGTCGAGTATTTCGCGTCTGCGCTCATCACTTATCGACGGGATACAGAAGATTATTTCATCAATGTCATATTTCTTGCAGACAAGTTCGATATCGTCGCAGGTGCCTACGACGGGAGTACCGTTTATTGCGAGTCCCTGCTTCGATATGTCATCGTCAACCAGAGCGACGGGATTGCCGAATTTATACGAATTCTTCTGAAAATCCTTGAGCAGTCCCGTTCCCGCTTCACCCGCGCCGATAATAAGTATCTGCTTGAGTTCGCTTAAATGCTGCCTTCTTGACTGCTCGTTTTTGAACAGGAAATACGAGCGGTATGCAAGTCTGAACACAAGGCATAGGAACAGTATAATAAGCATACTGTCAAGATAGACCGAGAAGGGAAGCACGTTAAACACCAGCGGATATCTGGAAGCAGTCGGCGCAAGCACGCTTTTTGCATTTTCCGCTAACTGCGGATTAGACAGATACATATACTGATTGGTTTTCATCAGCACATAGTCGGTAATCCATACAGCACCTGTTCCCGCAACGGTTGCACTTCCGAAGCTTATAATCTCATAAAGACCCGCATATCTCCATGCGGTTTTATAGATGCGGAAAAGCCAGTAAGCAAGTATGTAAAACAGCGTAACGTAAGGTATCCTGACTAGCAGGCGTATAGCCTCATACTTGTCCATACTGAAATTCCAATGGAAGTATATCATCAGAAAGTAAATAACATTAATGACGATAATATCGACAAATAAAAGCGCAAGATTACGTCTGCCGATTTTTCTTTTATTTAACTTCTTATTCAAGTTTTGTCTCTCCCTGAAAAGATATATTGTCAGTTTGTCCTACAATTTTACTCGTTTTTTTCTGTTATGTCAAATACAAACGGACGCCTTTAATTGTATTATAAAGGCTGAAAACGTCGAAAAAGAGCAAAATATAACAATATATTGTGTATTTTAACGTATTTTTATCAATATTTATATTGAAAGAATTAAAATATAATGGTAAAATATTTATTAATCTTATTATAAGGAGAAATCTGACCGATGAGCAGAGGGCTTTGGAAAAATGCACCTAAAGACAGGGACAGGGCTGCCGAGATAGCAGAGGAATTCAGCCTTGATCCCATGGCTGCCCTTTTACTTACGGCGAGGGGAATTACCGACGACGAAGAGATTGAGGAATTTCTCTTTGCCGAGGATTTCTACGTAGACCCGTTTGAGATAAAGGATATTGATAAGGCGGTCGAGCGTATCAACCGCGCGGTTGAAAATTACGAAAAGATTATGATTTTCGGTGACTACGATGCCGACGGCGTCACCTCGACTTCGCTGATTTACCTTTATCTTGCTTCTAAGGGCGCGGACATAGGCTACTATATCCCTGACCGTATGAACGAAGGTTACGGTATCTCCTGCGATAAAATCCGCGATTTTGCAGACGAAGGCGTTAAGCTTATTGTAACTGTCGATAACGGTATCAATGCCGTTGAGGAAACCGCGCTTGCAAACAGTCTGGGTATGGACGTCGTAATTACCGACCACCACAAGGTCGGCGATACGCTGCCCGATGCGGTCGCCGTAGTCAATCCGCACCGCGCCGACTGTCAGAGCCCATTCAAGGAATATGCGGGTGTAGGCGTTGCGTTCAAGCTCGTCTGTGCGCTTGACGGCGACAGCGAGGAAATGCTTGAAAAATACTGCGACCTTGCTGCCATTGGCACGCTTGCCGACGTTGTTCCGCTGACGGGCGAAAACCGCATAATTGTCAAAAAAGGAATTGAAAAGATAAACAAGAACGCCCGTCCCGGTCTTAAGGCGCTTCGCACATCTGCGGGGGCGGACTCGAAGGTGCTCAATGCCACCTCCGTTGCATTCACTCTCGCGCCGAGAATAAACGCTGCTGGCAGAATGGACTCGGCTATGCTTGCCATGAAGCTTTTACTTGACGAAAACGCGGCATCGGCTGCCGACCTTGCAGCTAAGCTTGAGAGTGCCAACAGACAGCGCCATGAGGTTGAAAATGAAATCACGCAGAAGGCTGTTGAATATATTGAGTCCAACGACGAGGTTAAGTACTCGCCGATTATCGTTGTTTCGGGCGAGGGCTGGCATCAGGGCGTTATAGGCATAGTTGCCTCGAGGCTTGTATCGCGCTACGGCAAGCCCGCCGTTGTCATAACCACCGACGGCGACGAGGGTAAGGGCTCGTGCAGAAGCCTTGAGGACTTCTCGATTTACGACGCGCTCAATTCGGTCAACGATATGCTTACGCATTTCGGCGGACACACTCTTGCCGCGGGCTTCGGTATAAGGACGGGGGACATTCCCGTTTTCAGAAAGCGTCTTGCCGACTACTGTATGCAAAGGGAAATGCCTTTCCCGTCGCTCAATATCGACCTTACGGTCAATCCGTCAATTGTTACTGTTGCGTTGCTCGACGTATTAAAGGCTTTTGAACCGTTCGGCGCCAACAATCCTCAGCCCTGCTTTGCAATTAAGGGCGCAACGCTTCGCGCAATCAGGCCCGTGGGCGAGGGCAAGCATCTGCGCCTTACCCTGCGCAAGGAAGATGCCGAGATTACGGCAATGCTCTTCTCGACAACCGCCGAACAGTTCCCCTACGAAATCGGCGATACGGTTGACATAGCGTTCAGGGTTGAAAAGAATGAATTCCGCGGCGAAATCACACCGTCCGTTCAGATAATCGATATACGTTACTCGGACTTTGATTACTACAAGTGCGTCAGCTCCGTGAGAATTTACGAAAAATTCAAGAGCGGCGTTATGCTCAGCGAAAACGAGGTTAAGCATCTCACGCCCGACCGCGCGTTTTTCGCGGGGGTATATAAGTATTTCAGGACGAAAAAGAGTGTCGGCTTCGACCTCGAAAGCTTCTGCCACGTTACTAACTGTCCTTACAGAAATGCGGGCAGAGTGCTTCTGTGCGTTGATATACTTTGCGAGCTCGGACTTCTTGAAAAGACAGACGGCGGCTATGCCGTGACCGAAAATCCGCAGAGAGTCGAACTCAATTCAAGCGTTATTTTAAGAAATCTTACAAAGGAGGGTTAATATGGCTGACAGTAAGGTTGAGCTTACTCCCGACGAACAGTACGCCCGGCTTCGCAAGAAGTGTGCCAAGGCGTTCAAGCGTGACGAAGTGAAAATGATAGACAAGGCCTTTGAGCTTGCCTTTGACGCTCACAAGGCTCAGCTTCGCTATTCCGGTCAGCCGTATATCAGTCACCCTCTCGCCGTAGCCGATATACTTATGGACTTGGGTATGGACTCGCAGTCGATTGAAGCGGCGTTGCTTCACGACACGGTTGAGGACACCGACGTAACCTACGACGACCTTAAAAGTGTGTTCGGCGAGGAGGTCGCGAACCTCGTTGACGGCGTCACCAAGCTCGGTAAAATCCCGCTGTCCACCAAGGAGGAGCAGCAGGCTGAGAATATACGCAAAATGCTCCTCGCGATGTCTCAGGACATCAGGGTTATCATTATCAAGCTTGCCGACCGCCTTCACAATATGCGTACGCTTGACTATATGTATCCGCAGAAGCGCCGCGACATAGCGCTCGAAACGCTTGAGATTTATGCGCCGCTTGCGCACCGTCTCGGTATCCGTGCCGCCAAGGAGGAGCTTGAGGACCTTGCGATTCATTTCCTTGACCCAATAGCGTATGAGGATATTGAGAAAAAGCTGTCCGAGACAAGCGATTCGAGAATTGAATTTCTCGAGACAACAAAAGAGAAGATAGCAAAGCGTATCAAGGACGTCGTCAAGGACGCGAGAATTGACGCGCGTATCAAGAGCGTACACGGAATTTACCGTAAGATGTTTATGCAGCAAAAGGATTTTGCTGAGATATATGACATTTACGCCATCAGAATTATAGTTGACAGCGTTGCCGAATGCTACAACTGCTTAGGCGTTATTCACGATATGTTCAAGCCGCTTCCCGGCAGATTCAAGGACTACATCTCAACGCCCAAGAAAAACATGTATCAGTCGTTGCACACGACGGTTTTCTCTGATGAGGGCGTACCGTTTGAGGTTCAGATAAGGACTAAGGAGATGCACCGTACAGCCGAATACGGCGTTGCGGCGCACTGGAAATACAAGCTCGGAATTTCGGGCAAGGACAATATGGAGGAACGCCTTGCGTGGGTACGCCAGCTGCTTGATGAGCAGAAGGAATCGGGCGACGTGCGCGAGATAGTAACCGCTATCAAGTCCGACCTTGTTCCCGAGGATACCTTCGTTTTCACGCCCAAGGGCGACGTTATAAACGTGCCTGCGGGTTCGACGGTAATCGACTTTGCCTACGCAATTCACTCGGCGGTCGGCAACAAGATGGTCGGCGCCAAGGTTGACGGCAGAATTGTCCCCATTGATTACAAGGTCAAGACGGGCGAGGTAGTTGAAATCCTCACATCCTCACAGCCCGGCAAGGGCCCGTCGAGAGACTGGCTTAACATAGCAAGAACCAGTTCTGCAAGGACTAAAATACGTTCGTGGTTCAAGAACGAGCGCCGCGACGAGAATATAGTCGAGGGCAAGGCTGAAATAGACAGAGAATTCAAGAAAAACTATATACGCCTTAACGAAGAGGAATATACAAAGTTTATGGAAACTCTCGCGTATCATCAGCATATGGCGAGTGTTGATGACCTTTACGCGGCGATAGGCTACGGCGGTATTTCGCTTATCCGTCTTATGCCGCACATCAAGGACGAGTATAACAAGAATTACAAAAAGCACGACGAAACCGTTGCCGTCAAGCCTACCCAGAGGCGTACCGTCGCGGGCGGCGTTACGGTTGAGGGCATCGACGATATGCTCATTAAATTTGCAAAATGCTGCAATCCGCTTCCGGGCGACAATATCATAGGCTTTATTACGCGAGGACACGGCGTTTCAATTCATAAGCGCGACTGCCCGAACGTACCGCGCGAGATAGCTCAGGCACCCGAGCCCGAACGCTGGATTAACGCTTCGTGGAATGAGAACGCCAAGCAGGAGTTCAGAGCGGCGCTTTCGATAAGCGCGCTGTCGCGTATCGGACTTATGGCGGATATCTCGATGCAGCTTGCGGCTATGAGAGTTAATATAAATGATATCGCTTCCCATACCGCCAAGGACGGCAGGTCTATGCTGAATATGACAATCACCGTTTCAAATGTTGAGCATCTGAGAAGCGTTATTTCAAGAATTGAAAAAATCGACGGCGTGCTGTCGATTGAAAGACAGGTATCGTAAATGAAGGCAGTAGTTCAGAGAGTTAAATACGCTAAGGTCGAGGTTGACGGCAAAACCGTCGGCTCAGTCGGCGAGGGCTATAT
>JAEEGI010010351.1_pt1 | contig 20271 bp, 20 predicted proteins | sample 8958751 | NCBI WGS metagenome assembly JAEEGI01 (sample SAMN16246545, study PRJNA631951) | gut metagenome | biome: gut microbiome; feature: rumen; material: KS-attached | host: Bos | place: Iran: Karaj | collected 2018-10 | reverse complement strand
TGGGCTCGGTAGTTGTAGCGCCCGGGATGGCCGCCGATGTGGGTGATCAGGACGGTCGTGCCCTCGCATTCGAAGAAACGGGATTCGGGGTATTCGTAACGCAGATTGTAGTCGTCGCAGTTGCCGTAGACGCCGATCAGGGGCTTGAAGGCGGCGATTTCCTTGGCGGTCTCGAGGCCGCCGCCGAAGTCGCCGGCGTGCCAGAGCTGGTCGCAGGGCTGGAGGAATTCCTTGAAGGCAGGATCAAAGACGCCGTGGGTGTCTGAGAGGAGGCCGATGTACATGGTTGTGGCGGGGATTAGATGTGGTGGAGGTAGACGGCTTCGACGGCGGTGAGGGCGGCGGTTTCGGTGCGGAGGCGCGAGGGCCCGAGATGCACGGGGATGAAGCCCGCCGCGATCGCTTCAGCCGCTTCTTCGCGGCTGAAATCACCTTCCGGCCCGATCAGCACGACGATCCGGGCTGGCTTGGTGCGGGCCGGCGCGGGCATCGGGGAGCCGGAAAGGGACCCTTCGGGGAAGGCTCCCCTCAACCCGTCGCCGGCCCCGCAGTCGCCAGCCTCGCCGGCGGGACAAGTCCGGCTGTCGGCGTTACTCAGCCGCAGCGAAGCGAGGATGGACGTAGCCGCAGCCGGAGCTTGCCCGCCGGCCAAAACGTCGTTGATGGAGAGGCGGGGGACTTCGCCTTCGAAGCAGCAGCAGATGAGGCGGAGATCGTCCGGCGTCGAGGCGCGGATGAACTCCTTGACGCTCAGGGGCTCGGCGACCGTCGGGATGGCGCCCTTCAGCGACTGCTTCGACGCCGACAGCAGGATGCGGCGCAAGCGCTCCGGCTTGAAGACGCGGCGTTCCGAATGCTCCCCGATCACCGGCACGATCTCATCCAGTCCCAGCTCCGTCGCCTTCTCCGCGAACCACTCGTAGCGGTCCAGGTTCTTGGTCGGGCACACCGCCATCTGCAGCCAGTACGGATGCGATCCCCAGTCCGGCTCCTCCTTGACCACCCGCGCAACGGCCGCCTTGGGCGATGCGTCCGTCAGCACGCAGGTATAGAGCGTCCCTTCCCCATCGATGACGAAGATTTCATCCCCCTCGCGGTGCCGCAGCACGCGCACGCAATGCCCGGACTCCTCCGGATCCAGCGTGCAGATGCCGCCTTCGATACTCCGTGAATAAAAGACTTCCATGTTCTCAGGCCCGGATGATTTCGACCTCGCCCCCGAGGCCCACCTTGATGATCTGCGAAGCGGTCCCGGTCGAACCGCGCTCCAGCGAAGCCGGCACGACATAGTCCACCGCGCCACGGATCTCTTCCGGAATCTCCGCGAAACGCCGCGGCGTCGGCTCTCCGGAAACATTGGCCGAAGTCGAGACCAGCGGCCGCCCCAGCCGCGTGACCAAGTCGCGCCAGAATCCCGGCAGCGGAATCCGCATCCCGACCGTCCCATCCTCCGCGACGGCATTCTCGGCCAAACCATAAGCCCCGGTAATCGCCCCGGGATAGATGAGCGTCATCGGGCGGTCGTTCACCTCCACCAGGTCGATCGCGATGTTCGGCACCGCCTTCACATACCGCGCCACCATATCCAGGTCCGCCGCCAGCAGCACCAGCGACTTCGCCTCGCTCCGCCGCTTGATCGCAAAAACCCGCGCGACCGCCTCCGGCCGGGTCGCATCGCAGCCGATGCCCCACACCGTATCAGTCGGGTACAAGATCACGCCCCCGGCGCGCAGCGCGGAGACCGCCTCCTTCAAAATCGCAGCCGTATCCATAAGCTAATATCGGTTCGGGAACAACGTCCCCTTCTTGCGCCAGTAGCGGATCAGCAGGAAACCGAACAACATGCCGCCCAGGTGCGCGAAATGCGCGATGCCCGAAGCCACCCCCGTCACGCCCGTCACCAGCTCGATCGCGGCGAAAATGATGATCCACCACTTCGCGCTCAGCGTAATCGGCGGGAAGATCAGGGTCAACTTCGAATCGGGGAACAGCATCGCATACCCGATCAGCAGGCCGTAGATCGCGCCCGAAGCGCCGACCGTCGGCGTCACCTTCAGCATCTGGTAAGCGTCCATCGCTTCCTTCGATCCCTTCGCGATCTCCGCCATGTAACTCTGCGCCTGGAGATACTGGACCCCCGTGTGGAGCGCCACCGCCCCCAATCCGCAGACGAAATAGAAAATCAGGAACTTCTTCTCCCCGATGATGCGCTCCAGGACCGAGCCGAAAATGAAGAGCGAATACATATTGAAGAAGATATGCCACCATCCGCCGTGCATGAACATGTGCGTGATGTACTGCCACCAGTGGAAATAGGGCGAAGTCGGATAAAATAGCGCGAAAGCCTTGAGCATCGCCTCCTGGTTGACCAGCGTGCCGATGAACATCAGCACGTTGATGATAATGAGGTTCCGCGTCACTCTCGGGACGTTTTCAAGAAAAGCCATGTCTAGAAACGTTTTTCAAGTTCATCGAGGGTCAGGATCGAAAGGATGCGCTGGCCCGAAGGGGTGAATTCCGCATTCTCGCAGTTCAGCAGGGTGTCGACCAGGGCCTGCGCCTCCTGCGCGGAAGCGATGCTCCGGCCGGTGGACGCTCCCAGTTTGGCGAACTTCAGCGCCGTCGAGCTGTCCATCATCTCCTTCAGGCTCTTGCTGCTGTCGCTTAGGATCAGCAGCAGGTCATAGACCATCGTCTCGACCTTGCCCGCCTCGCAGGAATAGCCCTCCGGCACGCCGCTCACCACGATGGTGTCGGTCCCGAAAGGCGTGATGTCGAAGCCCAGGCGCTGCAGCAGCTCCGCGTTGGCGTCGAAGAGCAGGCGGTTCTCTACGCCTACCTGGACCTGGACGGGGAAGAGGGCCGTCTGGGTCACGTGGCGCTCGGCGTTCATCGCCCGCAGGAAACGCTCGTAGAGGATGCGCTCCTGCGCCCGGCGGATGCGGATGGCCATGACGCCGGACTTCACCGGCGTGAGGATGAACTTGTCCTGGATCAGCAGCAGGCGCGTCGAAGGCAGGACCGTTTCCTCGAAGAGTTTGCCGTAGTTCTGCGTCTTGGGAAGGATGCCGCCCCCGCCGTAGCCGCCTCCGCCGTTCCGCTCCGCCTGCTTGTCAGCTTCCGTCTGCTGCGGGAAGTCGAAGGAAGGCGCGGGACCGTTGCTCTCGAAGGGGTTGTAGTTCGGGTCGAATTCCACCGCCGGGGAAGTAGCGGGGTGATACTGGTCGAAGTTGGGTCCCAGGACGGGCATCTGCACGGCGCCTTCCGCCTCGAAGTCTATGCTTTGGCCGAAGGCGTTCTTGCCCAGGGTCTCCTTGATGCTGGCGTACAGGACCTGGAAGACCAGCGCGTCATCCTCGAACTTGATCTCCGTCTTGGTCGGGTGGATGTTGACGTCCACCGTATGCGGATCGACGTCCAGATAGAGGAAGTAGGACGGCGTCACGCCTTCCGGGATGAAATCCTCGTAGGCCTTCATCACCGCCTTGTGCAGGTAGGGGCTGCGGAAATAGCGCCCGTTGACGAAGAAGAACTGGTTGCCCAGGGTCTTTTTGGCAGTATCGGGACGGCCGACGAAGCCAGTGATGCGCACCAGCGAAGTCTGGGCCTCGATATCCACGAGTTCCCCGACCACGTTGGCGCCCAACAGGTCCTGGGCCCTGAATTTCAGGGACTTGGCCGGCTTCAGGACATAAATGTCGCGCCCGTTGTGCGTCAGCGTGAAAGCGATGTCCGGGCGGGTCAGGGCGATGCGCGAGAATTCCTCGACGATGTGCTTCAGTTCGACGTTGTCGCTCTTGAGGAACTTGCGCCGGGCCGGCGTGTTGTAGAAGAGGTTGCGCACCGCGAAGTTGGATCCGATCGGTGCGGAGACCTGCGAAGTCTCGATATGGTTGAAGGAGGTGATGCGCACCTGCGTGGCCACTTCGTCCTTGGGACGGCGGGTCTTCAGGGTGACTTCGGCGACCGCTGCGATGGAGGCCAGGGCCTCTCCGCGGAAGCCGTAGGTCAGGATCTGCTCCAGGTCTTCGGCCGTGGCGATCTTGGAGGTCGCGTGGCGCTCGAAGCAGAGCAGGGCGTCGTCCGGGGACATGCCGCTGCCGTTGTCGATCACCTGGATGAGGGTTCGCCCCGCATCGGTGACGACCACGGTCACGGAGGTGGATCCGGCGTCGACGGCATTCTCCATCAACTCCTTCACGACGGACGCGGGCCGCTGCACGACCTCGCCCGCCGCAATCATGTTGGCGATGTTGCCGGGTAGGATCTTCAGCGCGCCCATTACAGGAGGGTATAGAACTTGGCGATATAGAAGAGGACGATGAAGATCAGCAGCAGGCCCACGAGGCCGATGATGTTCTGGGCCTTGTTGGCGTGCGAACGGGTCCGGCGCTCGCGTCCTTCCCGCATCGATTCCTTGATGAAGGATCCGGGCACGTAGGTGCCGTCTTCCTTCGCCTTCTCCATCTCGCGGTCCAGGGAGCCGTCCACGGCCCCGAACATGCGTTTCCGCTCCTCTTTCTTCTCGTCGTAGTAGATCGGCTTGTAGTTGAACACCCGGTGTTCCTGCTCGCCGAACATATTGAAAATGCCCATATCTCGCTTTAGTATTCGGTTATCGAACAAAAATAATGAAAATACTTCACATTTAATTATTAAATTTGTCTTCCCACCCATTATTAAGGGTGGCGGCTTTGTGCAATGGCGACGATGGGATCGAAAAGCAAATCACTCTGGTACTGCACTTCGTGCGGTAACGAGAGCAGCAAGTGGATGGGGCGCTGCCCCGCCTGCGGGGAGTGGAATACGATGGTGGAGAAAGTCCTGGAGGCCGGTCCCCAGCGGGCGCGCAACACGTCCGCGGGTTCCGTGCGCCGGCCCCAGCGGCTGAAGGAAATCCAGACTGCGGACGAGCCCCGCATCTCCTTGGGAAGCGCCGAGGTGGACAGGATCCTGGGTGGTGGCATCGTGCCCGGGTCCCTGGTACTGATCGGCGGTGAGCCGGGCATCGGCAAATCCACCCTTTCCCTCCAGATCCCCCTGGGCTGCCCAGATCTCAAGACCCTCTATGTCACAGGCGAGGAGAGCGTGCGCCAGGTCAAGATGCGCGCCGACCGACTCGGCGGGGACGGCAGCGACTGCCTGATTTTCAGCGAAACCTGCATCGAGAACATCCTCGAGGAAGCGGAGGCCGTGAAGCCCCAGCTGATGATCGTGGATTCGGTCCAGACGATGTACACGGGCAGCGTCGAGTCCACGCCGGGCTCCGTCACCCAGATCAAGGAAGTGGCTGCGACGCTCCTGCGATTCGCCAAGGAGAGCGGGGTCGCCGTGATCCTGATCGGCCACATCACCAAGGACGGCTATATCGCGGGCCCCAAGATCCTGGAGCACATCGTCGACGTCGTGCTGCAGTTCGAAGGGGAGAACCGCGGCTCCTACCGCGTCCTGCGCAGCATCAAGAACCGTTTCGGCTCCACGGCGGAGCTGGCGGTCTTCGAAATGACGGGCACGGGGCTCCGGCCGGTCCTGAATCCTTCGGAACTGTTGATGCCCATGCACGAACAGGGGCTCAGCGGTACGGCGGTCGCGGCAATGCTGGACGGCACGCGTTCCTTCCTCTTCGAAGTCCAGGCCCTGGTCAGCAGCGCGGTGTACGGCACCGCCCAGCGCAGTGCGACGGGCTACGACGTGCGGCGGCTCAATATGCTGCTGGCCGTGCTGGAGAAGCGGGCCGGCTTCCACCTTAGCGCCAAGGACGTGTTTCTCAACATGGCGGGTGGCCTGCGGGTCACGGATCCCGCTTGCGACCTGGCGGTGATCTGCGCGGTCTTGTCGTCGAACTTTGATTTCGCCATTCCGGGCGACGTCTGTTTCGCGGGCGAAGTGGGCCTGAGCGGTGAAATCCGCCCGGTCGGCCAGACCGACCGCCGCATATCGGAGGCGGCCCGGCTCGGATTCCGCCGCATCTTCGTCTCCGCTTTTTCATCCCTGGAACAGAAGGCCCCGGCCGGGATCCAGGTCGTCAAGGTGGCGGATGTGCCCGCCCTGGTCAAGAGTTTATTCAAATAAGATATGGCAAAGCAAGTGCTGGTTTCCGGCGGCGCCGGATTCATCGGGAGCCACGTGACGGTCGAGCTCGTGCAGGCGGGCTATGACGTGGTCGTGGCGGACAATTTCTCCAACTGCGACAAGACCTGCTACGAGGGTGTGTGCAAGATCCTCGGGAAGCGTCCGCCCCTCGTGGAGATGGACTTCTGCGACCTGGAGGCGGTAAAGAAGTTATTCTCTGATTATCAAATCGATGCGGTGATTCATTTCGCTGCGTTCAAGGCGGTGGGGGAGTCCGTTGCCGAGCCGGTCAAGTACTATAAGAACAATTTGCTGAGCTTCCTCAATCTGCTGGAAGTGGCGCGGGAGAAGGGCTGTAACGTGCTGTTCTCTTCTTCTGCGACGGTATACGGCGAGACAGACCGGCTGCCGGTCACGGAGCAGTCGCCCCGTCAGCCGGCCACTTCTCCCTACGGCAATACCAAACAGATCTGCGAGGACATCCTGCGCGACAGCGTGAAGGCCTATCCCTGCCTCAATGGCATCGCCCTGCGCTATTTCAACCCCATCGGCGCGCATCCTTCCGCCCTGATCGGCGAATTGCCCCGAGGCGTGCCCAACAACCTGGTGCCCTTCATCACCCAGACGGCCATCGGCAAACGGGCGTGCCTCAGCATCTTCGGCAACGATTATCCTACCCCCGACGGCACTTGCCAGCGGGATTACATCGACATCGTGGACCTGGCCCGTGCGCATGTCTGCGCCGTCGCGCGCATGTTGGACGGCAAGATGGAGCAGCCCTACGAGATCTACAACGTCGGCACCGGCCGTCCCGTCTCCGTGCTGGAGCTGGTCAACGCCTTCGAGAAGGTCAACGGCTTGAAACTCAACTGGAAATTCGCCCCGCGCCGCCCCGGCGACGTCACCGCGATCTGGGCCGATCCGACCCTGGCGAACGAAAAACTCGGCTGGAAAGCCACCCGCACCGTCGAAGAGACCCTCGCCGCCGCCTGGGCCTGGGAGAAGAAACTCGCTACTGACTCGCAGTAGCGGTCAAGAGCTGGTCGAGTTTTTTGTGCCCGTCGGCGGGCATGTTACAAACAAGTCTGTACACCGCAGTACTTCGAGTCTGCAAAGCGAGTTAGGTTATATCGTGCCTGGCTCGCTTTGTGTTTACATGGAAGGGTTAGTTGATTGAAAGTAATTAAAATTCATATAGTTATGGAAGAAAATGATATCATAAAAAGCAAGATTCACTTGATTCGTGGAGAGCAGGTAATGCTGGATAGCGACCTTGCGGAGTTGTATGGTGTTGAGACGAAAAACCTCAAGAGGCAGGTGCGTAGAAATGGTATTCGGTTTCCGGAAGACTTCATGTTCGAGTTGACGGCTGAAGAATATTCATCTATAAGGTGCCAAAATGGCACCATAAAACCAGGCCGAGGACAGCATAGCAAGTATACTGTCTTTGCTTTTACAGCATCCGGCATAGCCATGCTTAGCAGTGTACTGACCTCTGAGACAGCGGCTTTGGCCAACATTCGCATTATGCGTGCCTTCGTGGCTATGCGAAAACAGATTTCGGAACTGTCAGAGCAACAAATGCAGATAGATAAACTGGAAATGAAGGTGGACCGGCTAAATGATTATGTCGAGGCCATCCTGCATGACCAGAATGAAATCAATGAAGAAACTGCCATGCAGATCGAGCTGATCAACCAGTCTATCGCACAACTGAATGCTGATAAACAAACTGATAAACCAAGGTCCAAGATTGGTTTTGTGACCAGTATGCAGTCAAAGACTACTGACTCGCAATAGCGGTCAGGAGCTGGTCGATGACGGGATTGAGGGCGGCGGACGTGGCCGTCGCGTTGTTGATCATTAGAGAGAAGACGATCGTATTCTCGTTGCGTCCGTCAGCGGGCGTGACATAGCCGCAGAAGCAACGCACGCCGTTCATCGAACCGCTTTTCATATACACCCTTTTCTTCAGGGCGGGATCCGCTTTGGACATGCGGGCCGCGAGCGTGCCCTGGCCCGGCTGCGGGAAGCATTGCCGGAAGTCCCGGTATTCGGCCTGGCGGGCCATCGTGCGCAGGAACTGAACGAAGAAGGCGGGGGAAACGTAGTTGGTGCGCGCCAGACCGCTGCCGTCACGCAGCTGGACCACTCCGTCCGTCTTGATCCCCAGCTGTCCCAGGACCCTTTTTTCCGCCAGGAGGGCGGAATCCAGGACCGCGCGGCCGTAGGTGTCCTGGCCCAGGGCCTTCAGGACGGCTTCCGCGTAGAAATTGTCGCTGCGCTTCATCATTTCCCCTACGATGCGGATCAGCGGGGGAGAGTCCGTGCTGCCCAGGCGGGTCATTTCCCGCATCGTGGCCGCCCGTTCGCCGTCGTCATAGAGGAACATGTCGCGCCGGATGAGGCCGTAGGGACTGATTTCCGCGAAGGCGTTGCTGACGGGCAGTCCGTGCTCCACCAGGAAGTTGTGGAAATAATAGGCGCAGGTGTATTCGGGGAAGAGGTTGATGCATTCCTCGACCTTGGGCTTGCGGTCGATGCCGAACTTGCCGTACATCCGGCCGAAGGGGCCGGCGCTCGAGGCGTCGTACAGCAGCTGGTCGCCGCTGCCCTGGGGCCCGGTGACGGCGGCGTGGTTGAAGATCATCCACGGGGAGTCCGGGAAGAAAGGCGTGACCGTGACCGGGTTGCCCACCGTGTCGGAAGGGGCTACGGTAAAATCCTGGGCGTTCTCATAGAAGTTGAGGGCTCCCGGCGCGGCGCCGTAGTAGAAGCCCAGGTCTTCGCCGCTCCAGTCCTTGCACGGAACTCTTCCGCCCCAACCGCGGCCGTCGCCGACGACGGTGCCCTCGATGGCGTGGATGCCGGCCCCCTCGATAAGTCCCTTCCACTGGGTGAACAGTTCTTCCGTGGGGACGGCGCAGTCATACTTGGAGGCCGTGGTCGGGTCTCCGCCGCCGACGATGTAGAGGTCGCCCTGGAGCACGCCGTCCACGATTTTTCCGCTGTAGGCGAGGTCCGTGTGGAACCGCCAGTCGGCGCCGAGGGCGTGCAAGGCGGTGCCGGCCGTGATGACCTTGACGTTGGAGGCAGGCACGAGGCGCCGGTCCGCGTTGAAAGCGGCCAGGGTGTCGCCGCCCAGGCGCACGGCCAGTACGCCCCAGGTCGCCCCTTTCAGCGCCGCGTTGCCCTGCATCTGTCGCACCGTAGTGCGCAAGGAAGGAGTTTGCGCGGAAGCCGTGAAAGCCAGCGCAAGCGATAGCAGGAGGATCGCCGTCTTTCTCATCGTCGCCATCATCAAAAGAAAAGAGGGTGCCGCGCCGGCGCCCTCATCATGATCTTTTTGAGTGTCTTTACGCTTCAGCCTTGGTCTTCTTCACGACCTCGCTGAGCTTCTCGTAGAGGGCGTCGGTCTTGTCGAGGACCTCCTTGCGCAGCGCGGTGAAATAGGCCTTCTTGCTGCCTTCCACCTTCGCGTTGGCCTTGTCCTTCAACTCGTTGTAGAGGTCAGCCGCTTCCTCGAACAGTCCGGCGAGCTCCTCGTCCGATGCCTTGGCATTGATGGTGGCAAATACGCCGCAATCATCGATGAATGCGCCCAGCACATACTCGATGTCTTTCTTGATGTCTCTAAGATTCATATCTATCTGAATTAATTCGATGCAAAGATAAGTTTTTTTCCACAAATATCCTCGCAGCGTGCATATCATCCCCGATCCTGTACCCTTCTGTATGCCGGAAGCGCTTCCCGAATGATTTAACAAATCGGGACATAGGTTTTGTGAGGGCGGGACGAGGATCATCGACGCTCACCATATCTTTATAAAAATAATAACACACCAACCATGGTCAAGACAACAATGAAAGAACCCTATTTTTCACCTGAAACACAGGTGTTTGGAATCCAGATGGAAAATGGAATCCTGAACGCCAGCGGGAAAGGCGCCAGTCTGTCTGGGGCCGGCGTAGATGAAAGTAATGCTGCTGATAATGGAAGTATTTGGTAAGATTATGAAACAGTTGTTATTCTCCGCAGCCTTTATTCTACTTGTATCCATCGCTGCAGGATGCACGCAAAAGCAACTTGACCCCCAACCTTCTGCTGTCCAAGATGAAACCGGGGACAAAATCACGCTTACCGTTTCCGCGGTGACCAAGAATCCCGATGCCTCGGGAGAAATCGGGACTAAGGTCGCTTATGGCTCCATAGATGCTACTTGGGAAACGGGCGACCAGATTTTCCTGATCAAGAACGACGGGACCACCATCACGCTCACCCTTACCAGCGGTGTCGGAACCACTACCGGTGATTTTTCTTCCACGGACCCGGTGGTGGCGGGAACTTATATCCCGTATGCTGTGAGCAAGACTTCCCTAGACAAAGGCTTTGTGAGTGTGTCGGCTGGTACTATCACGCTGGATCTGAGCGCCGCGGGTGGAGGCAGCCTTGCCGACGCCCTGGAGCACGACATCCTCAAAGGGGCGTCCATCGTCCTGGCCGACAACCAGACTACGGCCACAATTGGCGATCTTACCACGCACATCTTAAGTTATCTGCGTTTTCGTTTCACAAGTGCCTCCAAAGCCATCACGACCATCGGAATGGATTCGGCCGGCGGAGTGTACAGGACAGTGAGCATTGCCGCAAACGGTTCCGTAAGCGGGAGTGATTCCTCCACCGATGTGGTAAACGTAACGGCGTCGAACGATGGCGCAGGGACATACTCTGGCTATTTCGCCGTTTACAACGGCACTTCCACCAGCTTAATGGCACGAGCCAAAGATGAAGACGGAGGACAATACGCACGGTTGGTGTCAACCAATACAACCAATTACACGCCGGGAACTGTCTATGGAAAGACGATTACCCTCACTTCCGACATGGCGACGGCTTCAGCGACAGGTTCCACGAACGGGCATTCCTGGAAAAATCTAGGATTGAGTGTCAAATGGGCGGAATTCAATGTAGGATCGTCCAGCGAATACTCGTATGACCAGAATGTGGATAATACTGAAGGAGGAACCGCCGGAGCGACATGGCCAGGATGGCGCATTCCCACCCGTGCGGAAGTACAGGAACTATTCTATGCCAGCGAGCGTGAGTGGGTTACCGGCTCAAACAACGGCGTAAAATTCAATTTCAACGACAACTATGTGGCAATGGGAGCAGGAGGCTATTATAGAGACCGGGGCGATAGAGATTGGACGTATAATGTTGGCGCTACCGTTTATCTCTATATTGATGAAACCCATTCAGAGACCAATGGGACGGTCCGTCTTTGGGCGACAATAGGCGGCTCCGGCACAACGTTGGGCTTTGGCAGTTCAAATTTGGGTAACAATAGCTTTTATTTCTCCAACTTTGCTGCCCTGCGTCTAGTCCAAGACTATGAATAATTCGCTATCTTTGCGATAGTGAAGCGCTTATCCCTCATCCTGATCGCCGTGCTCACCGCCGCTTGCTCACATAGCACCGGCGGCGGGGTACAGCGGTTGCCTGACCTGCCGGAGCCTGTCGCTTCGACATACGTCATGGTTCTCAATGGAGAACCCACACTATTTGGCGGGCATACAGATGGTTTCCTGCTTTCGCCATCGGCTTGGTATCTAAAGGATGGTGCATGGCATAAAGTCCCTATGAAATACCCTCACGACTACGGGTTCTGCACACCGTTGCCGGACGGGCGCGTGATGCTTGGCGGCGGTGTTGCGGAAGCCTTCGGAATAGGTCAGAGTTGGGGCGTTGAAATCTATGACCCTGCTTCGCACAGTTCCACGGCTATAGGTATCTTGGACCGCAAAAGAGCGGGGGCATCGGCCCTGGCCTTCCATGATGGACGGGTCCTGGTGAGCGGGAACTGGTATGCACCCGACGCAATCGAGATCTATGAGCCCGGGAAAGGGTTCACTTTTCTTAAAGAAGTCACGGTGCAGCGCAATAGCCCCTTTATCCTGGCTTCTTCCGATGACAATGTAATCATCTTTTCCAGCGAGGACAATTATGGCAAGCCTTCCGATGGTACGGTGGATCGCTTGCACGGTGACCCTTTCCACGAACCATTGTTAGATGAATGGGGAGCTTGGACCACAAAAAGAGCTGACCTTTCCATTGGTGATTATTCTTATCTGGTTCTGGCCAGACATCGTGAAAGTAAAGAATGGGGCGTCTTACGGATCACGGGAGAACGGTTCTCCCTCTTGGAGACTGACCAGCCAATCCCCGTAAGTTCCGAAGCCGGAGCCTACGACTGGAACCAACTGGCTGTGGACCGGAGCCGCCGGAATGCATTTACTTTAGGAATTGATCCTGAAGGGAATGCCTGCATTGCCTGCATCTGCTATGATCCCATCTTCGACGGAGATAAGGCCAAAGTTGTATTGACAAAGGTTGATGGTTCCTTTCCCTCTGCCGGTGCATTCGCGTTGTCCCCGGACGGGACAATTGTGCTGCCAGGAGGCAACAGCATCTCGTCAGTGGACGGAGTCCCTGCGACAAACAATTTCGTGACCCGTCGCGATGTCTGGGTTTTTCCAACAGAGGCGCTGCCGAAACCATCCTTCCCCTGTCCTTGGGCCATTGCTGTTTGCCTGCTGTTACTGACGGCCGGAGTCTTCTTCTTGCGGATGGGCAAAAGGCCCGCCTCCGCAGAAGATGAAGAAGACCTTCCTGCCTCGCAGCAATTATCGGAGCAGCTTTTACAAATCATTGAGAAAGAGGAGCTTTTCAAACAGCCGGATCTTCGTCTCACCGACATTGCCGCTCGGCTGGCAACCAACAGGACCTATATAAGCGCTATTATCAAGAGTCTTTCCGGAGAGAATTTCTCTAATTTGATTAACGGCTACAGAGTCCGCCATGCACAAAAGCTGATGAAGGCGCATCCGGATATGAGCGTCACGGTAATCGCCGAGGAAAGCGGCTTCTCCTCCCGCAGCGCATTTTATCGTAACTTCAAAGAAATGACCGGCTTGAGTCCAGCCGAATGGAAAAAGTCGGCATTATCTACAGAGAATGGAAAATAATCCATAGAGGGGCAGTCAAATCGACTGCCCCTCTACTGTTTAAATATTTGTATTGAATAAACTGCGTATTATTTCATCAAAAACTGAATGGTAACCATTCTTGAAGACCTTTCTTGATGTCTCTGAGGTTCATATCCTATAGTGTTATTTCAAGAGCAAAGATAGCAATTATCTTTGAAATAGCGCCTGCACCTGGTATTCCATGCTGATTCTATTGTTTTTGGGCGTTGGCTGGGGTTATATCAGCAAGTACAAATCCTATCCTATAGGTGGCAATTCGTTCGCTGCCAGAGTCTGCCTGGGATCATCTATCTATGAAGGAACCGGAACCGGTTTGACTGCTTCCGGGACCGAGGCCACGCTCTATATCCCATTCGTCCCAAGATTGGGGTCAGAAACAAAATACACCTTCACAAGTGGCCAGCAGTTTGTCTTTCATGTCTTTGATTCAGACGGCAAAGAATATACTGAAACCAAAAAGTTTACCCGAGACACGGATCTCGAACCCGGCAAACTGTACACCGTCAATTCCACTCCGGTTCCAGTCACCCCATAATCTTTGAGAAGCCTTACTATTACAGATTATCCCATTTGCTACAATAGCGGGCGAGTATTTTGTATGGAATCCGGAGCTCTGATGCCACCCTGCGCCAGTCTTTGACGGTAGCGCGTACTTCCTCTATGATTTCTGATGCTTCTTGATGATTGAGCAGATAGTTGTTTGATGCCGAGAGTAAGGCGGTGATGTCCGACTGCTCTGTATATTGGTCGATAAGCAGGCATTGGTGAGACTTGGCTCCCGGATTAATGTCGAACGCCGGAGAGAGAGTCCACCCTTTAGGGGTAAGCAGAAAACCATGGTTGCGGAAATGGTCATCGGTGTTGCCGAACAATACGTTGAAAGCAACCCTGCGATAAAGCTCCCTGAGGTTCTGTCCTGCATTCACACATCCTTTAAGGATGAAATCCACGATGTCCAGATAACCATTTCCAGTGCTGCTGCCGGCACCGTCATCAAGACCTAGCAAAGACATGGCAGAGGCGAAGTGAATTCGCTTGCCATCTGCTGTCCTGTCAAAACGTTCGGAAAGCAAAAGGTCGCGGTCTTTAGAAATCTTGATCGTACGGGTTTTGGCGACATGGATACCGGCGGCACCGGCTAATTGATGAGAAAAGTGCTCTATGAGTTCTGTATTTTCCAAGTCCTTCCTGGATGGGAATTTAGCGACATAGAGTTTGCCGTCGTTGTCGATTATGTTGGCCTTCGGCCGGGCTCCACCAAGCGAGGTCCCGGGGTCAATCAGTTGATCAAGCCAGCGTTGTTCCGGCAATTCGTTCCGTTCTTCCGCCAGTTCAATCTCATGGCAGGCGTTGCAGAGGGCGTGAAGACCTTCAATGGGTGGGACAAGATACTCTGCTCCTGCATGGATGAAGTCGTCGCTATCTTCGCTCTTGTAGCGGATGCCGCCCATACGGGTGAAGTCCTCGATACCCGTGAGATAGTCATAATCGGTGAGCATTCGTACAGGCCTTCCCTCTGACTGTGCCGTCAGGCGTTCCCTGCGGTCAAGCAACAGGCGGCCCCAACGGTCGGGAAAGGAATCTTTGACGAAGCCAAACACGCTGTCCGTGCCTCGGGGATACTGCAATGCCGGAGCATTAATGAGATCGCCGCTCAACACAAGTCCGCCATGCTGTTTCAGCCACTCACGCGAGTATTCAAAGACAAAGTGATCTTTGCCACGAACGTGTTCGTAGCCCAATGTTCCAATCTCTTGCGGTGAAGCAAGGAAGTTGAAATCGGCGTAAACGATGATTCTTTTCATTTCCTCAGCAATTCGGCGTCCTGAAGTTGATGGCCAAGTGCATCGTCAGCGGCCAGCAGCGAGAGGTCTTTTTCCAGATTCAAGGCAAAGAGGATCCGTGCATAAATGCCCATTGACACCCTGGGGTCACCATGTTCAACCTTTGAGACAGTCAGTCGTGTTACCGTTGCCCTGTCAGCTATATCCTGCATGGAGAGATGTCTGCGCTTGCGTGCCAGCATAATCTGCTCACCCATAAGCTGCAACTGCTGCGTCAATGCCCTCGGCATTATCTTTCCCAATGTATTCTTACTCATATTTGTTACTTATCGCATGCAAATATAGCAAATAATGTATGCTTTAACAAACAATCTTGGGTAATCGTCATTAACTGAAGATATCGTGTCGATTCTTCCGGTGGAATGCGTGGGTGATTTGAGAAATGGTATCCGTTGCCAAATAAGACGGTCACTGGAATCGCCAGGGCTCTATCAGATGATGCCGATCTCCTGGGCCTTGCGGAGCATGTCGGAGACGTTGCGGACTTCCATCTTGGCGTAGATGTGCTGGCGGTGGGTGTTGACGGTGTGGACGGTCGTCAAGATCTTGCGCGACCTCCTGCAGCAGGACATCCGCCCTGTCCCCGGGAAGGACGGCGGCCGGATGACATGCTGAAATCAGCAGCAGGACTTTTCGAATAGATTACATGGCTTGTAGGATCCTATTCCATTCTGACCAATCATGATGGACCCGATAGGTAGATACACACCCTGAAGGGACATAGATTACAAGAGCGCTATTGCATCTGTAGAAAAAATTGGACTCATTCAGTTCGATTGCCTTCGGGGGTTCTGTAGGATAGCAGTAGACGGTTGCCAACTTCGAGCAAAATCCGAAAGCCCGGGAGCCCATCCTTTCGACGAGGGAAGGAATACTTACGGTTTCAAGGGTGGAGCATTCGAAGAAGGCTTGCTTACCAATGAGCTTGACAGTCGGGGGAATCTCAATTGCCTGAAGGGAAGTGCAACCGGAGAAAGTGGAGGCTTCTATGGCAGTAAGCCTGTTAGGCAGGCGAATGGTCTTTATGCCGCTGTTACAAAAAGCATATTCCCCAATCGACGTGACGGACTGAGGGATCCATACATCCTCAAGAGCGTGACAGGCAACAAAAGCACGCGTCCCTATCGATGTTAGGCCAAAAGACATCGATACGCTTTTGAGAGATGAACAACTCTCAAATGTTCTATCCTGAATTGCCGTCAGAGGGGAAGGAATGGCTATCTCTTCCAGGGAGGTGCAGTTCGCGAAGGCCGCCGTACCGATGGAGGTGACCAGGACAGGCGTCTCAAATATCACCTCTTTCAAGGCGGAGCAAGCGCTGAAAGCATGTTCCTCTATCGTTGTGACACCTGAAGGAATGACAATCCTTGGCAGGGAAGTGCATTCGTAGAAAGCATCCCTCTTGATGGATGTCACTCCTTTGGGGATGTAGATATCCTGCGAAATGCCCTCGCAAAACATGAATGCTGCTTCACCAATCTCAGTAATATGCGGCGGAAGAATCACTTTCGTCAGGTTTGTGCATCCCATGAAAGTTCTGTTCGGCAATGAGGTGAATCCTGTAAAGTAGTTGAAAAAGGATGCATTGGTAAGATCCGTGTTCGAAGTCAGGGTCACATATTTGAGTTGGGCTGCTTCGTACTTACTCAAATAATCGTTATTGTTCAGATCCCCAAGGAAGAGAATGTTATCCCTCACGGACGTCGGCTGTCCCAGCAGGACATCCTGATCGGGGTTGTCGGTAAGGGTGACGGCTTTCGCATAGCCCTTGCCGGGCTCGATGATCGCCTTGCTGATGGAGCCGCCCTGGAGATCGTACTCCTTGTAGACATTGTCCATCGCGATGCTGAAGTCCACCTGGTCGTACTGGGCACCGTCGTCCGTGACACGGACCATATTGTCGGCCAATACGGACATATACAGCGTTCCTTTCGTCGAACTAGATGCGGTGAAGGTTCCGCTTACCGAAGAAGATTCCCCGGTAGCGCTCCACCCGGACCTGCTGCAGGTGGCCTTTGCACAGATATGCCAGTCGTTGGTTACCGACACCGTGTAATCCCTCGCCAGAGCGGATTCCTCCGACGGGACGGTCACGTCCATCTTGACATAGCTGTTCAGCATTCTGAAGGAGAACATCCTGGCTTCATACGTGGTCTCGCCCTGATACAGAATCGTACGGCTCACGAGGGCCTCGAGATCCGAATCAATGGCCCCGGCGGAATAATCGACCGACAGTTTTTTCGTGGAAGGGTCGTATGTGAAAACCCCCGACGAAACGCCTGCTGCGGGAATCAGGATGGCATAGAGCCTCTTTCCGGCCAGGTCGGCCTCGGTCTTGCCTGCCGCGAGGGTCAGGTAGCCGGTGAAGGTGGCGGAGCGCTGGCCGGCCCCGGACTTCAGCGTGAGGATGGAAGGCTCCACCAGTTGAAAGAAGTAAACCATCAGCTGGTCGCCCTCCGAGAATACGATGTTGGTGGTGCTGCCGCTGACCGCCACGCGGGTCTCGGGGGCTCCGGCCTCCACGGTGAAGGGAACCAGGACCTCCTGGTCGCCGGTTTCTGCGGCGACGGCGGCCGTCTCCGTAGCAGGATCGATGATCTCCCGGGTGCAGGAGAGTGCAAGCGCTGCCGCGAGGGGCAGGATGATCAGGTATGCTTTCGTCTTCATGTCAGTCCGGATTAATCGTCGTCATCATCAAAGTCAAATCCGGGAAGGTTCCCGGTCCCGAAGTCGCCCGGGCCGACGGATGCGCAAAGCATCTGTCCCGGCGAGAAGTCCATTACCTCCGTCTGCGGAGAGGCATAAAGTTCTTTTTTTCTCATATCCTTAGGTTAATTATCATCGAACCAAAGTGCAAAAATACCCCAAAAACCCTGTAATCGCGTAATGATTTTTCAGTATTTTGCCCCGTACAGGCAACTGGAAGCACTTTTTTCTGCGGGCGGTCCACCCATTTCATTGAAGTCTGAGAAAAAAATGATATATTTGCTTGATTGCGCATTGGCGCGCACGTACGTACATGTCGAAAGCGAAACAAATCGTCCTCCTTCTGCTCGCGGGCCTGGTCCTGGGCATCGTCGTGATGCTCCTGGCAGATACCGCCATGACGAAGACTTCGACCAACTCGTACTGCATGTCCTGCCACGTCCACCCCGAGGCCGACGCGGCCTGGAAGATGTCCGTCCACTACAACAACGGCAGCGGCGTCAAGACGGACTGCGCGGCCTGCCACCTGCCGCCCAAGGGCAGCAAGGGCTATTATGCCGCCAAGGCCAGGACCGGGATGAAGGACCTCTGGGCCTACTGGACCAAGAAACCGGAGGATCTCGACTTCGAGAGCAAGAAAGAGCTGGACCACGCGGTCCGGATCGTCTACAATGCTTCCTGCAAGGAGTGCCACGTCAACCTCTTCCCGGAAGGGATCTCCGACGACGGCGTGATCGCCCACCTCTACTATGAGGAGAATGAGGAGAAACTCGGCCTGCAGTGCATCAGCTGCCATCTGGACGTCGGCCATTACAATCCCAACTACCAGCACAAGAAGATGACTGGCGTACCGGTCCGTGTGGCCTCTAATGCGGAAATCTACACCGAGGCCTGCCCCCTCACGGCCTTCGAGAACTTCACGGAGACCATTCCGGGCACGCCCGTGTCCCTTCGCATGGTCGCCGTGCCGGGCGGCTCCTTCCGGATCGGCAGCCCTTCCGCCGAGGCGTTCCACGGAGAGGACGAATCCCCGCAGAAGAGCGTGAGCGTTTCCCCCTTCTTCATGGGCGAGGTCGAGGTGACCTGGGACCAGTACTGGGCCTTCTACGGCGAGACGATGTCCGAAGGACGCACGGCGCCCGAGACCGTCTATGCCAACAACGCGCGCTGGGAGCTGGACGCCATCAGCGGCCCCACCCCGCCTTTCGGCAATCCCGACCAGGGCTGGGGCATGGGCGAGCGTCCCGCGCTGACGATGACGCACTATGCGGCCACCGTCTTCTGCGAGTGGCTCTCCCTCAAGACCGGCAAGCATTACCGTCTCCCCACGGAAGCGGAATGGGAATATGCGGCCCGCGGCGGCACCGAGTCGCCCTATTTCTTCGAAGGCGATCCCAAGAAGTTCTCCGGCCGCGGCTTCTGGCGGCGTTTCTCCAAGGCGGATACGACCGTCATCGCGAGCAACGTCATCTATGCCGCCAACAGTAAGGGCCGGACTGCCGAACCCTCGCGGGTGCGGTCCAACCCCTTCGGCCTGAAGAACATGAGCGGCAACGTCCTCGAATACTGCGCCGACTGGTATGCGCCTGACGCGTATGCGCGGCTTCAGGACGGCGCCCTGGACCCCAAGGGGCCGGAATCCGGTAAGGAGCACGTGGTGCGCGGCGGCATGTACGCCGACGATGCGGCCGACGTGCGCAGCGCTTCCCGGCGTCCTACCGAGCACGACGCCTGGCTGCGGACGGATCCGCAGAATCCCAAGAGCATCTGGTGGTACTCCGACATCAAGGGCATCGGCTTCCGGGTGGTCTGCGAAGTGCCCGACGAACTGAAACAATAATTAAAACACAGATAGTATGAGCGACAATAAAATGGGCAGAAGAGAGTTTCTCTCTTATTCCGCGATCCTCGGCGCCGCCGGCGTCGTCGGACTGGCCTCCTGCAACAAGAAAGAAAAATTGATTCCCATCCGCGAAGCGGGCAGTTACTACGTGCCGGAGCTTCCCGACAAGGCCATCGAAGGCAAGGAGTTGAAGGTCGGCCTCGTCGGCTGCGGCGGACGCGGCTGCGGCGCGGTCCAGAACCTGCTGGATGCCGCCGACGGCATCAAGGTCGTCGCCCTGGGCGACGTTTTCCCCGACAGGATCGCCGAGGCGAAGAAGATCGTCGCCGACCGCGGCCAGGTCGTTCCGGACGAGAACTGCTTCATCGGCTTCGACGCCTACAAGAAGGTCATCGACATGGTGGACATGGTGATCCTCACCACCCCGCCCGTGTTCCGTCCCGACCAGTTCAAGTATGCGGTCGAGAAGGGCGTCCATTCCTTCCTGGAGAAGCCGATCTGCGTGGATCCCAAGGGCTACCGCACTTGCGTGGCCGCTTCCAAGCAGGCCGAGGCGAAGGGTCTGTGCGTGGTCACCGGCACCCAGCGCCATCACCAGCGCGAATACGTCGAGGCGTATCAGAAGATATCCGAAGGTTTGATCGGCGAGATCACCGGCGGCAACGTCTATTGGAACCAGGGCATGCTCTGGTACCGCGAGCGCCAGAAGGGCTGGAGCGACATGGAGTGGATGATCCGCGACTGGGTCAACTGGAAGTG
>JAEEGI010010350.1_pt1 | contig 20273 bp, 18 predicted proteins | sample 8958751 | NCBI WGS metagenome assembly JAEEGI01 (sample SAMN16246545, study PRJNA631951) | gut metagenome | biome: gut microbiome; feature: rumen; material: KS-attached | host: Bos | place: Iran: Karaj | collected 2018-10 | reverse complement strand
TGATCCGGAGACTATAGAAGTTGTTAATAATATTAGTAAAGAATTTCCCAATGTGCATGCGATTGTAAATGACAAAGAAGGTCCTACGACAAAAGCACAGAATATAAACTGTGTGATACGTCAGATTAAAAAATTTGAAAATGAGCTTAGTGTTCAGTTTGCGTCACTTACCATCCATGATTCAGAAGATGTCATTCATCCGTACGAGTTATTGACAACAAATTATCTCATTGATAAGCATGCTGCTTTGCAGTTTCCTGTTTTTCCGATAGTAAAGATGCCTAAGATAAGCAACTTTTTTAAGCAGTTGACAACCGCAACATATGCCGATGAATTTGCGGAGAATCATTATATGGCATTAGTAGAACGCAGGACTGTAGGAGCATTTGTTCCTTGTGCGGGAACAGGATTTGCTCTTTCAAAAAGACTGATAGAAAGTTATAACGGTGAAGACGTACTGCCATCTAATGCTCTTACAGAGGATTATTTATTATCGCTTACTCTCTATAAAAAGGGAATGACCCTTTACTATGTGTTAAATAAACTCCCGCGAGTTCTTCAAAGTGGCAAGATTAAAACAGATTTTATAACTACTAGATCACTGTTTCCAAATACATTTAAGGCGGCTGTCAAACAGAAAACACGCTGGACTTATGGCATTACTATGCAATCTATCAGCGTGAAGGATATTTTTTCGAAAGAGAAGATTTCTTTTGCCGGAAGATACTCATTCTACAAAGATGCAAAGACAAAACTAGTTAATCTGGTTCCGTTTTTCGGTTATATAGCTTCAGTATATTGCATTGTTGCGATATTTTTGGACATTACACCTTTATACGAACCGAATACACCAGTTTATTACATGGCAATGGCTGTTTTTACAATGATGATTCTTCATCAGATATTTCGGGGATACGCTTTATATAAAGTGTATGGCTTCAGGAGCGTGATATTCGGATGTCTGTTTCCGCCATTGTTTCCTATCCGGCTTATTTATGGAAATATCATAAACTTTGTGGCTACGTTTAGAGCATTTAATATGAAGTATATAAGCACAAAAAAGACCATTAAAAATGTAGCTGAAAAGGAAATGAAGGAAAAGATCGTTGAAGAAAAGCCAAAGGAGGTTAAGTGGGCAAAGACTGATCATGAATTTCTTTCAAAACAGCAACTAAGAGGGTATAGAAGGATGTTGGGGGATGTTTTAATTACCCAAGGGTTAATTACTCCAAAAGAATTTAAAACTGCGCTAAAGAAGGTAGATAAAGAGAATGGTGAACAGATTGGATCCTACCTTATTAAGCAGGGTACAATTACGAATGAAGAATTCATGGATGTTCTAGGTCATGTAAAACATATACAGTTTATTCCGACGCATGTGGCAAAAAGGCTGAATTCTTATGACTGTTTTTCTAAGTTCGACATTGATGATCTGCGAAAAAAACTTATTCTCCCTTTAGCATATGAAAAAGGAAAATATGTTTTAGGTGTTTGCGATAAAACAACTGATGAAAACCTGAGGGTATTTGCAGAAGAAAATGATGTTGTATATAAAAGGATGTTTTTAACAGAAAGTGATATAACCAATATTATAGACGAGTATAAAAAGTCAAATAAACACTATAAGCCGCTCGAATCAGTAGGAAAATTTGAAAACGGTCAGATAACGTATGAACAGGCAGTTTTGATAGGAATATATTCACATATATTGGGAAAAGAAGAGAAAATGATATGTGAACAAATGGGTCTTTGTTGGAACAATAAGAAAGTAGCATTGGTATAAAAATGAAAAAGATAATGTTGGTATTTGGTACCAGACCCGAGGCAATAAAGATGTGTCCGGTAGTCAAAGAACTAAAAAAACATAGTGATGTTATAGCTACGGTATGTGTAACCGGTCAGCACAGAGAAATGCTGAGACAGGTTTTGGAAGCGTTTAAAGTCGAGCCTGATTATGATCTTGAAATAATGCAGGGAAGGCAGACACTTTTTGATATTACTTCGAGGATACTTGAAAGGATTAGACCCGTACTTGAAAAAGATAAGCCGGATGTTGTTCTTGTACATGGAGATACTACGACTACATTTGCGACAGCTTTAGCATGTTTTTATATGAATATACCAATAGGACATGTAGAAGCCGGACTGCGTACGCATAATATTTATTCTCCATATCCAGAAGAATTCAACAGAACAGCGGTTTCTTTAGTTACTATGTATCATTTTGCACCTACTGAACATGCTGCGACTAATCTGATACAAGAAGGAAGAAATCCGAAAGATATATATATCACAGGAAATACAGTCATCGACGCACTACAAACAACTGTAAAAAAAGATTATATTCATCCTGAGTTAGAAGCAGTCAAGGGTAAAAGGATGATTCTTATTACAGCTCATAGAAGAGAAAATCTTGGAGAGCCTCTTTTCAATATGTTTCGAGCAATAAAAAGAGTACTTGAGGATCATGATGATGTACGAGCGATATATCCGATACATATGAATCCTGTTGTCAGAGAAACAGCTGAAAAAGTATTTGGAAACAGTGACAGGATACGATTGATAGAACCATTGGATGTTTTTGATTTTCATAATTTCATGGCAAATAGTTATCTTATTCTTACTGATAGCGGAGGTATTCAGGAGGAAGCTCCGGCATTGGGAAAACCTGTACTTGTCATGAGGGATACGACAGAACGTCCAGAAGGAATAGAAGCAGGAACACTGAGATTGACTGGAACAGAAGAAGAGAGTATTTACAGAAATTTCTCTGAATTGCTTAATAATAGAGATGCATATGAAAAAATGTCAAAAGCAGTTAATCCTTATGGAGATGGACATGCATCGGAAAGAATAGTTGATATTCTTTTAAGATTTTAAGATCGGAGAGTGAATGAGTATTATTTCGTCATCATATATATATATAGTGATTGCTGTATTTGCAATAATCATTCTAACAACTGTAATCTTCATATTATATGGTAAAAGAAATAAATCTTTGCCCATGGATGAGATGGAGGGGCATGATTTTGAGTATTACTGCGCCGAACTTCTTGAAGGCATGGGCTTTGTTGAAGTCGAAGTGACAAAGGGAAGCGGTGACTTCGGAGCTGATATCTTGGCCGAAAAAGACGGGATAAGCTATGCAGTTCAATGCAAATGCTATGACAAGCCGATCGGTGTTAGAGCAGTTGAGGAGATCTATGCGGGCAGGGATTATTATGACAGGATGGTCGGTGTGGTCATGACCAATCAGTATTTTACCCAGCCGGCGGTTGATATGGCAAAGAAGCTAAATATCCTGCTATGGGACAGAGACTATATCAGTGCCAATGATAAGGAGATATAAAACAGGCTATGAGTGATAAGATTGCACAGGCTGTAAAGAGCTTTCTTGATGAAAGTGAATTTATAAAGATGTTAAATATCGAACTGTTGGAAGTGGATGAGGAACATGCGAAAGGGCGCATGCCGTTTGATCAGAAGTATCAGAATCCATACGGGACGATGCATGGAGGAAGTCTTTATTCTCTTGCGGATACCATAGCGGGAACACTTGCCAACATGTCCGGCAAGGCGGTTACTACCATCGAAGGTAATCTTCACTTTCTGGAACCTGCATGGAAGACCGAGTATATATACTGCGAAGCAAGGCTAAGGCGTGGAGGGTCTCATATAGTAACAGTTGATGTAGACATCACGGATGATAATGAGAAACTGCTAGACTGCGGATGCTATACATTTTTTAGAACAGATGTTGATATAGTTTAATGAGGATTGACGATGTCAGGAGTACTTTACCTCTGTGCTACACCGATAGGAAACCTGAGTGATATGTCTCCCAGAGTCATAGAGACTCTAAAGGATGCGGATCTTATTGCGGCCGAGGATACAAGAAACAGCATAAAGCTTTTAAATCACTTTGATATAGACACCCCCATGACAAGCTATCATGAGTTTAACAAGGTCGAAAAGGCCAAGACACTTATAGGAAAGCTTAAGGAAGGCCAGAATATAGCACTGATCACCGATGCGGGAACACCAGCTATATCCGATCCAGGAGAAGTGCTTGTCAAGATGTGTCAGGAAGAGAATATTACAGTCACATCACTTCCCGGACCCGCGGCATTGATCGTTGCGCTTACTCTTTCGGGACTTTCTACCAGGAGATTTTGTTTTGAAGGATTTTTGCCTCCGGAGAAAAAGGAACGCAGACGTATTCTTGAAGAACTGACAAATGAGAGCCGAACCATCATCTTATACGAAGCTCCACATCATCTAAAGGGAACTCTTGCAGAACTTAAGGAAGCGCTTGGCGACAGAAGGATAACTATTTGCAGGGAGCTTACAAAGAAGTTCGAATCCGTAATGCCGACAACGATCTTTAAGGCAGTGTCATATTATGAGGAAAACGAGCCAAGAGGCGAGTATGTTCTTGTTATAGAAGGCAAATCATTTAGGGAGAAGGATGAAGAAAGACAGCTTGGTTTTGTTAAGCTGTCTATTGAAGAACATATGAAGCTCTATGAGGAACAGGGAATCGATCGCAAGGAAGCCATGAAACTGGTAGCAAAGGATCGCGGTGTTTCCAAGCGTGATATATACAATGCGTTGTTAAACTAGGTCACTTTTATAAAATACATAAGGGCGATGCATTCTTTATATGGATGCATCGCCTTTTTCTTGAGCAAACAGGTACGTACGTGTTATAATATACTCCGCATTGTCAAAAATCTGCAGTCATGCAGAGCATTTAGAAAGAAAGAGGAAAAGCATATGGATCCCATTATTGTAAGTTTATTGGAAACTGACGCATATAAATTCTCCATGGGACAGGCTATTTATCATCAGTTTTCCGAGTACAAGACCACATGGTCGTTTAAGTGCCGCAACACTGACGTGCACTTTACAGATGAAATGATAGAAGAGATCAAGAGACAGATTAAGATGTACTGTGATCTCAGATTCAATGAGGAAGAGCTAGAATATCTTCACAACATCAAATGGATAAGAGGTTCATACTGCGATTTCTTAAGACTCTGGAAGCCCAGATTCGAGGATTTCACATTTGGAACGGATGCTCCCTGCGGTCTTACTATAGAGACAGGTGGAACATGGCTCAATACTTCAATGTATGAGATACCTACACTGGCCATCGTAAATGAGGTATATTTCCGCATGGCTCATAATTATGACGAGCTTATCGAGAGCTTTAAGAGAAGACTTGATGAAAAGGTCAACAAGCTCAAGAACGGTGAGTTTGAGCTTGGTGCTTTCTCTGAGTTCGGAATGAGAAGACGTCTTTCTGCAGAAGCTCAGGATCTTGCGGTAAAGACACTCAGTGACAACAAGTATCCTTCATCTACATTTGTGGGTACATCAAACGTATATCTGGCAAAGAAATACGGCATCACTCCGGTCGGTACAATGGCGCATGAATGGATCATGTGCGTAGGTCAGGGAACTCATAAGCATAATCCTGCATATTCTAACTGGTATGCACTTGATGCATGGGTTAAGGAATACGGAGTATTAAACGGAACAGCACTTACAGATGCGATCACAACCGACTGCTTCTTAAAGGACTTCCAGCTGACATATGCTACACTGTTTAGCGGTGTTCGTCATGACAGCGGTGATCCGTTCGTATGGGGCGACAAGATGATAAAGCATTATGAGGAGCTGGGAATCGATCCCCATACAAAGACGCTGCTCTTTAGCGACAGCTTAAACTTTGAAAAGGCTACAAAGATCAAAAGGTATTTCGAAGGCAAGGCAAAGGTTGCATTTGGAATAGGTACATACATAGCAAATGATACCGATGTCGAAGCATTGAATATCGTAATGAAGACAACAGCCTGCAACGGCATGGATGTTGCAAAGATAAGCGATGTTGAAGGCAAAGGCATGTGCAAGTCTCCTGAATACGAGCATTATCTGAAGAGATGTATCACATGGAGAATGGAGCACGAGACAGGATATAATTCGCTCAGAAAGTAATATTGTTTTTTATGAACGAACCAAACAAGAAAAGAGTTAAAAAGCGCAAAAAGATAGACAGACAGGCTCGCATACGACATCTTAAGATGATCAAGATCGGTGCGGTTGCGGCGGTTTTGATCCTTATCATATCCGTGATAGCCATTCTGAATCCTTTCGGACATCGTGACGGTATATCTATAGATAAAGAAGATATAGAATCTGCACAGCAGCAGGGAGCTTCTGAAGAAGTTGAAGAGGAAACAGGCTACAAGCTTTCGGAAGCCGAAAAGAATGCAGCGATGCAGAGAATAGCTGCAACTGACGGACTCGAACAGGCATGGGAGGACAGCTGGCTTAAGAAGATAGATATATCGGGTGATACATGTGATTATCTTACGATAGATAACTGTGAGATAATGAGTGATGATCATTCCATGGTAAAGGTTGAGGGAGTGCTTGAGGGCATACCCGATTCGGATTCGGAGGATCTATATCTTTTCGCATTAAACACATATGAGAATTCTATCCCCGAGGGAGCGGAACCTGCCGATACCTATCGTATAGAAAAGACTGATCCAAGATTTGAGATGCATGCCAACTTAAATCACAAACAGGCTAATACGAGACTATTTAAAAAGTTTGTGGTAGCGGCAAAAGTCTCTGGAAGATATCAGATACTGGGGACCAGCAGATATATCACAAATCCCGAAGAGATCGCAAAGGTAAATGCCTATAAGACTCCGGCATCTGTAAAAGGTCTCATCGTAGATCCTAACAGGATACATGGAAGCGAGCTTGAGGATCTTGGAGTAAAGCAGGGAGCATACAACATACCGCTCGGTTATATAATGGGCGGTACATCCAGCGCAAACAAGGCTACGATATACTATGACTACGGCGGAAAGACATATGCGTTTAACGGTCAGGCCGTAGCCGAATTCGATATAATATTCGGTTTGCTTCAGAAAAAAGGCATTCAGGCGACGGCAGTCATACTAAATAACAGCAACGGAGCTTACCCTGAGCTGATACATCCCAATGCAAGAAGCGCATCACAGTCATGGTATTACATGTTCAACGGTTCGGATGCGGCAGGTGTAAATGCGATGGCTGCAGCCGCAACGTTTTTGGCTGAAAGATATTCCGGTGCGCACGGCATGATATCCAACTGGATAATCGCTAATGAGATAAATGCGACAAAAGAGTGGAATCATTACGCAAATGTCGATCATTACACATATACGGATGAGTACGCCAAGGGCTTCAGGGTTTTCTATAATGCTATAAAGAGTGTCAACGGAAGCGCGAAAGTTTACATGCCGCTCGATCAGACATGGAACAGAAATCTAAACAACGGAGATCATGACGGCAGAGACGTGCTGGATGATTTCAATAACATAATCAAATCAAAGGGAAATATAGACTGGGATCTTGCATTCCATTCATATCCCGTACCGCTGACCAATGCGGCATTCTGGAATACGGGAAGCTTTGCGAAGTATACTACACAGAGTGTCGATACTCCGATGGTCAGCATGAAGAACGTTAATATCGTGACCGATTATATATGCACAAGCAACTTCTTAAAGAGTGACGGGACCACGAGAGATGTGTTCATAAGTGAGGTCGGCTTTACTTCAACATCCGGCGAAGCAACACAGGCAGCCGCAATAGCTTATGCATATTATATATGTGAAAAGAATCCTCACATAAACGGTCTTATCATAAATCATGAAGTGGATGATGCATTCCAGATAAGCCAGGGACTTGCGGTGGGACTGAGTCATGCCAACGGAGCAAGAAAACAGGCCTACGAGGTATACAAACATCTTGATATGGCTGATTCGCAGGAATATACAAAGTTCGCGCTCGATATAATAGGGGCGGACAGTTGGAGCAGTATTGTAAAGTATTGGTAATCAGAGGAAGAAATCATGGCAGAATGGTGGGCAGGTGTTGTTGAAACATTTGTAAGTTGTTTTATAAAAGATGACAGATACATGCTTTTGGTAAGAGGTATCGGAGTAACGATCAAGGTATCGCTGCTTGCGGCCGTGCTTGGCATAATAATCGGATTTATCATAGCGATCTTTAATCTGTCGGAAAAAAAGCCGCTCAATATCATAGGTAAGATATATACGGACATCATCAGAGGAACACCTTCGGTAACACAGCTGATGATCATATATTTCGTAGTATTTGCTACCGTAAACTGGGAGAAGTGGATAATAGCGGCAATAGCTTTCGGTATCAATTCCGGAGCATATGTATCAGAGATAATAAGAGCTGGTATCCTTTCGATAGACAGAGGCCAGACCGAAGCCGGACGTTCACTCGGACTGAATGCAAAGCAGACCATGATGGAGATCGTTGTGCCTCAGGCTGTAAAGAACATCTTCCCGGCACTTTGCAACGAATTCATCACACTTATAAAGGAAACTGCCATAGTCGGATATGTAGGACTCATGGATATCCAGAAGGCGAGCGATTTCATTAAGAGTGCCACATATAAGGCATTCATGCCGCTCATGGGAACTGCGATCATCTATTTTGTTCTTATCAAGATACTGACAGTGGCACTTGCCAAGTATGAAGATCATCTGAGAAAATCTGAGATCAGGTAATGAGGAAAGAATGATGGAAAAGAATGCAGTGATAAAGGTAAACAATCTTCATAAGAGTTTCGACCAGAAAGAAGTACTTGCAGGTATTACTGAAGAGATAGATGAAGGTGAAGTGGTCGTTGTCATCGGACCTTCAGGTTCGGGAAAGAGCACATTCCTAAGATGTTTGAATCTTCTTGAGACACCGGATGAAGGCGAAGTGTATATAGACGGTGAACAGATAAATGCCCCGGGCGTTGATGTCAATGTGGTAAGACAGAAGATGGGCATGGTATTCCAGCATTTCAATCTGTTCCCTCATCTTACGGTCTTGCAGAATATAACTCTTGCACCCGTAAAGCTTAAAAAGATGACACCGGAGCAGGCGCATGATAAAGCAATGGAGCTTCTGGGGATAGTAGGTCTTGCAGAAAAAGCGGATGCTTATCCTGGATCTCTTTCCGGAGGACAGAAGCAGCGTATAGCTATAGCTCGCTCTCTTGCAATGGAGCCTGAGATCATGCTTTTTGACGAGCCGACATCTGCACTTGATCCGGAGATGGTAGGCGAGGTTTTGGATGTAATGAAGAATCTTGCAAAGAGCGGTATGACAATGGTGGTAGTAACACACGAGATGGGCTTTGCAAAGGAAGTGGGAACAAGACTCCTTTTCATAGATGAAGGAAAGGTCCTTGAAAGCGGAGATCCCAAGGAAGTATTTGATCATCCGACCCAGGAGAGAACAAAGGTATTTTTGAGCAAAGTATTAATTTAATAAATATATGTAATAATTCAGTATTTGTATCAGATTTATTACACTTGTTTTGGTATCCTATCAGTAGTTGAAGGAAACCTATGAAGGGTTGAAACTATTGAAGGAAGAGGAAGTAGCTCGTGGGTAAGAACCGCGGGCTGTTTTCTTTGTGGGAAAACCCCAAAAATCTTGACACAGCCTTAGAATTTGCTAAACTGATGTTTATCCTTATATAAAAGATTGGAAAGAAGGTACATATTATTATGAAAAAGAAGAAACTTATTCTATCGGCATTGATTATCACGCTCTGTGCATTGATGCTAAACGGCTGCTGCATAAAGCATGAGTGGGAGGAAGCAACATGTGAGGAGCCCGAAACATGTTCAAAGTGCGGAAAGACCAGAGGCGAAGCACTCGGACATGACTGGGAGGATGCCGACTGTGAACATCCCAAGACCTGTAAGGAATGCGGAGAGACAAAAGGCAAGGCAAAAGGACATGACTGGGAAGAGGCAACCTGCGAGACACCCAAGACCTGTAAGAAGTGCGGAAAGACAGAAGGCGAAGCACTCGGACATGACTGGGTAGCTGCAACAATAGATTCGCCTAAGAAATGCTCAAGATGCGGAATCGAGGAAGGTGATCCCGTAAGCGTCAGGGTACTTAATACTGATATGGGTGTTGACTGGGATACCAGAAGATATTCAAAAGACAGATGTGTTTGCGTCAAGCATGCAAACAATTCAATAAAGATGTGGTTCTTTGATCTTGATAACAACATGATCTACAATGAAGACTATGCATTAAACTACTATGGTTCATGGAGCTACTCTACAGCCATGACAGATAAGATCGCTCTTATCACCACAAGATCAAGGGAAGACGGCAAGAACTGTGATATCAGATTCTTTGACTGGGACGGAAACGAGGTTTATACAACTACTGTTGAAGAGCCTTATAATTCATACTACGTATTCTACAAGACCAATGATAAAGATGTAGTTGAGATGCGCTATGCAAATACAGACAAGGCAATCTGCTACTTTGATACAAAGACATTCAAGCAGATACCTGCAGATGAAGGAAACTACGTGCCATACGGAAGCGATATCTCATATGATGAGAGCAGATGGACGTATTGCGAAAAGGAAGAGGCAGTAGACGGATACTTTGTCGGAAATGAAAAGACTCATGAGTGGGGCTATCTTGATGCAGACATGAATGAGCTTAAGATATACAAGGATGCATCGGCATTCAACTGCTACGGATATGCACTCGCAACAGAGGACGGATACAATTACGATATCATAGACAAGGATCTTAATGTTGTTGCCAAGGATTACCTCAAGGGAAGCTCAGCATATATAAGCTGCAGAGGTTCGGCGGTACTTATGTGCGAATCAAATGAAGGCGGCAAGGCTATAATCGTCGGAGAATAAAGCAAGTCTTGACAAGATCGCAGAATTTGCTAAACTGATGTTTATCCTTTTTAAGCATTAAAACATTTATATAAGAAAGAATAGGAGAAAGATATGAAAAAGTTATTATCAGTTTTACTTTTAACAGTAATGATGTCAGTCATGCTTTGCTCATGCGGCGGTTCGAAAGGCATCAAGTTCGGTACAAATGCAGAGTTCCCGCCTTTTGAGTATGTAACTGCAGCTGGCGTTATCGGCGAGTACGACGGTATCGATATGGCTATTGCCAAGGAGATAGGCGTACAGACAGGAATGGATATCTCAATTGAGAACATGGAATTCGATTCTTTACTCATCGCACTTGAGAACGGACAGATCGATGCAGTTATCTCAGGTATGACCATAACAGAAGAGAGAGCAAAGTCAGTTGATTTCTCAGTACCTTACTATACAGCTACTCAGGTTATGATCGTTGATCAGAATTCTGATATCAAGACAGCTGCTGATATGGCAGACAAGAGGATCGTTGTTATCCAGGGATATACAGGAGAGCTTTGTGTTCAGGATCTCGGATATGACTATGAAGCATTCAAGAAGGGTACAGAAGCTATCCTCGAGCTTAATAACGGAAAGTGTGATGTAGTAGTAATCGACTCTGCAACAGCTCAGAAGTACGTAAAGGACAACCCGAATCTTAAGATCGTTGAGGATCCCAGTGCATTCGAAGCAGAGGAATACGGCATAGCTGTTAAGAAGGGAAATACAGAGCTTCTTAACAAGATCAACACAGCTATCGAGAAGATGCTCGCTGACGGAACAATTTCCGAGTGGAGTGTAAGCTACTCAGAAGCTGAGTAATATATCTTATGATCAAAAAGGCAGCTTACCACTTTCTATGTGTAAGCTGTCTTTTTTTAAGCTTTAAATTGTGATAGAATTGTTTAGATAATTGATTGAGTGAATTATTCATATAAATAAGACTTATTGGTTCAAGGAGACATATCATGAACAGAGGGAAATACTATTTGACTACAGCCATAGCATACACATCGGGAAAGCCGCATATCGGCAATTCATATGAGATAGTCATGGCTGATGCGATAGCAAGATTTAAAAGACAGCAGGGTTACGATGTCTTTTTCCAGACAGGAACCGACGAGCATGGTCAGAAGATAGAGGAAAAGGCAAAGGCTGCCGGGATAACTCCCAAGGAGTTCGTAGATAATGTATCGGATATCATAAAGGATATCTGCAGGATACTCAATATCTCATATGACAAGTTCATCAGGACCACAGACTCAGATCATGAGAAGCAGGTTCAGAAGATGTTCAAGCGCTTCTATGATCAGGGTGATATCTACAAAGGTTCGTACAAGGGTATGTACTGTACACCCTGCGAATCCTTCTGGACAGAGAGCCAGCTTGTTGACGGCAAGTGTCCGGACTGCGGACGTGATGTAACACCTGCTGAGGAAGAGGCATATTTCTTTAAGATGAGCAAATATGCGGACAGACTCATTGAGCATATCAATACTCATCCCGAGTTCATACAGCCTGTATCGAGAAAGAACGAGATGATGAACAACTTCCTTCTTCCCGGACTTCAGGATCTGTGTGTATCAAGAACAAGCTTCAAATGGGGCATCCCAGTTGATTTTGATGACAAGCATGTAGTCTATGTTTGGCTTGATGCGCTCACAAACTATATAACAGGTATCGGATATGATGCAGACGGAAACAGCTCAGATCAGTATAAGAAATTCTGGCCTGCAGACCTTCATCTCATCGGCAAGGATATCATAAGATTCCATACGATCTACTGGCCTATATTCCTTATGGCACTGGGTGAGCCGCTTCCAAAGCAGGTATTCGGTCATCCGTGGCTTTTACAGGGCGGAGAGAAGATGAGCAAATCCCGCGGAAATGTCATATATGCAGATGATCTCGCAGATATGTTCGGTGTTGATGCCGTAAGATACTTTGTTCTTCACGAGATGCCTTATGACAATGACGGAACCATCACATGGGATCTTGTTGTAGAGAGATTCAATTCCGATCTTGCCAATATCATAGGAAACCTTGTTAACAGAACAATATCAATGAGCAACAAATACTTTGACGGTGTTGTAACAAAGACAGGTGTCGAAGAGGCTGTTGATTCAGATCTTAAGGCTGTCGTATGTGAAACTAGAGACAAGGCAGCTGAAAAGATGGACGATATGCGCATGGCCGATGCTGTCAGCGAAGTACTTGCTCTGTTCAGACGCTGCAATAAGTATATAGATGAGACAGAACCCTGGGTTCTTGCAAAGGATGAGGCAAAAAAGGACAGACTCAGCGAGGTAATGTACAACCTTACGGAATCTATCTGCATAGGCGCAAACCTTCTCATCCCCTACATGCCTGAGACAGCAATGAAGATACTTGATCAGTTAAACGCATCTGTAAGAGATTACGACGATCTTGATAAATACGGTCTGTATGAGTCTGGAGCAAAGGTTACAGACAAGCCACAGATTCTGTTTGCAAGACTTGATCTTAAAGAAGTAACTGCAAAGGTTGAAGAGATCCAGGCAGCTCAGAGAGCGGAATATGAACGCGAGAACGGAATCACATCCGAGGATGAAGAGGAAGTAATCGATATAGAGAAGAAACCTGAGATAAGCTATGACGATTTTGCAAAGCTTCAGTTCAGGGTCGGCAGGATAATAAAGTGTGAGGAAGTTCCAAAGTCAAAGAAGCTTTTATGCTCACAGGTCAAGATCGGAAGTGAAGTAAAGCAGATAGTATCAGGCATCAAGCAGCATTACAGTGCAGAAGAGATGGTAGGAAAGAAGGTACTTGTACTTACCAACTTAAAGCCTGCGACACTTGCAGGTGTCGTATCCGAAGGTATGCTTCTATGTGCAGAGGATGCGCAGGGAAATCTGTCACTCATGGTTCCTGAAAAGGATATGCCTGCCGGAGCGGAAGTTTGCTGATGACATTAAAAGACGGTACAACATATACGATCATTCCATGTCCGGCGGACAGATGGGATGATGCGACAGAACTGGCTTTTCGCGTGTTTTTGAAATATGAAGCCAAAGAATACGGAGAAAAAGGAACAGACAGCTTTGCCAGATTCCTTTCTTCTACGACACTTGAAAAGCTTTTTAGAACTGGCAGGTACATTGTTTATACTGCCATGAAGGGAAACGATATCTTAGGACTGGCTTCTTTAAGGAGCGGAAATCATCTTTCTCTTCTGTTTGTGGATGAGGCTTATCACAGACAGGGTATCGCCAGTGAGCTGATAAAGAAGGTACAGGATTATCTGTTAAAAGAGACACAGTATCAGACGCTTACTGTTCATTCTTCACCGTATGGCATCCCGTTTTATGAACGGATGGGATTTAAGGCGACTGATGAACAGATAACAGCAGAAGACGGAATCATCTACACACCGATGCAGATGTATATTTAAGAGGGATCAGACATCCCTCTTATTTATTTTCAACTTTAAGGAGGATACGGATCATGTTGCTGTCACCGCCGGGTATGCTGTCGAAAACGACCTCGGGAAGACCTGTTATATTGATCGGTCCTACAGGTTTGAGTCCTCTTTTTAAGGCTTCGTCCCAGAGCATTGAAAAAAGATGATCTGATTTGTAATAGTTTCCGCGACAAACCAGGGTCAGTGCTTTGTAAGGATCGCTGTAGATTACATTGTCATCATCGAAATTACTCATGGTTGGTATTAAAAGCCTGCATTCATGCTCCCTGTGATCGAAACTGCCTATCATTTCACTTTCATCAGCCACATGAAGCATCATGATCCTCTCGCCGGTACCTCTCATATTTGCGCTTATGAATTCATTTAAGCCGTTAAGGGCAAGTCTTCTTACATGCTCGGGACCGTAGATTATGCGCGAGTATTTAACGTAATAATGACCTTCAGGCATTTCGGTTTCTCTGATCTGTATATCATTTGTTTCATTTATCTTAAGACTCAGCTCTTCAAGCTCTCGCAGAATGAATTCATGATGATCTCTGAGTTCTGCTATACTTTCGCGTATCCTTAAGGGATCCTCATACAGATCCGCGATCTCCTTCTTTGTAAAACCCAGTCTCTGATAGTTTAATATCCTTATTACTTCCGCGACGCTTTTGCAGTCATAATATCTGTATGAATTGGCCGGATCTATATAGGCCGGCTCAAGCAGGCCTTCATTTTCCATGCGCAGTATTGTCGCCCGGCTGACTCCGCAGGTCCTTGCCAGTGATGTTATTGAAAATATGCCTTCAGGCTTGTCGGTGCTGTTATCTCTGTTCCAGTTGCCGTACATATCTGCCTCCTGATATAACGTGTTCATGTATGGACATGTTTATGATATAATAAATAAAACAAAATTACAACATGCAATAAAACAACAAAAAGTTGACATGTTCATAGGTGGACATGTTATAAATTGTAATTAGTGGAATAAAACATACGGAGAATGAGTAATGGAAAAAATCAGGATTATCACGGATTCGGCATCGGATATACCGAACAATGACAGTATACCGGCAAATCTGAGCATCATGCCTCTTACGATATTCTTTGGAGAAGAGGAATATCTTGACGGCAAGACCATAACAAACGAGGAGTACTACAACAAGCTTACCGGAGGAGACATACTTCCCAAGACCAGCCAGGTTACTCCCTATGATTTTGAACAGGAGATTCAGAAAGCCCTTGATAACGGAGAAAAGGTCATAGTCATCACTCTTTCAAGCGGCCTTTCCGGAACATATCAGAGTGCATGCATAGCTGCTTCCAACTTTGACAAGGATGTAGCGGTAATCGACAGCTTTATGGCTACTGTTTCAGAACAGATACTTGTTAAATATGCACTTGAGCTTGTAGAGCAGGGCATGGAATATGACAAGATAGTGGAAACACTTGAGAATGACAAGAAAAAGATCAAGCTTGTCGGACCTCTTGACACACTAGAATATTTAAAGAAGGGCGGAAGGATATCCGCTGCTGCGGCTGTATTCGGAAGCGCTCTTTCGATCAAGCCGATAATAACGGTTGTTGAAGGAAAGGTTGAAGTAATAGCAAAGGCAAGAGGCAGACGAAATGCCATCGAGAACACTCTTAAGATAGTAAGAGAGAGCGAGACGGGAATAGATTTTGATAAGCCTTATGCTGTAGGCTATTCCGGAAATGACAAGGACATGCTGAATATCTTTATAGAGAGCAGCAAGACAAACGGAAATATAAACATCGAGAACTGGCCTGTAGTAAGTATAGGTTCAACGATCGGAACATACACCGGACCGGATTCGATAATCTTCGGATATTTTGAGAAATAATGATTAAAGCTCTATCCAACGGATAGAGCTTTTTGTATAATGATAACGGTTAATTGTTCCGCTATGGGAGATATCTGATGAAGAATACATTTGGACAGTCTTTGAGCGTGACTCTGTTCGGTGAGAGTCACGGTCCGTATATAGGAGCCGTGCTTGACGGTCTTGCACCGGGCATGGATATAGATGAAGATTTCATAAAGCACCAGCTTGATCTGAGGAGACCTTCGGGAAAGATTTCCACAGCCAGAGTCGAGCAGGATGAATATGTACTGGCGAGCGGAGTCTTTAACGGAAAGACTACGGGAACACCGTTATCCATCCTCATACCAAATTCAGTGCAGAGAAGTTCTGACTATGAGAACAGACCGCGTATCGCACGTCCGGGACATGCCGATTATACGGCATCGATAAAATACCACGGATATGAGGATTTCAGAGGAGGCGGTCACTTCAGCGGACGCATAACCGCTGCGATAGTTGCATCAGGTGCGATAGTCATACCCGCTCTCAGGAAAAAGAATATAATGATCGGAACTCATATAAAGAGCTGCGGCGGGATAAAGGACAGAGACTTTATAAACTATGCAGATGATATAGAAATGCTGTCAGATACCAATTTCCCGGTTCTTGATGAGAAAAAAGCTGTCGATATGCGCCAGATGATGGAAGCAGTTGCCTGCGAAGGTGACAGTGTGGGAGGAGTTTTGGAGACTGTCGTGACAGGCATGCCAGCAGGAGTCGGCGAGCCCTGGTTTGAGACAGTTGAGGGAAGACTCTCCTATGCAATGTACAGCATCCCCGCAATTAAGGGTGTACAGTTTGGCGAAGCATTTGACATGGTCGATAAAAAGGGCAGCGAATACAATGATGCATTCTGTATTGATGAAAGCGGTGTTGCAACAAAGACCAATAACAACGGCGGAATCAACGGCGGCATAACAAACGGTATGCCGATCCTCTTTAGATGTGCGGTCAAGCCGACCCCTTCCATCTACAAGGAACAGGATTCGATAGATCTTAAGACAAAAGAGGAAGTTAAACTAAAGATCGAGGGCAGACATGATCCTGCGATCATCCACAGGGCACGAATAGTTGTTGACAGCATGACTGCGATCACTCTTTATGACATGCTGGCACAAAGATACGGAACGGATTTCTTTTTGGGAGAGTAACGGTGAAGATAAGAGTCATAAACGGACCAAACTTAAATATGCTGGGTATCAGGGAACCTGATATTTACGGCAAGCAAACCTATTCAGATCTGGTTGATATGATTAAAGAGCATTCGTCTAACATCGGTATAGATGTCGAGGTAATGCAGAGCAACCATGAGGGAGACCTGGTCGATATGATACAGGAATGCTACGGAAAGATTGACGGTATCGTTATTAATCCCGGAGCGTATACTCATACAAGTGTTGCCATATATGACGCTGCAAAAGCGGTATCTATACCGACTGTTGAAGTTCATATTTCCGATGTGGACTCAAGAGAAGCTTTCAGACAGACAAGCTATATCAGAGCAGCATGCATAAAGACAATAACGGGTCACGGATTTAAAGGATATACAGAGGCTATAGACTTTCTGAAGACATATATTAAGGAGAACAGCTGATGAATGCTATCATCAGACAATCAATCGCAAACGGAGAGGTCAAGGCGCCGCCTTCAAAGAGCATGGCGCACAGGATGCTTATCTGTGCGGCACTCGCAGACGGGACAAGCCGGATAGAAAATATAGCTTATTCCGAAGACATACTCGCGACCATAGACTGCATACGTGCTATGGGAGCAACTGTTGAAGAAAATAAGGATACTGTGACAGTTACAGGTATCGGAGGAAAAAAGATAACTCATCCGGTTGAGTTTTATTGCAGGGAGAGCGGATCAACGCTTCGCTTTTTTGTGGGAATAGCTCTTGGTGTCTGTCCGGAAGCAGTTTTTTTCGGAAGCAAGAGGCTCATGGAAAGACCGCAGTCTGTTTATGAAAAGATCTGCAGCAGTCAGGGCATAGTTTTTGAAACAGGCGAATCGATACATATCAGGGGAAATATCAGTCCGGGAGAGTATGAGCTTGCCGCAAATATCAGCAGCCAGTTTATCAGCGGACTGCTTTTTGCACTCCCGATGTTGGATAACGACAGCACGATCAGATTTAATACAGATATTGAGAGCGGTTCATATATTGAACTTACGATCAAGGCGTTAAGTGAGTTTGGCATAAAGGTCATATGGACAGATGAAAAGACTCTGTTCATAGAAGGAAACCAGACTTATCAGTGTACAGATACAGTAGTTGAGGGTGATTATTCAAACGCAGCATTTTTGGATGTGTTCAATACCATAGACGGAGAAGTTACGGTAACAGGTCTTAAAGAAGACAGCATACAGGGTGACAGGGTATATAAAGAACTGTTTGAAAAGATAAAGGAAACAAAACCCACGATCGACCTTTCCGACTGTCCGGATCTTGGTCCGGTGCTCATGGCTGCGGCTGCATGCAATAACGGAGCCGTATTTACGGGAACAGCCAGATTAAAGATCAAAGAGAGCGACAGGGGAAGAGTCATGTGTGACCTTCTTTCTGAATTTGGTGTTGATACGGTCTATGATGAAGACCGTATAGAAGTAAAGAAATGTACACTTAAAACTCCCGCAAAAGCAATAGACGGCTGCAATGACCACAGGATAGTCATGACTGCAGCAACTCTTCTTTCGATCACGGGAGGACAGATAAGCGGTGCTCAGGCTGTAAGAAAGAGCTATCCGGATTATTTTGACGTGATAAAAAAGCTGGGGATAGAGGTAGAGACAGATGGAATGGATTAACAAGAAGACTATTCTGATAGTCGGACTCGGACTTATGGGCGGCAGCTATGCCATGGCCTTAAAGAGACTCGGCTATACGGTAACAGCCATAGATACAAGTGAAGAGTCAATAGACTATGCCATTAAGAATTCTATTATAGACAGAGGGAGTACAACTCCCGATCAGGAACTGATAGGGGGAGCGGATGCGGTTGTATTTGCTCTTTATCCTAAGACGTTTGTTGAGTGGATAGATAAGTATCAGCAGTATCTTAAGCCCGGGATCTTTATAACGGATGTGACAGGAGTAAAGGAGTGTATCGTTTACAAGATACAGGAGATACTCAGAAATGATGTAGAATTCATAGCATCCCATCCTATGGCGGGAAGAGAAGTATCGGGAGTAAAAAACAGCAGCGATATGATCTTTCGGGATGCAAACTATATCGTGGTGCCTACTGAAAAGAATACTAAAGAGGCAGTCGAATGGTGCATGATGTTGGGACGCATACTCGGATTCAGAAAGATATCGGTACTGTCGCCTGAAGAACACGACAGGATGATCGCATATGTATCGCAGCTGACTCACTGCATAGCGATATCCTTGATGACTGGAACAGATCTTGAGCATGTGGAGAACTTTACCGGAGATTCGTTCAGGGATCTTACAAGGATAGCCAGGATAAACGAAAACATGTGGAGCGAGCTGTTTTTGATGAACAAGGACAGCCTGATATCACAGATGGACAGGTTCATTGATGAACTGACTCAGATAAGACAGCTCATAGTCGATAACGATACTGAGGGACTTAAGGAAAAGATGAGACTGTCAACTGAGCGCAGGATGAGGTTTGACAAGTAATGAACATGGAATTTGAAAAAAAGCTCGCATTGCCCGGCGAAGTGCAGGAGGACAATCCTCTTACAGCCGAAATGGAGCAAAATATAGCGGATAAGAGAAAACAGGTAAAGGATATATTCGAGGGCAGTGATGACAGACTTCTGCTCATCATAGGTCCGTGTTCCGCAGACAATGAGGACAGCGTGATAGATTATATATCCAGACTCTGTCCCATCCAGGAAGAGGTTAAGGACAGAATACTCATTGTCCCGAGAATATACACAAACAAGCCCAGGACCAACGGGGGCGGTTACAAGGGTATGCTTCATCAGCCCGATCCTACGGGAAAATCCGATCTGTATCATGGCATAGTGGCAACAAGACACATGCACATGAGAGCGGTACGTGAAACGGAATTTGCCTGTGCGGATGAAATGCTCTATCCGGAAAATCATCAGTATCTTGATGATCTTTTAGCCTATGTAGCGGTCGGGGCAAGATCTGTTGAAGACCAGCAGCACAGA
>JAEEGI010010349.1_pt1 | contig 20273 bp, 18 predicted proteins | sample 8958751 | NCBI WGS metagenome assembly JAEEGI01 (sample SAMN16246545, study PRJNA631951) | gut metagenome | biome: gut microbiome; feature: rumen; material: KS-attached | host: Bos | place: Iran: Karaj | collected 2018-10 | reverse complement strand
GGTTGCCGGCCATGGGGCATCTTCCAATTTTGAGGCTAATTCTAGTGTCCAATACATTGTATTATCTTTTTGTGTTTTACTCTTTTTTGAGGGCGCAAAAGTACAAGTATTTTTGGAACTAGCAAGGTTTTTTTAGTAAAAATAACGATTTTTTATTTATTTGATTCCCAGTTATTTTCACAAATATTGTCTAAAAAGCCAAAAAATCTTGCCAAAACAAAGAAATAATCCGAAAGGCGATTCAGGTACTTCAAATCAAGCGAGTCAACTGGGTGCTCCGAAGCCAATCGCCAACCCTGACGTTCTGCTCGACGGCACACTGTGCGGCACACATGAGCATAGGAAGCCTTTAAGTTGCCGCCCGGGATGACGAAACTCCTCAATTCGGGTAGTTGCTCGTTCATCACATCGATTTCGTGCTCCACAAAAGCCACATCTTCGGGAGTCAGCACAGGGATCATCTTCTTCACTTCAGAGTTTTCGTCCAAAGCAAAATGCGACTCGATGGTGAACAACTTGTTTTGCACAGTGTCCAGCACGGTCTTCATCTCGGGGGTGACGCCTTCCTGGTCATAAAGCACACCTATGAAAGCACTCAGTTCATCGACAGTGCCGTAAGCCTCTACTCTGTCATCATATTTCGCAACGCGCAGACCACCAATCAACGAGGTCTTGCCTTCGTCACCAGTTTTGGTATAAGTGATATTCTTCATTTTTTTCTATTTATCTCAAAACTTACAAAACACAACAAAACCAATTATTTTTCAGTTGTAGGAAAGCTGCCAACCGGCGGCTTTCCACAGCCAACCAGTTGGTTGGGCCACATGTTCCAATTAATAAAAGGTTTTTCACGGTTTTGATTGTTTTGTGATTATTAATACTTCAATACAAAATCTTGTTTCTCAATGCCTTCTCGGAAGAAAACAATGCCTACAGAGTACAAATCCATGCTCAAGGTAACATCTTCGTCGGCGATAATGGCTTCCCATGCTTCCTCTGTACGACCCGAATGATGAATTCCCTCAAAAATGAGCACCGTCTCCTCATTGGCTTGCGCGTATGCTTCCTCAAGTTTGTTCCACGTATCCTCACCAAAGTCATTCAACCCAAAAAACACGTAATCGAGGCTCAGCCGCTCCAATTGCTCCTGTTCGGGTTTGTCACGACGCAACAGGTTGACGTTGACCACACCCATCGAATACATAGTATCAAGGAAGTCGGCCGAATGATCGAGATAGACCTTGGTTTGCAAGTTACCTAAAGCCAACGCCGTAGTATTGAGTGCCGAAAGCGTGCCAAACGACACCACAGCTTCGGGCTCAAGATAATTAACCAAACGATAGAGCAATCGCGCTTCTTTTCGACGCGAACGTGTGGCATATCTCTTTCCGTCCAACAAGCGACTGATTCTCAGCATGGTATCATAATCGATATTGGGACCTTTGTCGTACAAGACTTTGGTCATAAAGTCGTAAACAAAGGGCGAATGCACCTTATATTTGCTCTTGCGTCGGAACAAGTATTTCAGATAACTCGTCACCATAACTCAATCATATTGAACCTTTTGCAGATAAAACACCGAGCGCTTGGTTTGGGGCTGCGTGCTGTTTTGGATGATCTGTGAACCATAGATGAGAAAACGGTTGCCGTACCATTGGGCCATCTGAGCAAAAAACTCGTCCTCCACAAAATCGCCGCCATGGGTTGGAGCCAATTTCTCGCTCTGTTGGTTCATCAAAACTTGTGCGTCTTTGTCGAAAGCAGTGTATCTCAGGTTGTTATGGTAAGGCGAGGCCACTACAAACTCGTCGTAACAAACGCCTTCAGAGGCATGGGGAAAGAGGTCGTAGGTGAGCTCATTATCGAACTTCACCGACTGTTGCCATTTCAAATTGCCGTCATGGTCGAAGGCTAAAAGCACCTCGCTAAAGAAATCGTAACCGTCGAAGATGGTGTAGGTGTAAGGATAGCCGCCATAATATCCGTAATAGCCATAGCTCATGCGTGTCTCGGTATGGTAATAAGGCATGAAGGCCTCAACAGCAAACACGGTCAGGTCACCAAAATCGGTCAAGCGTGGCGTCAAGAATTGGAACGCAATCTCGCCTTTCGTAGCCTTATGGTTTTTGCTCAGTTTCAGTTTCTCTTCGTGCAACTTGACACGGTCGGAAGCCGTCAAGGCATGCTCAATCTCAGGCATGTCCTTAAACAAATACACCTTACTATCGGGTTCTCCGTTAACAAAGCGCATCCAAACCACGCCGAGGCTCTCTTTGTCGAAGTTTTCGGTCACACCTTCAAAGTTGACTTTACGTCCCGTCTCTCGTTCCAAAGTGCCAATGACGACAAGGTTTCTGCTCTCATCGAAACGGAAGACCATGCGGCCCAACGCGGAATTGGGGATGTTTTCATACCTATAGCTGCCTTGCGGGTTACCCATGGACGAATAGACATTAAACGAGGTGGACACAAAGTGCTTGTCCACATACTCCTTGGCCGCCACCACGAAACAATGTTCTTTCTGAAAGGCTTCTGTTTGGAACAGCACAAAACTCCCTGAGGAGGGCGTCACCACTCGGCATTGGTTGTTCGAAAGGTCATAGAAATGCAAAGCCCCATTACCGCTTTTGTTGTTGAGCGCCATCATCATCGTGCCGCCAGCGACTTCGACCGACAACGGCACTGACTTCTCAGGCCATTTGTTCCAAAAGGTCTGGTAGGTCTTTTCCTCCCGATTGAAACTCACCACAAGAAAGTCCAGTGAGTCAGCAGCTTTTTTGTTGCCCTCGTTAGTAAAAAGGAAGGCTGCAAATTGTTCGTCACTGCCCGAGTCGACAAATTTAAGCTTGTCGGGCAAAGGAATCAAGTCGCTGCGGGTCTCGTAGAGGCTACTGTCGACACAGGCAAAGTTCCACAAGCGATGTTTGTCCTTGTCGGTCTTTTCGGTATCGTAAACCACGAGGCCACCTTTTTCATCAAACGACTGAAAATGAAAGTTTTGCTCCTTGTTCCAGCGGTTTACCTCATAGCGCACAGGCTCCACCTGCTGGGCCGAGACCCGGTTTACGATGAGAAGGAGTGCTATGAGGAGGAGATTTTTCAAGAGATAGGTTTTACTGACTCCCCCCATCCCCCTCTAGAGGGGGAGCAGCTTTTACTTTTCATGAAGCTGCTCCCCCTTCAAAGGGGGTTGGGGAATTCAAAATACTTGTTACTTACTTAGAACTTCACGAACTTCGATACTGCCGTGCTGCCATTGGCGAAACGGAAATTGACAAAGTAAACGCCACTTTCAAGCTCATTCACATCGAGTTGAGCATTGCCAGCTGCAACATTCATCTCGTTCACCTTGCGGCCTGTCATGTCAAAGACACTGACTTGAGCATCGTTGTCTAACACAAACGACACCTGATTGCAAGCAGGATTGGGGTAGAGGTTGACGGAATGGGTATTGCTTTCGTTTACCGAGAGCAGGGTCTTGGCTGTCAACTTCACGTAGTCAATTTCCCACGAGGCAGCAGCCTCGTTCGTGCTGGTATACAAGAAAGCGAAGTGGTAATGACCAGGAAGAAAATCGTCGATGACAAGCACACCCGATTCAACCCACTCATAGTTACCCGTCGAGAAATCAAAGGCATCGGTGAGTTCGTTCCAAGTGTAATCGTTGGGTTCACTCACACCATCGTAGTCCATAGAGACAAACACCTGAAGATTGGGACCTTCAAACTTTTTGGCCGTACGGAATTCGAAGTGAAGCTCTTCATAGGTGTTGAGCGGGATATTGATGATAGGGCTGATGAGCCAATCTTGGTTTTGGTGGGGAGCGCTATCGGCATAGCCATTCATGTTGGCATAGGTCGTGCCTTGATAGCTACCTTGATGCCATTCCTGCTCGCCATAAGCATTGTAAGCAGTGAACACGCCGAGACCTTCATCGAAGTTTTCAAACAAAAGTATCTCAATGTTTTCTGTAGTAACAGTGACTATAGGATAATTGCCATCGGTCTTATAGTCGATGTTAGCGCCGCTGTTGGTGTAAGGGAAGATAGCGAAATTATAGGTCGTACCACCTTCCAAGCCGCTAAAGGTCACGGTTTGATCACCGTAAGCTACATTCTTGGCTAATAGGCCATCGGGAACAGGTGTGCCATCGGTAGGAACAGGAATATTGCCTGTGGAACCCACAACCAAATACTTATAAGGCAGTTGGTCTCCGGTGGCATCAATCCAAGTGAGAGTAACATTCACTTCATTAGGAAGTGAGGTGAAGTTAGTGGGATAGTTGGTCGGCTCAGGGTCGGGGTTGACGCCGCCACCAGCCTTGTAGAAACTGACGCGCGTGTCGATGTTTGAAGTCTCGGCATAGCAGCTGAAGAGTGGGGCATTGTTGGAGGTGTTGGGGTTGAAACGCATATTATTGCGTTCATTTTCACCTTGGGCCACGACTTCAGCCGTGCCATCTCCGTTGAATGAGATGCTCCATTGACCGTTGGCATCGAGAGCGGTCTGTGTCTTCAGTTGGTTGCTGCTGCTGCTTGAGGCATAAAGATATCCGCCTTTCACCTCGTCGAACAAGGTCCAAGCGCCAATGCTACCGCCTAAAGTGAATTGGAACACGTCTGTTTCGCTGTTGGGGTCAGTGCCAGGCGTCACTGTGATAGATTCGCCATTTTCGATCACAACCACAGCATTGCGGTTATTTGACTTTTGATAGCCCATGGCAAGGACTCCTAAGTCGTCATGATGAGCCACGATAAGATAATTGGCACCCGCCTCAAGGCCAGAGGCTGAGGTGACTTTTGTAAAGGTTGTTTGTTGCGCGATACCGCTTATCGAAAGGAGCAGTAAGGTCACTAATGAGAATAGAACTTTTTTCATTTTCGTTTGATTTTATGTTTGACAATTAGATTATAACTCCAATGTTTCAGCCTGTTCCACTGCCTTGATTTCAGGGATGACTTTCTTCATTACAGCCTCAATGCCGTTTTTGAGGGTCGACCTGCTGTGCGGACAGTTGCCACAGGCACCCGTGAGCTGCACCATGACAATCATGTCGTTGGTAAGTTCCACGAAGTTGACGTCGCCACCGTCTTGCTGGAGATAAGGACGCACTTGTTCTAGGACGTTTTTGACTTTGCGTAATATTGTTTCTTTGTCCATTTCTATCAGTTGTTCAGTTGGAAGTTTTTCATTTAAGCGTTGATGATGGCTTGTGCAATCTGGTCGAAGGCCTTGGTGACAGGCAAGTCAGCATCTAAGGCAAGCGGAGTACCGGAGTCGCCACATTCGGCAATCTTCTCTGTGATAGGAATTTGGCCGAGGAGAGGCACGCCAAGTTGGTCGGCAAACTCCTTGCCTGTCTCCTTGCCGAAGATGTAGTATTTCTTCCCGGGCATGTCGGAAGGCGTGAAGTAGGCCATGTTTTCCACCAAGCCATAAATCGGGATTTGCAAAGCTTCCTCCTTGAACATCATGGCAGCGCGAAGCACATCGGCGAAGGCCACCTTTTGTGGCGTCGTCACGATGAGAGCGCCCGAAACGTTGTATTGTTGCGCCAAAGTCAGCTGGATATCGCCCGTCCCAGGAGGCATGTCGACGACCATCCAGTCCAGCTCGCCCCAAAGGGTGTCGTTCATCAGCTGGTTCAAAGCGCTGGTGGCCATGGGACCGCGCCAAATGAGTGGTCGGTCGGCATCGACGAAACTGCCAATGCTCATCAGTTTGATGCTGTATTTTTCGATGGGCAGCATCACCGTTTTGCCGTCTTTCTCAAAAGCACTTGGCTGCTCGTTGCCCAAGCCGAACATCATCGGAACGGAGGGGCCATAGATATCAGCATCAATCAAGCCAACACGCTGGTTGGCACGGGCCAAGGCGATGGCCAAGTTGGCCGCCACCGTCGACTTGCCTACACCACCCTTGCCTGAAGCCACAGCGATGATATGCTTCACCTTCGAGAGGGCGGTCTTCTCCTCTACCACCTTAATTTCGATGTCAACATCGCCAAACACCTCAGTCAACGTGCGCTTGGCACCATTCACCAAGATGTCATTCTTGGGGTCGTTGGCATGTTCCATGACAAGGTCAAAACGAATGACATTGTCTTTAACCATCAGGTTTTCAACCATATTCAAAGCGATGATATTATCCCCTTTAGGGAAATAGATGACATCCTTTAGGACTTCCTGTACGTTTTCTTTATTTAGCATGATTTTAAATAATTATCGCTGCAAAGGTAATAAATAGTTTAGAGTTGAGTGTTTAGAGTTAAGATTTTTTCTTAATGCTCTACGACGATGCGTTTTGAGAGCATGCCGTTCTCTGTCATAACTCGTAACAGATAAAGCCCATCAGACACATTTTGCAAATCAACAATCGTTTGGTTTCCCTCGACTTCTTTCCGTATTACACACTGTCCTAAAGTATTGTAAAGCAAGACTCCGTTCATGCCTTCCGTTTCTATAGTGACAAAATTCTTTGTAGGATTGGGATATACTTTTACTTGTGTTTCATTCTCCTCAACGCCAGTAGGCGAATAATAGACATGCAACTCAAAGACATTCGGATAGTAATGACAGTTAGCGGGAGATGAGGTACAATCTATGTCGCGGTAATAGGCATAAAGACGATAATAATAGTCTCCTTCCTCCAACAGAGTGTTATCGGTATAAGAGACGGTCCCCGATCCCATCAGTTTAATGCGATGGTACTCACCATCGCTATCTTTTCTGAAAAGGTAATAGCCTGAAAGTCCATCATTGGGTTGTGGAGCCTCCCATTTCAGCTTAGCCTTATAATTGTCGGTATATTCAAAATCTAAATTACGGGGTGGATAACAAGGTCCAGCTGTAGCACACGATTCGTTGGAATAATCGCCACTGTCGCCGCCTTCGCTCAACACGCCCACACGATAACAATGGCCACCCATGGCAACGTTTTCGTCAAGGAAGGTCGTGTCTTCTTGTATAAGACGATATAACAAATCGTCGCGATAGATATTATAACCATAACCAGGATTTTCGACGGCATCCCAAATAAGCAGAATGGCATCGTCTTGAGTGGTGGCAATTAAATTTTGAGGCGTCTCGAAAGTCATTTCGTGACCGCAATTGTTGTTGGTCTCAAAGAAAACACCAACAAGCAAATCTTCAGAAGTGCCCGAATAGGAATACACCGTCTGCCCATTTGAATCCTTGATGACGAAGGCCATCTGGTTGACTATTTCTTCGGGAGCACTCCAGCTAAAGCTCAGGCGACCCAAAGGCAGTTCAGGTTCGATTTGAACCGCAGTAGACGTATTGGTTGTCATGCTGGTGATTTCACGCCCATTAGCTGAATATACCGTAATGGTGCCACCTTTCCAACCTTGACTATCGTTGGAGGTCATAATCAGTCGCCAGTTGCAGGAAGGTCCAACCAAGACTTTCATGACATTGGCATGTTTTCCGATACGACCATTTGCGACGGCATACACAGCATAATGAAATACATCATAGCGCGGCACGTTGGCATCCTCAAATTCAAGCGTTGCTCCCGGTACAACATCAGTTAAAGTCGCAATGACTTCGTTGTCACGCAGCACCAAAACTTGTTCGATAACATCAATTGGTGTGCCATCAAGGGTTGTAGTAGGATTGATCCAGTTGAGGCGCACTTTGAGATCGATGTCGGAAACGGGAACCGCAGTAAAGTCTAAGGGAGCAGAAGGTGTTTGGTTATAAACCTCAGAGGGAACGAAGTTGAACATGGCATCGGCGGGATTGGTGTATGGCGCATCGTCGATGAGATACCATCCGTCGGAGCCACCGCCCCAACCTAAGTTAAAGTGGAAGTAATCGTTGTCGTCGTAGCCGTCGCACACAAAGGCGTGGCAGCCACCATTGTCGCAGCCACCGTAATACATCGGCCAGCCCATGTCGAACTGCTCACGCACCATGGTCTTCCAGGTTTCGGTCTCAAAGTCATTGCGTCTGAGTTGCACAATGGAATCACTATAGTCGAAATAGGTATGCATAGCACCTGGAATGGGACCTGAGCCGCCGCCGCTACCATCGGGGCCGTAGCCCATATCAATGGTCACGCCGCAATGGAAGCACAAAGTTCCAGTGGCTAATTTTTCAGCCTCTGTAGAGTTGTTGTCCAGCACATTGGGCATGTTGTCCCAGTCGTAAATGGTATTGCCAAAGTCGGCACAAATCTGACCGTAAGTCTCATGGGTGTAACAATGGCTGCCGATGCCTTGGGCGGGATTAGCCCAGAAACGCATCAGCTGCGACATGGCTGTGGCAAGGCAACCCACGATGGCATGGCCACCCGAACCGGCGGGATCCTCAGGACAGCAGTAGTTATACGGATAAGTCTGATTCCATTTGGTTTGGCAGAAATAGCCCGTACCGCGACCTTTAATGCTCGACATGAGCCGTCCATGCTGAAGCACGCAGTTCCATTCCGCTGCCACATCGGAAGTGGCTACAGCATGGTGCAATTGTTGCATACACTCAGCCACACCGTCCAAATAATAGGTCAACGCTGGTGGAATATCTAATGCATTGAACGAAGACTCTTCAGAATAACCAATGATGGGGCGATGCGCATCGTTACCAGCGATGATGACGAAGGCATGGTCACCAAAATTGAATACAAAGAACGACTCATTTTGACCCATGTAAACAAGTTGGGGCGTTGCCCGCTCCATAACGAATTGTGCCATGGCGAATTTCTGAGCCGCCGTCATGGCGAGACTACGGTCAACAGGTTTGGCTTGAAGTATTATTACGCTGATAATCAGCATAAAAACAAATAGTAAAGTCTTTTTCATCTGCAAGGAAATGATTCTATTTGCCTGCAAATATAGTATTAATCTCTTAAAAATTCGGTCACCACCTTATTAAATAAATCCGCATTTTTGTTCGCCACAAAATGGTCACCTTCAATGATAGCCAGTTGCGCATTAGGCAAACTCTTGTAAATAAGTCGTGTATGCGATTCTTTAATCATGTCCTTTGTGCCAGCCATGACCAAAACAGGCATCGTCAGACAAGTCAATTCAGAAGGATCAATATGCGGCTCATTAACCATAAGGCTGAGCATCTCAGCGTTAAAAAGCGCCTTTTCGGATTTCTTTGAAAATAGTTTTGCAATACAGTATCCAATTTCGATGGGCCATTGGTACAAAGGCTTCACACCACTCGGGAAAAGGTTGGCACCATCAATAATCAGTCTTTCAGCCCGTTCCGGATACTTCAAGGCAAACTCCAATGCAATATTTCCCCCATCGGAAAAGCCCAATAAAATGGCTTTTTCGACGGATTTTTCGTTCATAAAGTCAAGCAGGTCTTCGGCAAATTGTTTTATAGTAAACGGTTTTTTACCTCTCGGTGATTGACCATGTCCTCTTGTGTCGATGGCAATGACATGATAATTCATCGAAAAATGCGAAATCTGATGCTCAAAATAATCGCAGCTCTCGCCGTTGCCGTGGAGCAAAATGAGTGGTTTGCCTTGTCCTTGTTCAATGCAGTGAAGCTGGATGTCAAGCATTAGTAACCAAAAGATTCGAACCCATCAAATGCGCTTGCCACTCCCCATACTGTTGCATAGAGAACTATCCAAATAATGATGCCGATGATGGAAATGATGAGACCTGCTATAGCCAAACCCTTTTGCTTATCACCGAATTTCTTCGACAACACCAACCCAAGGATAGAGAAGATGAGACCCAAGGGCGAAGCGACGAAGGCAAAGATAAAGCCCAAGATGGCGAACACGTTGGCACCCTTCTTTTGAGGGGCGGGTTGTGACGCATTTTCTCCAGCTTGAGCTTTTCCTGAAACGTTACTTTCCTTGAAATACTCTTTCCAAGGCAATGTCGTTTCTCCTATGCGCACAGAGTCGTTCTCATTTAGGGTGGCTGTGCCATTGATGCGTTGACCATTCACGTAAGTGCCATTGAGACTGTTAAGGTCGGTGATAGAATACGTTCCGTCATCAAAACGTATAATTTGAGCATGTTCACGCGAAACACTCATGTCGGTAAGCGTTACGTCGTTGGTGTCTAACCTACCAATTGTAATTGTTTGCATAGTTTTTAAGCTTTAATTGATATATGATGATACATTCGATTCTAAACTTTTCAGTTTTTCCTCAACGCCATCAAATGTTGGCGATCGGACTCAGGAAATTTCTCAATAGCATAACGCAACATGGTGCGTGGCATAGATTGACAACGCATTGAAAGCCATTCTTTCAGCCGCTGTTCATCGTGTTTGCCCGCTTCGCGCAAGAGCCATCCAATGGCCTTTTCCAAAAGGTCGTGAAGAGGCTGTGATTTCTCCAAAAAAATGTCGGCAATAGCATATGTGTCATCCAACTGATCGTGGCGAACAAACTGCATCGTACTCACTATCCCAATGCGTTGTTCCCAAATCGTTTTGCCATTGCGGGAAAGAGTATAAAGCAAGGTCCTATCTTTGTCCAATAGCCATGTACCAAGCAACTCGTAACTGGACAAGTCGACCAAGTCCCAATTATTGATGAATTCCATATGCGCCAAATAAAAGTCAATGCAATCTTGTTGACGGTTTTGGTCTTTCTTGGCATGTTTGAAAATTTGCACCAAAGTCAACAAGGCAGCCAAGCGAATCTCGTGATACTCGGAACCAATACAGATCTCTAAATCATCGAAAGAGGTCTCTCTCCAGCATTGTTTCACCACCTCGCGGGTCGTAGGTACCTTAATGCCAAGAAACCTATCGCCCTCTCCATACTGGCCCTTACCTGTCTTGAAGAAACGAGAAAGGTTGATGGCTTGTGCGGGGTCTTGACGAGAAAAAATTTCGTTATAAAGACGATTGTTCATGTAAACTAAGGCTTTCAAGGATGCAAATTTATAAAGTTTTTCATAATACATCCAAAATGTCAGGATTTTTCTTAATTTTGCACCCACATATAAACAAAATAAGATGAAAAAACTATCCCTCTTCCTTGTTCTGACCATGAGCACCTTTTTCGCCTTGGCACAGAACGGCCGCATTGACTTGCGCCATGAATCAAAAGCTGAGATCACAAAGAGCGAATTCACTAATTTCCGCGCCGTGTTCAGCTACGGCTCAATCGAAAGCATTGAAGTGTCTACTGAAAGAGGCACCTTCTCCGAAATTGCTATCGAAGGCACCTACGCCTCAGGTGAAATCGGAGCACCCGAACTGCCTGCCTCACACCAACTGCTGGCTGTGCCGTTTGGCGCTACACCGCATGTCACTGTAACCAGCTATTCAACAACTGACTACCGTCTTCCCGACTATGGCATCGGCACCCTCATTCCGCACCAGCCTTCTGTCCGCAAGGACCAGAATCCTGACGAAGTTGAGTTTGTGTACAACGCCGCAGCCTACCAAACCCGCAACCTCGCTACAGCACCCGAAGTCAGTATCGAAGTGCAGGGCATTATGCGAGGTATCCGCATCGGCTCGTTAGTCATCAATCCCGTTAGCTACAATCCCACCTCCAACACCTTGCGTATATTTAACGACATTGAGGTGGAAGTGAGCTTTGAAGGAGCCGACCGTGCCGAGACCGAACGTATGTTGCTGAACACCTACAGCCCATATTTCGACATCGTGTATAGGCAGATGTTCAATTACCGCCAAATTCTCGATGTCTATACCGAGCATCCCGACTTGATGGCTTATCCCGTACACATGATTGTCATTACCCCTGAAAACTACATTTCTGCGCTGCAACCCTGGCTCAATTGGAAGATTCAAAAGGGCTTCGATGTAAATGTGGTGACTACCGCTCAGGCTGGTGGAAACTATAATGCCATTAAAACCTATGTGCAGAATCTCTACAACACGGGTGTCAGCCAAGGCAACACGCCTACCTTCCTCGTTCTAGTAGGCGATGTGGCGCAAGTGCCCAATACCACGGGATCTTCGTCACAAAAAGTGACCGACCTGTACTATGGTTCCGTCGACAACGACTATTTCCCCGACATGTTTTACAGCCGTATGTCTGCTGAAAACACCGACCAACTAACTGCCATCATTAACAAAATCCTGCAATACGAGCAATACACCATGCCCGACCCAAGCTATCTGAACAATGTGACCCTTATTGCTGGATGGGACAGCTACTGGAATCCGCGTGTGGCTCAGCCCACCATCAACTATGGTACCACGTATTATTATAATACCGCGCACGGTTTCACCACAGTAAACGTTCATCTCAACCAAAGCCAATACAATGGCTGCTACAACGCCTTAAGCACAGGCGTCGGTTTTGTCAACTACACCGCCCACGGCGACAATACAGAATGGTCACAGCCCAATTTGACCAACAGTGGTGTGAACGCCTTGACTAATGCCAACAAATACTTTCTCGCCATGGGCAATTGCTGTCTGTCGGGTAACTTTGGTTATTATAGTCCTTGCTTCGGTGAAGCCATGATTCGCGCCGAGAATAAAGCTGCCTATTCTTACATCGGTTCTTGTCCCAGCACCTATTGGTATGAAGACTATTATTTCGCTGTTGGCGCCCACAATACCCACGGTGGTCCTACCCCGACCTTTGAAGGCTCTTCAACAGGCTGCTACGATGGCATTTGGATGGACGACACCTACAACACAGTATCCTCTATAGTCTTCTTGGGCAACCTCGCGGTATGCTATTCCCATACCGGAGGCTATCAAACCCACAGCAGCCCGCTGTATTACTGGCAGTCATATCATGTGCTCGGCGATGGCTCCATTATGCCTTACCGCGTGCAACCCACGGCCAACACTGTCAGCCACGCTAGCACCATTCCCGCAGGAGCCACCTCATTCACAGTGAGCGCCCAAGCGGGTTCGTATGTCGGCATCTCTCAAAACAATGTGCTGAAAGGTGCCGCTTTGGTTCCAGCTTCAGGTTCAGTCAATGTACCCGTCAGTGGCATCGGTTCGGGTCAAGTGAGAATTGTGGTCACTAAGCCTCAGCGTCAGCCTTACATCCAAGACATCAGCGTTGGTGGGGGTGGCACAACCTATACTATTAGTGTTTCGGCCAACCCGACCAACGGTGGTACCGTCGCGGGTGGTGGTGCTTACAACCAAGGTGCTTCCTGCACTGTCACGGCTACAGCCAACAATGGTTTCAACTTTACCAATTGGACTGAAAATGGCAATGTGGTCTCAACCAACAGAAATTACACCTTTACCGTCACTAGTAACCGTACTTTGGTGGCCAACTTCCAAGCACAACCTCAGAGTTACACCATCAGCGTGTCGGCCAACCCAACCAATGGTGGCACTGTAACTGGCGGCGGAACTTATCAACAAGGACAATCCTGCACCGTGAATGCCACACCTGCAACGGGCTACACCTTTGTGAGATGGACCGAAAACGGCAACCAAGTTTCGACCAATGCAAGTTACACCTTTACTGTCACAGGAAACCGCACTTTGGTAGCCCAGTTCCAACAACAAACCTACACCATCACTGCCACAGCTAACCCATCCACTGGCGGCACTGTCACTGGAGGCGGTACCTTTACCTACGGCCAAAGCTGCACTTTGACGGCGACACCTAACTTAGGCTACAACTTCGTCCGCTGGACCAAAAATGGGACACAAGTCAGCACTAGTGCCACCTATACATTCACTGTCACTGAATCAGCTGAATATGTAGCACATTTCAATATACAAACGTTTTCTATCAACGTATCAGCTAACCCGAGCGATGGCGGCACAGTGATTGGCGGCGGCACTTATAACTATGGCGCATCCTGCACCGTCACGGCCATACCTCACCAAAGATACGTCTTTGATAGTTGGACCGAAAATGGTGTCGTGGTCTCTACAGACCAAAGCTATACCTTCATCGTCAATGCTAACCGCAACTTGGTGGCCAACTTTGGCACGCAAATGGTTGAAATTATTGCATCGGTTGATCCAGAGGAAGCTGCAAACGTCAGCGGTGCAGACACCTATGAATATGGAGCCATAGTTACTCTTACCCTTAACCGAAACGAAGACTGGGCCTTCCAGAATTGGACCGAAAACGGCGTGATAGTTTCGGAGGAGATGACTTATACCTTCATTGCAACTGAAAATCGCAACCTCGTAGCTCACTTCGTGTACACCGAAGGCGTTGATGAACAGCCGGGCCAAACCCTCGTCATCTACCCCAACCCTGTCAACGACAAACTGACCGTTGAGACTCAAGATGTCCTCGGCACCGTCGAAATCTACAACCTCATGGGTGCGCTGGTCTTCAGCCAGAAGAACTGCGCCAACAAGGTGGAAATCAATACTACCGACTTACAAAGCGGTATCTATTTCATCCGCCTTACGAACGACAAAATTTCAGAAACCAGAAGGTTTGTAAAAGAATAAGTCAGATTATTTCAAAAACCGACCGTCTATCGATTCCTGAAGGAATGACATAGACGGTCGGTTTTGTTATGACATGTCTTGTTTTTCGTTCGGTTGTGGCACAGCGGCTCTACTTTGGTTGACAATCCAAACACCAACAAAGACCAGCACCATAGCTACCATTTTCTTCCAAGTGATATGGTCCAAGCCTATAATAATGCTGATAATAGTAGCAATAATGGGTTGCACATAATTGTACATACTCACCAAGGTGGGTCGTAATCTCTTCTGTCCAACAGGAATCAAAAAATATGCAACAAACGTTGCAAAAAACACCACATAGCCTACCTGCCAAAGGACCATGCTGTCCATCTGGCCAAAAGGTAATTGGAAGAAATGCCGCGCATTGAATGGCAAAGCCAGCAGCATGGAAAACAGAAACATCCATTTCATGAAGGTGACCACATTGTATTTCGAAATAAGAGGACGGAAAATACCGAGATAAAGGGCGAAGGTTAAACCATTGAGAACGGTCAAAATAATGCCTAAAGGTTTTGTTTCCGATGCACCGCCTCCAAGACTTACCGAGTTGAAAATCAATATAAGAACACCTGCTAAACTCACCAAAACACCACCGAATTTCTTGCCCGTGATCGGCTCTTTTAGAAAGATGGCCGCCACAAACATGGTCATGATGGGTGTGCAAGTGTTGGCAATGCTCAAGTCAATGGAAGTCGTCATGGTTATGGCCTTCAGGAAACTCATCTGGGTGAGGAAAAGCCCTAGCATGGACGCTACAAAAATCTGCAACAAATCCTTTGACGGCACTTTCTCTTTGGGCATAAAAAGGGAAAGAATCCAAAACAACAGTGTGGCACCCGTCGCCCGCAGGCAAAACAAGTCCATAGGTGTCAACACATGAGCGTTGGAAATGTTTTTACAACAAACGATATTGAATCCGAAGATACAATAGGCAGCAAAACATGCAAGATGCCCGACAAAAGTAGACGACTTATTCAACCCAATAGACATAATTCTCTTTGCGCGGTGCAGCCTCGGGATAATCGCCCTTCACATAGCCCAACACACAGTTGCCGATGCCGACATATTTTTCAGGAATACCAAGTTCTTTCAATATTTCTTTGCCTTCATCGATCATGAAAACCTCGCGTGCGCGATGCACCCAGCAACAGCCAAGACCTTTGGCATGAGCCGCGTTGAGCAGATTACCCATCACTAATGCACCGTCTTCCTTCCAGGTATAGACCGTGCTGTCGGCCAAAACCACCAGCACCACAGGAGCGCCGAAGAAAGGATCAAAATCGTCCCTACCGATGACAACGGAATTGAGTCGGCTTAACTTGTCGCGCAACTCACGGTTGGTGACGGCAAGGATGATGGCACTTTGACGGTTTTTGCCTGAAGGCGCATACATTCCCGCCTGACAAATCGCTTCGATCACCTCTTTGGGTGGCATCTCATCGGTATAGCTGCGTACGCTACGGCGTGTCATCAAGTCGTGAAGGGTAATATCCATAGTAATAAGTTATAGAGTCTCTCGAAATCGTTAGATTCGACGCTGTTAAATAATCTTCTTTTGAGGCGGCAAAGGTACACATTATTTTTGCAATTTTGCAGCCCGAAATTGGAATTAGATGCAAAAAGTCAAAAGTTACGTCTTGCCCATCGCCATCGTCTTGGGATTGCTGCTGCACGACTATTGTGCCGCCCTCAGCGTGGTGGTGCCCTACATCATCTTCACCATCATTCTGCTGACCTTCACCGCTGTCGACATCCTCAAACTTCGTTTTAAACCCTTGTTTGCATGGATCATCCTCTTTCAAGTAGGAGTGAGTATAGGCGGCTATGCGTTACTCAAAGTGTTGAATGTCAACGAAATCATCGCCGAAGGAGTGTTGATTGGCGTGTTGTGTCCCGTGGCAGCCTCGGTGGCCGTGGTCAGTACCATGCTGGGTGCCGACCGCAACACCGTGACCTCATACACCGTCATCGGCAACTTGATTGTTTCACTCGTTGCACCCGTCTATTTCTCTTTCATCGGTGTAAACCAAGACATGCCGTTTTTCGATTCGTTTCTGCAGATTCTGAGGCGCATCGGAACCGTCATCGGGTTGCCTTTCTTCGTGGCCTTGGCCTTGCAGCTCTTGTGGCCTAAAGCCAACCGTTTCATCAGCCGTTACAAGGGTCTAGCTTTTTATCTTTGGGCTGTGGCCTTGTTCCTGACTTTGGGGCAAACCATCCATTTCATTTTCCTCAACGGCAAGGGCAATTGGATCAGCATCCTTTGGTTGGGCATCTCAGCATTGTTATTCTGCATCATCCAATTCGGGTTGGGCAAATGGATTGGGCACAAATATGGCGACACCATTGCGGGCGGGCAGTTGTTAGGACAGAAAAACTCCGCCATGGGCATCTGGATGGCTAACCATTACCTCCACCCTTTAGCTTCGGTCTACCTGGCCTTTTATTCGGTCTTCCAGAACCTGTTCAATAGCTGGCAGATCTGGTATTACGGGCGAAAGAAGAAAAATGCATAAAACACCAATCGACCGACTATAGATTCCATACAGGAATGACATAGTCGGTCGATTGTTGAATTTTAAGATAACCAATTACAGCGAACTGTAGCTCGGCGAGAAAGTATCGCCTTGGTTGATATCGCCTGTAGCGATACCTTTCTTCAGCCAACGGGAACGCTGTGCCGAAGTGCCATGGTTGAAAGTCTCAGGCATAGTACGTCCATAGGCTTGCTTTTGCAGGTAGTCATCACCGATTTTGGCCGCTGCATTGAGCGCCTCCTCAATGTCGCCATCTTCCAACGAGCCGAACATCTTGTTGTCGTGGTGAGCCCAAACTCCAGCGAAGAAGTCGGCTTGCAGCTCAAGGCGAACACTCACTTCATTTGATTGTGGTGTATTCCGACCATAGTTTGCCATCTGCTGATGTGCTTCACCTAAGATGCCGAGTTGATTCTGCACATGGTGACCCACCTCGTGCGCAATAACGTAGGCATAGGCAAAGTCGCCATCGGCACCAATCTGTTTCTTCATGCTCTTAAAGAATTCAAGGTCGAGGTAAACGGTTTCATCAGCTGAGCAATAGAAAGGTCCGCTAGCCGAGGTAGCGTTACCACAACCCGAATTGACGGCATCGCTGAAGATGACCATCTTGGGTGGCTGGTAAGTGCGACCCAACTTTCTAAACTCCTGTGTCCAAACGTCTTCCGTTCCAGCAAGAATCTGCTTGCAGAATGTCATAAGCTCTACGTCGACTTGGCTGTAGTCCTTGCCATCTTCGACATACTCGGTAGAGTTGCCTTGTTGCATTTGTTCCATAACAGCACTGGCATCGCCACCCATTAAGCTAATGATCAAATAAATAATAAGGCCGCCAATGCCAATTCCTCCGGCAGCTGCCACTGTTTTTTTTCCTCTGCGGTCTTCCACATTGGTACTTTCTCTTCTTCCTTCTAATCTCATGGTGTTTTGTTTTTAGGATTAATGGCACAAAAATACAGAAAAAAGGATACCTGCGTATTACAAGTGACTTTTTTTTTCACAAATATTGTGTTTTTATTGCTACTTTTGCCCTCAGAAAATCATCTAAATTATCAAAACACAAATACTAAAACATCATGAAAGCATTTGTCAACGACATTGAAGTGCGCACGTATTACGGTGCAAAAGTGAAATCGGTCGTGCTGGCCTACTGCCGCGCGAATAACCTGCCTCTCAATCTGGAGGGCATAGAAGTGAAAGATGCCTACGGCAACATCGTCGGCCTTGATGGCTCGTTGCGTGCCAATTCGAAAATCTACGTCAAATTCTAAGTGTCATGAAGAAAGTCAGCAAACTTGTGTTGGTGGCCTTTGTCGCCATGCTTTTCCTTTCGGCTTGCGAGCCCAAAGAACAGAAACTCTACATCGTCTCCACCAATGACATGCACGCCAACATCGACAACTTCCCTAAGATGGCTGCACTCATCGACAGCCTCCGCAGTGTTCACCCTGACTTGCTGCTTTTCAGCGCAGGTGACAACCGCTCCGGCAATCCCATCAACGACCGCTACACCGAGCCCGCCAAGCCGATGTATGAATTGATGAACGCCGTTGGCTTCGACCTTTCGACCTTCGGCAACCACGAGTGGGATGGCGGCCCAATAGCTTTACGTAATGTGTTGGGCTGGGCAAAATTCCCCTTTGTCTGTGCCAACGTCACTTTTGATGACACCTTGCAGATGCCCAACGTGAAACCTTACCAAATCTTTGAGCGCAATGGCTTGAAGATTGGCGTCATCGGTGGCATCCAGTTGGGCGAGAACGGCTTGCCCGACTTCCATCCGAAGAATGCAGACGGCTCACATTTCGTGCCTATCACTGACGTGTTGCCACAATACATCGACGAACTCAAAGATTGCAACGCTGTGTTCCTCCTCTCGCACTGCGGTTTTGAAGAGGACATGGAAACCGCTGCCCAATTCCCTCAACTCGATGCTATCTTCGGTGGACACAGCCACACCCGCGTGGCCGAGAAGCAAATGTCGGGCAACGTGATGGTCACGCAAGCCGAAGCCAAGGTGAAATTTGTGACCCTGAGTACTTTTACTTTCCGTGACGGCAAAATCGTCGACAAGGACATGCAGCTGCTCTCCATCAAAGAGTTCCCGAAGCGCAACGCCGAGGTGCAGGCCATGGTTGACAAATACAACAGCAACGAATTCTTCCGCACTGTGGTCACCACCAACCTCACGCCAATCGACAACTACGAGTCATTGGGCTGCTTGATGACAGATGCCATCCGCTACACCACAGGCTCCGATATGGGCTTCCAGAACCCTGGCGGCGTGCGTTTCGACACGCTCTCGGCACGCCCTGTGACGTTGAAGGACATCTTCGCCCTCGATCCCTTCGACAACGAAATCATTGCCTTCACGCTCAGCGGTCAGGAAATCATCAACTTGATGAAGTCGTGCTTTGTCACCGACGGTGGCCCCATCTACTGTTCGGGCTGCTCCTATTCTTATAAGGTGGATGATGAAGGCCAAATGACCGACATCGAAGTGACCTTGGAAGACGGCAAGCCTTTGGACCTCGAAGCCAAGTACAACATCGTGATGAACAGCTACATGTCGAGCGTATTCGACTATGAGCATGAAGATGACGGTCACACCACCTTCCGCAGTTCCAACGAGCTGATGCTGGAATACTTGACAGAGCATCCCGAGATTGATTACGGGAAGACGAATAGGGTGAAGGAGAAATAATAGATTCCCTATGGGAATGGAAAATGTCAATAGTGTAAAGCGGCGGCTTTGGACTTTTACAATTCGTAAACGCTACAAGCCGCCACAGTTTTACAAAAAAGGTACTCCATTCCCAAAGGGAATCTCAAATACTTTTGGCACGGTTTTGGTAAGAAAAACAAATGAACACTAAATCTAATAGATGTCAAACCCTTAAAAAATCACCACTATGAAAACCAAGAACATCCTGATGAGCATCCTGTTGGTAATAGGATCCATCGCAGCAAAAGCAGCCGGAGGCTACCCACCTGAACTCGCCTTGGTCTCACAGCCCGTGATGGTGTACAACTACAACTCTGTCACGGTCATTTACGACGTGGAGAATATCGGCGACTACACCTATAGGGGTTACGTCTCCCTCTACCTCGACCCCGACTACGGCTACAGCTACGCCGAGAAATACGTCAGAGTGTATCCCGGTCGAATCAAGAGAATCGAAATCGACATCCCGCTGTACCGCATCGACAGAAGGTTCGCCTTCACCATCATGCCCTACTATGAGTTAGGCAACGAGCTCTACAGCTTCACCACCTTCGAATACTTCGAGCCCATCTCCTTCTACTGGAATGGTCCGCGCACCGAGCGCTGGGTGGTCATCAC
>JAEEGI010010348.1_pt1 | contig 20274 bp, 23 predicted proteins | sample 8958751 | NCBI WGS metagenome assembly JAEEGI01 (sample SAMN16246545, study PRJNA631951) | gut metagenome | biome: gut microbiome; feature: rumen; material: KS-attached | host: Bos | place: Iran: Karaj | collected 2018-10 | reverse complement strand
TCAGATACGGATGCAAAGACCCAAAATCATCTATGTTAGGCCAATTACTCCCCTTATTATAAAAAATAAGTGTAACTAATAGGAAGAATAACTCCCTATCAATTACACTTTTATGGTACTAAAATCACTGCGCAGCCGTACACTGCACATTCCTATATATACCAATGCGTCCCCGCGCCCGCGAAGCCATCAGTTATTAGTCGAAGCCGATATCGCAACCGCCGAGGAAGTTGCCACCACAACGAGCATTGCTACCTGCTGGGCTATTATTCTTGTGAGCGTGCCGGCGGTGACTGTGGCTTCAGCCTTGGCTTTGTCGTCAAGATGAACTGCTGAGAAGATAAGCGCAGCAAACATAAGACGAGTCTGCTTGGTCATATACCAGAAGTTGAAGCCCGGCTTTGTTCTAAGATACTCTGCTGTTCCCACAACCTCAGCGACGATATCCTTAGGCTCCATCGGAATATTTACCAAAAGCCCTATGGATGCAAGCTCGTACTCCTTGCCATACTTGATCCCCGCTTCATTAAATGCATCGGACAACTTACGTATCCTGTCGCACTTTTTCTTGTATGCTCCGTCAAATGTCGTAAGAACCTGGCACAACGAATATGCTGAATTCTTATATAACATAAAGTCATTTTTTATCTCAAGATAAGTCGACTCAAGCTCTTTTAATATATCCTTGGTCTTCTTATCGGTCATTGCAAGAAGAACTGCCATGCATGTATCTTCATCATTGGTAAGAAAAGGATGCGCCGACTTCATGCCTTCCATAAGATCTTCGGTCTTTTCTATTATCGCATCCGCCTCATCAGCTTTTCCTGCATCGCAAATGATCACAGCGGATAAAACCCTGAATATCGAACCAATGAATTTACCTCTTTGAAGTTTTTCATAAATTTCAGTGACATTATTAAGATACTTCTCCGGATCATCGGAAAGTGCCATTTTGGATGAAATAAAAAGCTCATTATTTCCACGAAGATATGAAAATGCGCTATGTTTTTTACGTAAAAGTTTTCTGCACTCTTTTATTGCCTTAACTTCCGTTGTCTCATCTCGATCAACAAAAGCAGTTGCAGCAATTACCTGCATAAGGCTGTCCTCAAGCATAAATCCTCTGTAGATCAGATTTCTGTTTTGGACTAAAAGATCACATTTTTCCATTACTTCGGTCTGCATTGCTTCTCTCCTTCTACAATTATCCAAAATATCATATACAATATGATACAGTGCTGTCAATGAAGATTACAGAGTAATTTGCGTACAAATTATTACTTTTTTCTTTAATATAAATAAAATAACATTTCGCTCGCGAAATGTTGCGCGCGAGCGGTATTGCGAAGCAATTATCTACCACTCCGCGAGCTGCGCATCTCTGCGGAGCATTTTTAATTGAATAGGAATTTCCTATTCAAAAACAAAGAGTTGCTTTGCAACTCTTTGCGCGCCGATGCGCGCAAGCTTTAGCTTGCATAATACTTCTTCGCATCGGCCGCATCCATAGCGGAGCGTTTTTAATTGAATAGGAATTTCCTATTCAAAAAACAAAGAGTTGCTTTGCAACTCTTTGCGCGCCGATGCGCGCAAGCTTTAGCTTGCATAATACTTCTTCGCATCGGTCGCATCCATAGCGGAGCGTTTTTAATTGAATAGGAATTTCCTATTCAATTAAAAATGAGCGACGCAAAAAAGCACCGCTCAAAATACACTCATCATTCGCCTGAAAAAGAAACTCTGACCTCGCCGGAATCGGACCTGGCCGTTATGCTCTTGCCACTTCCATTATCCATTTTAAAAGAGCCTTCCATCCTATTTTCTCCCACAACAACATCTTCTCCATCGTCGGAAACAAGGTCAAACGAATAGTCATTCGGTCCGACTATATCAATTCTTATATCATTGCCGGCCTCAAGATTTGCTGTGTTTATCCTGACATCATTAAGTGTGATCGCATCACTTGAAGACTTCGCATCAAGATTATTTATAGTGCACTTTTCGGCAAACATCTCCTCATCAGAATTCTCAAGTGTAAGCTTATCAAATTCAGAATTATTGAGACGAATTTCTCCATCCGAAGTCTTTACGCTGAGGTCACTTGATGAAACATTATCAAGTTCCACATCGTCGCAATCCGACACAATGCTTCCGTTCACATCAACGCCGTCAATAATTATATCATCATCGTCGTTTTTAATATCAACATTCAAAGGCGCTGCATCTTTGGGTACAGTGATCGTATAATTGGATTCTTCATGAAAACCTATAGCGTAGTCCCATGAAAAAAAGTATAACGCATGCTTAACAGCAGGCTGATTGATTGTCAAATGCTTACCGTCCTGACTTACTTCAGGTATTTTTTCCTTATTTACATAATACTCAAGCTTATATTCATCACCTTCAATAATACGCACATCTACAGAATCAGCGTTAATTGTTAGTGTATCAAAATCAGAGATATCAATTGTTCCGTTCTCTTTACTGCTATTGTAGTCTTCAACGTTTTTGTTACCGATCATTATGACGGGAGTTGCTCCGCCCTTTACTCCCAAAGCCACGAATACCGCACCGGCAACTACCATTGAAGCGGCGGCAATAAGAATTACTTTTTTATTCATTTATGCAACCCTCACTCTCTTCTTTGAAACTTTTGAAACAATAGATCTGAATAATTTTCTAAGTGCAGCCGTAAGTGCGTAGGCCATCAAAATTCCGCCGCCAAGCGATACAAGGCCGTAGCCTAAAGTAAACATCTTCTGCGAAAATCCCGGAACGGCTATGCTCCACGGAATCGCAAGCGCTCCGACAAATGCAGTGGCAAGTATCGCAAAAAACATCACTATTAAAACAAAGATCATCGTAAATACCAATATCGCAATCGGAAGCGACAGCGGAAGCGACAGTATACCGAGTATGATAAGCCATGCTGTTGTGGCACTTCCCTTTACTGTCTTCTGTTCACTTACATTATCCATATGTTTCTGAGTGCACTGGCTTATGATGTCCGAAGCAACTTCCTTCGGTGTTCCGAGCTTAGCCGCAACATCCTCATCATCCGCAAGCTCCATCTCCGAAATATATTCGTCATAAAAACGGATTGCATCACTTCTGTCTGCCGCGGGAAGATATTTAAGCTTTGCATTAAGCTCCTTCAAAAACTGTTCTTTGTTCATTACACTTTTTCCTCCGTTACTCCCTCCGACGGCTCCAATCCTGTCCCCTTGATAAGGCCGTCGATTTTTCCCTTATATTCATTCCACTCGCTTTCATAGAACTCGAGCATTTTTTTACCTTCTTCAGTGATAGCGTAATATCTCCGATTTCTCCCCTGATAAGGTGCATCATATGTCCTTAGATAATCTGCCTTCTGTAAACGTCTGAGTACCGGATAAAGCGTTGATTCCGAGACATCTACGACCTGCCTGACTTTCTGCGTAAGCGTATATCCGTATGAATCTTCACTTCGGACAATCCCCAAGACACATGCATCGAGTAAAGGTGCCGTTAATTGATACGTCATGCACTCACCTCGCTAAACTTGCTTTGATACAATATTATATATCGTATAATATTACGACTGTCAAGGTTATCTCCTGTGCGGCAAAAAAATTTTTCTCCCCCAAAAACAGCCCTTTTGTTAATTCTCTGTTATCCCACAAAATCTCAGCATTCAACTAAATTTCAACGATTTCCACTCAAAATCACAAATCCGATAATATTATTGCTAATTTAACAAACTTGTGTTATGTTATGAAAAGATTAATTATTATAATTTTGACGAGGAAAAAAATGAAAAATATAATTAAAATTGCATCAGCATTAATGGGTGCTGTTATATTCATGGCACAGCCAATCGCATCCAATGCAGCCGCTAACGGAAATATAGATGAAAATATAGTAAAGGTACCTGAGATTGGCATAGAGGTTAATGTTCCGGCACAATATGATTTCCTTTTTGACAGACAGAGATCATATCGTAAAAATATAGATGAATACGGAATATCCTCCGAAAAGCTTATGAACTCGCTAAGAAACAACGATACATATGTTGATGCCGTCATGCTGAAAAGAGATTGTTATTATGAAGCATCAATATCCAGCATCACCGTTTCATCTCAGGCCAACATAAATATGCTAACCGACGAAGAGATTGAAGAAATTGCTCAGGATCTGGCTTCATCAGCTACATCCTACGGTGCGAGCAAGAATGATGTAACTACTTTTGACCAGGTCTGCACCATTAACGGCAACAAGTACATGGGACTTTCGACGACGTATACCGACGACGGAGAAGTGATGAGTGTATATTCGCTCTCAACAATGTTCCATGGAAGATCATATTATTTTAATGTAAAAAGTGATAAGCAAGGTGTAGGTATGGGAGAACTCAGGAAATATTCCGAAGAACTCATAAAAGGCACAACATTTACGAATCTCGCATCAGGAGCACCCGGATATTCCGGAGGTTCGCAGCCCGCTCCGGCACAGGGTTCGGGTTCACCTGAAGATGTTGATCAGGCTGTAAATAACACAGACACCTATGAGACTTATCAGGATATAAGCAGCCAGCAGACAATCGACATGAACGCATTTTTTAACAGCCGTCCCGGAATCGGCCAGTCAGACGACGAGCTCTTTTCCAATCCCTATTACTGGGCAGGAAGGATTTTCTTTGGAGCAGTGTTTGTGATCATTGTCGCAGTAGTGGTCAAAGTTGTCGTCAGCAACAAAAAGCCCCAGACTATCCTCCAGTCAACAGGGTGGTACGATGAGCAGTCCGCAAACAATAATACTTACTACAACGGACAGCAGATGAACAACAATACTTTCTACAACGATCAGCAGATGAATAATAACGGTTACTACAATGACCGGCAGATAAACAACAATTACTACAACGATCAGCAGGCTAACAACAACTATTACAACGAACAACCCGCAAATAACAATAACTACTACAACGGCCAGCAGCCGGATAACAACTACTACAACGATCAGCAGATGAATAACAACAACAATAATAATTACTACGGATAAATAAAACAGGTAGTCTATGAAGAACAAAGACGCTTTTCTGTATAAAATAATACAGCCTCTTATCAGACCTATTTTTAAACTTTATTATAATCCGACCATTGTGAATAAAGATTATATTCCAAGTGAAGGAAGCGCTGTTATCGCAGGCAATCACAAGCATGCCCTCGATCCTATCCTGGTAGATGCCTGTACCGGCAGAGTCGTTCATACTCTCGCCAAAAAGGATTTGCACGACGGCCCGTTCGGAGGTTTTTTCAAAGCAATCGGAACGATTCCCGTCGACCTGCATGCCGAGCATAACAAAGAAGCGCTTAACAGTGCCATCGATTACCTGAAAGAAGGCAATCTGATAAATCTGTCGCCGGAAGCAAAGCGTAATTACACAGACGAAGTACTGCTACCCTTTAAATTCGGCGCGGTCGTAATGGCCAAAAAGACAAACAGCATGATAATCCCCTACTCTATTACCGGCGACTACAGATTCAGAAGTAAAGACCTAAAGATCGTATTCGGTAAGCCCTTGGATGTTTCAGCTCTCAGTGTTGAAGATGCAAACGTCTTATTATTCGAAACAGTAAAACAGCTGATACTCGATAACAGGAAATAACCGTGAGGATTAAGTATGACAAATACAGTTAAAACTCCCTGGTACCGTTTTTACAACGGAATAAAAGAGCACCTGGATTATCCCGACATATCTTTGTTTGAGCTGCTTGAGCAGACTGCCGGCAGTCACCCGGACAACATAAGTTATAACTATTTCGGCAATAAAAAGACCTACAGACAGTTTCTGGATCAGATCGACCTGTGTGCGCGCTCATTCAGAAATTTAGGCATCGGCCCCAAAGATAAAGTAAGCATCTGCATGCCAAACACACCGGAAGCGATCATAAGCTTCTATGCCCTAAATAAGATCGGTGCGGTTGCAAACATGATACATCCTTTATCCGCAGAGCCCGAGATAAAATACTTCATAAACATATCAGACAGCAAATACATAATCACGATCGACCTTGCCTTTAACAAGATCAATCATATATCCCCTGAAACCGGGCTAAAAAAGATCATTTTGGTTTCTGTTGCCGATTCAATGCCTTTGTACATGAAAGCTTTGTACATGCTCACAAAAGGCAGGAAAATTAAATTAGAAAAAAATGATTCCATGCTCAAATGGAAAGACCTTATAAAATCAGGTCAGGGCAATACAGATCATTCGACCTGTAATTCCAAAGGCGCCGAAGTAGCTGCAATATTATACAGCGGCGGAACTACCGGTTACCCGAAAGGAATAGAACTTACGAATCTGAACTTCAATGCGCTTGCGATGCAAGGGATCGAAGCATGTGCCTGTTTGGATCCGAAAGATAAAATTTTAGCCATAATGCCCGTTTTTCACGGTTTTGGTCTGGGTATTTGCATCCATACCGCTCAATATCACGGTATGACATCAATATTACTCCCAACTTTCAGCATTAAAACCTTTGATAAATTACTCAAAAAATACAGACCAAATGTCATTGCCGGTGTTCCGACTTTATATGAAGCACTGCTTCGGAACAAGAATTTAGACGGCTATGATCTGTCTTTCTTAAAGTGCGTCATTTCAGGCGGCGATTCCCTCTCAGTCAGTCTCAAGAAAAAGATAGATGATTTTTTACACGAGCATGGCTCAAATACCCAGGTTCGCGAAGGCTACGGCCTTACCGAGTGCGTTACCGGAAGCTGCATTACTCCGATAGATCAGTACCGCGAAGGAAGTATCGGAATCCCCTATCCAGATACCTATTACAAAATAGTAAAGCCCAAGACAACAACAGAGCTTCCTTACGGCGAAGAAGGTGAGATTGTCTTAAGCGGTCCTACCGTTATGAAAGGTTACCTGGGCGATCCGTCAGAAACAGATGCAGCCATAAAGGTTCATGAGGACGGCCTTTCATGGCTTCATACAGGTGATCTCGGGTATATGGACGCGGACGGCTTTGTGTATTTTAAGCAAAGACTTAAAAGACTCATTGTAAGCTCCGGTTATTGCATCTATCCGCAATATATCGAAAACGTGATAGACTCACACCCTGACGTACTGATGTCTTGCGTGATCGGTATCGATCACCCTTATAAAATACAAGTCGCAAAGGCATTTATAGTCCTAAAAAACGGCATAACCGCAAGTGATGACGTGATGCGCTCAATAAGAGAACATTGCGAAAAAAACCTTGCCAAATATTCATGGCCTTTTGAATATGAATTTAGGACCGATCTCCCCAAGACCTTGGTGGGAAAGGTCGCTTATAACGAATTAATGAAAGAAGAAAAGACAAAGCATGAACAAGATCCAGCTAACAATTCTGCTTGTCCATCCGGAAATATCCAGAACAAAGTATAATTTTGTCGGTGTTATCGAGAACGAGTGTTTAGAATTAGAGTACATATCAACCATTTTAAAAGAAAAAGGACATACCGTTCATTTATATGACGGTCAGATAGAAAATACAGGCATTCCAAATGCACTAAAGAAATACAATCCTGACGTTGTCTATGTTTGCGGCAGAACCAGACAGGAAAGCTTTATGCTCGAGTACTGCGAAGACGCAAAAAAATATAACGAAAATATCGTGACTGTAATAGGCGGACTTCACGCCCAGTTATGCTACGAAAGAATGTACAGAGACTATGTCGATTATATTTTGACCACGTTTGATATCTTTAAGATACTTGATATCATCGACTATTCCGTTTACAAAAAGGAAACAGATCTTTCGCAGCTTGACGGCATCTGCTATAAGCAAGACGGAAAGTGGCACAAGAATAAATCTCTTCCGTTTGATATAAAAAGATTGCCCCGCCCTGACAGGAGCTATTTCTACGAGCATCCAAACAACTACCGATATCTGGAGCTCGAGCACTCCGCCTGGGTCAGAACCGCATACTGCTGCCCTTACCGCTGCAAATTCTGCATAAGAAACAGAATGAATTCCGGCAAATATATAGAGCGTGATATTGAAGATGTCGTAAATGAAATAACCGAGATAAAGTCAGATAACATCTACATTGTGGACGATGACTTTCTCTTTGACGAAAACAGGATAAAAAAGTTTATAGCTCTTATAAAGGAGCGAAACATCAAGAAGAATTACATATGCTACGGGCGCTCCGACTTTATATCAACGCACGAAGAGTTAATGAAAGACTTAAAAAGCATCGGGCTTTATTACTTACTCGTAGGACTTGAATCCGTAAACGATAACCATTTAAGCGGCTATGACAAAAGATCCGACGTAAACAGAAATATAAAAAGCATAGAAATCTGCAACAGTTTAGGCATCAACTTAATGGGCATGTTTATTGTCGACCTTGATTTCACCAAAAAGGATTTCAAGTATCTCTACAAATGGGTAAAAGATCACAACCTTAAACATGTTGCGATTTCCATTCTCACACCTGAGCTTGGCATAGAAAATTACGATAATTACAAGGACAGGATCATAACAGACGATCCGTCTCATTTTGACTATTTGCATTTAGTTGCAAAGCCAAATAATATGAGTATAAGGAGATATTATTTCCATTATTATATTTTGATAATCAAATTGTTTTTAAAGGCGCAAAAAGAAGGAATATACGATTTTATAGACTACGGTGATTATATAAGATCATTCATCACAAACATATTTAAAAAGATAAGGAATGAATATGAATAATACTTCAGCAAGCGGCAATGACGAAAACAAAGTAAAGAAAATAGTCCCAAGCAAATTGGAAAATGCTTTTTATCCAATCGTATATAACACATTCGGCAAGATAGTCCCTTCGTGGATGACACCGAATCAGATAACCCTGATCGGTTCGCTTGGCGGATTGTTTGGGATTATATGTGCTTTTTTATCCAAATATAATAAGGTGCTTTTAATCGGCACAATATTTGGGCTCCTTGCGCATATTATCTGCGACGATCTGGACGGATATGTTGCCCGCAAAAAGAATATGTCTTCCGACGCAGGAGCTTTTTTTGACCTTATCACAGATATACTTCATATCACTTATCTGCTGATAGCGCTCTCCTTCTCCGGAATCGCAAGCTTTGAGATAACGATATTCCTGGTTCCGGTCTACGGACTTCTTATGTTTACGGCCATGAACTATATCAGGTACTTAAACGAATTTCTTTTCCCGAGACTTGGTCCTATCGAAACGCATCTTCTGTTCATAGCGATCTGCATCCTCGGCATGATATTCGGAAGCGAACCTGTTTTGGAATTATCCGGATTCCGATTTAAAGCCGCAGACATCATATTTATCGTCGGCGGAATACCAATGTATTACGAAATGATACGGTTACAGATTCAATTATTCAAAAGATTAAAATTAAAAGACGATGAAAAACGATAAAACACAGGAATATATTTATGTAGTGCTTATAAAGGCTCTTTCGGGCCTTGGAAAATTCGTAAGAGTTTTTTCAAAATATGAATATACTCACATCGCGGTCTGCTTAAATGACAAGCTTGATGACTTTATTACTTTTTCAAGAAAAAAGCATTATGCTCCGTTCTACTCCGGATTCATGCATGAGACGCTTGATTGCTACGCTTTTGGTGATAACAAAAAAGTCAAAATGAAAGTATTAAGACTCCCCGTGTCTCCGGAAAACAAGCTTAAGATACAGGCTTATATCTCAAAAATTGAAAATGATCCAAATTATGTATTCAACCTTTATTCCATGGCTACAATGCCCGTAATTCACGGCTTTAGAATCTACAAAGCGCACAACTGCATGTCTTTTGTCGCAAAGCTTATAGAGCTGTCAGGCGCCGTGACCATGGATAAAAAGTATTACAGATACAACATAAAAGATATTGACGCGCTGCTGTCAGCTTACATCTACAAAGAGAAATACTTTTATAAAACAAGAGTTGAAACTGTAAATTACATGGATAAAGTCAGTGTATTTCAAAACACTTGCATGTTCTTAACACTTAATCTGATACTCATCCACAGGCTTCTGTTCAATAGAAATCTATTAAATACAAAAAGAAGGGACTGATGCGGTACGAAGAATAGTTTACCCGAAGTAAGAAGAAAAAAATTAAAGGAATTACTTTCCGCGAAGAAAACCGTCAGAGTCATGGAAGCATCTAACGGACTGACTGGCCTTATCGTTGAAAATACCAAGGTCTGTGGCAAAGAATATGATGCTATGTGGCTTAGTTCTTTATGCGATTCGACATTAAAGGGAAAGCCCGATAATGAAGTAGTTGATTTTTCAAGCAGGATAAAGACTGTTGAAGAAATCTTCGAAGTCACCTCAAAGCCTCTTATCTTTGACGGCGACACAGGAGGTCATCCGGAGCACTTTGCATATAATATAAAAACACTTGAAAAGCTCGGCGTCTCAGCCATCATAATTGAAGACAAGAAGGGCTTAAAGCAAAATTCCCTTATCGGCGATCCTTCTTTGCATACTCTTGAAGACAAAGAGATTTTTGCCAACAAGATAAAGCAGGGCAAAAAAGCTCTCCAAACAAGTGATTTCATGATCATCGCAAGGATTGAAAGTTTTATCGCAAACAAGCCTTTAAGCGATGCTCTTGAAAGAGCCGATTGCTACATCGAAGCAGGTGCTGACGGGATCATGATCCACAGTTACAAAGAAGACAGTGCTGAAATAATGGAATTTTTGAAGCGTTTTAGAGAAAAACACCCTGAAGTTCCGGTCGTTCTGATTCCGACAACGTACTCCAAATATACCGAAACAGAGCTCTTTGAAAACGGCGCAAATATTGTCATCTACGCCAATCAGCTGCTTAGAAGCGCATACAAGAGTATGTCCGCTGCCGCAAAAAAGATCCTTGAAGATGAAAGCTCTTTTGCCGCAAGTAAAGAATATTGCACTTCAATGAAAGAAATACTAAATCTTATCGGAGATGAAAATGATTGATACCAAGGCCTTTTATGAAACACTGATCAACAATGATTTCGATTATTTTGCGGGCGTTCCCGATTCATTACTGAAAGAATTCTGCCTTTGTGTAAATACTCTTTCCAAAGAAAATCACATTATAACCGCCAACGAAGGAAATGCTGTTGCCCTCGCAAGCGGCTATAATATCGCGACATCAAAATACGGCGTTGTCTATATGCAAAATTCGGGACTTGGCAATGCCGTTAACCCGCTTCTGTCCTTATCTGACGAGAAGGTATATAAGATTCCGATGCTACTAATTATCGGATATCGCGGCGAGCCGGGAACCAAGGACGAGCCCCAGCATATAAAGCAGGGCGAACTTACTCTCCCGCTTCTTGACACATTGGGCATCAAGTATATGATACTGTGCGAAAATTACATGCAGCAGATAAAATACTGCCGCGACTATGTAGCCGAGACTTCAAGACCAATCGCACTTGTCGTAAAAAAAGATTCTTTTTCCAAATTCGAAGAAGGTCGTAACCGAGTCAATACAAATGCCCTCTCCCGCGAGGAAGCGCTCGCAGCGATCATAGAAAGTCTTAATGATAACGATTTTATTGTTTCCACCACAGGTAAAACTTCAAGAGAAATATTTGAGATAAGAGAAAAAAATAACGAGGGCCACGCAAATGACTTTCTCACTGTCGGCTCTATGGGCCACACTTCGTCTCTTGCTCTTGGCATAAGCCGCAGCACCAACAAGAACATCTATTGTATTGACGGCGACGGCGCTTTTATCATGCACATGGGCGGACTTGCCGTAGCAGTGCAGAACGCTCCCGATAACTTTAAATATATACTGATAAACAATGGCTGCCACGAATCGGTCGGCGGACAACCTACCATCGCTTATGATATCGATATTCCCAAAATCCTCTCAGGTTTTGGCTTTAATAAAGTTCTAGTCGCAGATTGCAAAGAGGCTATAGTATCAGCACTCAAAGAGCAGCAGGAAGCCGGTAAGGTCGCCATCGTGATAAACGTAAATTCAGATTCGCGAAAAGACCTCGGAAGACCGACCACAACTCCCATTTATAACAAAGAACAATTCATGAAAAAGATTGCGAGCACATATGAAAGCACTAATATTTAATTCCGGAATCGGAGCCAGAATGGGGCATCTTACCAAAGAAGCTCCCAAATGCATGGCCGAATTATATAACGGAGAAACTATATTTGAAAGACAGATAAGAATACTTAGCGGCTGCGGGATAACAGAATTCATCGTAACGACGGGATTCTGCAAGGAACAGCTTGAAGAAGCCTCACAAAAGTACTCTCATCTTAACTTTACCTTTATTAACAATCCTGATTACAGGAAAACAAATTATATCGTATCCATGGACTATGCCTATGACATGCTGGATGATGATATCCTGATGCTGCACGGAGATCTTGTATTTAACAAGAACTTAGTGCCCCAGCTCCTTTCAGATCCGCATGAATCGGTATGTCTTTTTAATGAGGATAAAGAACTTCCCTCCAAGGATTTCAAGGGACGTTTTAAGGATAATATTCTAAAAGAGGTCTCGATAAATATTTTCGATTCCGATTGCTACGCTTTCCAGCCTCTGTATAAGCTTGGTAAAAGCGCTATAACCGCATGGAAAAACAAAGTCAGGGAATTCGTAAATAACGGCATCACCACGGTATATGCAGAGAACGCCCTCAACGAGATCAGTGATGAGATCAGTATTTACGGCTTATCTTACAAAGATGATTATATTGACGAGATAGACAACGAGCAGGACTACATCCGCGTTTCGAATGAGATAAAATATTTTGACTATAGAGAACAGACAATAGAGGAAAGCTCCGACTATATATCATGTATTAAAAAACATATCGATAAAAAGTCGCCGTCTTTTGTTGTATGCACAAGATCATTAAAAGAAAAAGCATCTGAAGATTTTAAGAGTATAGGCGTGGATGCCGTTTTTTTCAGCGACTACTCTCCCAATCCCAAATATGAAGATGTAAAAAAAGGAGACTGTCTCTTTAAAAAATCCGGTTGCAAAACAATTGTTTCAATCGGCGGAGGAAGCGCCATTGATGTAGCTAAATGCATAAAACTGTTTGCGACTCTTGATAACGAATACGATTTTCTAAACGGCAAGTACAACTTCAACAACATATATCATATCGCTGTTCCCACAACTTGCGGTACAGGAAGTGAATCCACTTCATTTGCCGTGATCTATTATAATGGCCAAAAACTCTCGATTGAACACGGCTCTGTTCTTCCGGATGTAGCAATACTTGATCACAGCTTTTTAGCTTCGCTTCCCGAATATCAGAGAAACTCTACTCTGTCTGACTCTTTGTGCCAGGCGATAGAATCCTACTGGGCTGCAAATGCAAATGATGAAAGCAGGCACTATTCAGCAAGATGCATTGAGATGATATTGGCTAATCTCGAATCCTTTTTATGCGGCGATATTACAGCTTCCAAAAATATACTGAGAGCCTCAAATTACAGCGGCAAAGCAATCAATATTTCCAAAACCACCGCCCCGCATGCAATGAGCTACAAACTGACCTCTCTGTATAAAATAGCTCACGGACATGCTGTCGCTCTCTGCCTTATTCCATGCTGGAAACTGCTAAAAGAAAAAGCAAAAACCGACAAGAAATTAGAAGAGACTTTGCTTTCACTTGCAAGTGTTCTTACTAAATCAGGAATTGATGAAAGCATAAGCTATGTAAGTGACATAATAAAAAAACTGAATCTGCCGGCGGTCACCATTAATGCAGATGACCTTAACACCCTTGCAGACTCAGTAAATACCTCGAGACTAAATAACAATCCTGTTATTTTTGATAAAAGTGAATTATACAATATCTATAAATCTATAGCACAGGATTGCTGCGATAGTTAAAACAATTCCGGTAATCAGCATTACTACGGATACAATCTTAAATAACTTATCATCTCCCGGAACCAGGATTTCTTTGGGATTGACCGGATTGTAAAAAATATTGATTCTTTCTCCGATCTGCGGAACCTTATTGAGTTCCTTTCCCATAGTTGTTTCTGCTTCATACTCTTTTCCATCTACAATATACTTGAACACAGGAAAATATGAGTAGTGTATTCCGGGTAAATCATTCATATGATCACTATCGGCCCTGCGTTTCATATCCACAACTTCAGCCATGCAACTTCCGACACAGTTCTTTGCAAGCTTCTTTCCATGAATCTTAAGTGCAACAGACACAATAAAAGAAATAATCCCAATAAATAAAAGGCAACCTAACACAAAAATCTTCACACTAAACATGATCAAACTCCCCAAAATCTCTATATCGCGGTGTACCGGCCGATGATAATTCAGTAATTCAAATGCTCACAAACCAGCACACCGATTACAAGCCCACCTCGCTATGTAACTTTACAATATAGAGTTGCGTAACAATGTATTAACATTTTATCATATACTTTCGTTTTTATCAATGATAGAGAATGGCAGAATAAAGAGTTGCTTTGCAACTCTTTGCGCGCAAGCTTTAGCTTGCATATTTCATCCGCACATCAGTCGCATCCTGCGGATTTTTTGGATTCATTGCCTTTTTTTCTTCTGCTGCCCTGCAGTCATCTTGATCACGAAGTTCTCGGGAACAAGCCTGCTTCCGTAGATAGCAGCTTTCATTCTAAGTGTCGGTATTATAACTGTTTTCTTTTTGCTCATGCCTTTCAAGCACTCATCAACACATTTTTCAGCAGTAATACCCTTAAGAGAAAAAGTAACGTCTGCATTCATGTTGAACTCTGTATCTACAGGCCCGGGGCAAAGACATGCGACATACACGTTGCTGCCGATTTCTTTAAGCTCATGTGCTACTGCCTTGGTCAGCGATGTTACATAAGCCTTTGTCGCATAGTAGGTCGCCATATAAGGCCCTGCAGGGAAAAGACCTGCCGACGATGCGACATTCAAAATCGTTCCATGCCCCTGCTTATGCATCTTTGCAAGCACTCTCTTGAACAGAATGTGCATCGCAACGTCATTTACCTTCACCATCGATATTTCTTTTTCAAGATTTGTCTCAAGAAAGCTTCCAGCCGTGCCAAAGCCTGCATTATTGATGAATACGTCTATCTCTTCGCCTGCTATATCATCAAGAAGTTCCTTGCACTTATTCTCATCCGAAACGTCTGCCGTGATGATGCGACACTCTGTGCCAAGCTCATCTTTCATGGCATTTAAACGCTCCGTTCTTCTTCCTGTGAGAATAAGTCTGTATCCTTCTTTTGCATATCTGCGTGCAAACTCGGCGCCAAGCCCCGAAGTTGCTCCTGTTATAAAAGCTGTTTTCATAATTCTATTTCCTTACTCCGCAAGTTCCGTCAATGCCTTGTAGAACTCCGGATACTCTTTCTGCACCCTTACAGGTTTTCCTTCTTTGGTCAAAAAAGCATGTGTAGATGATGCAGTGCATACTATAACGCCGTCTTCATTTTTCATCTCATATGAAAGAAAAAGCTTAACGCCCTTAAACTCTTTTACAGAAACCTTGATTGCAATCTTATCAGAAAACGTCGTGGTCTTCTTATAATCGCAATTTACATTTATAACAGGCGAGATAATTCCCATCTCTTCGAGCCTTGCATAATCCCATCCGATCTGAGAAAGGAAGTCAACCCTTGCCTCCTCCATCCATCTAATGTAATTGGAATGATGCGTGATCCCCATCCTGTCTGTCTCGTAATACTGAACGGTATGTATGTAGTCCATGGTTACTCCATCTTCTTTATTTTTGTTTTTTGATCGAATCAGTACTCATCAAGGAAGTTATGTCTTACGCCATCTTTTTTGTACTCGATGATCGTATTAAGCTGCACATTCTCGACACTTCTGAAGATATTTGACTCAACAAAAGGATTGTCTTTTTTGAGCCTTTCGATAAGCTTCTTGGTCTCAAGTCTCTTTGATGATGTTGTTCCATCCGTATGACAGGTCGAGCACGTCTCCGTAAAGTGGCATGCGCACTGAAGGAAATGAAGTTCGTTGTAATCTCTCCACGCACAGATATCACTCTCGCGGATAAAGTACATCGGCCTTATAAGCTCCATGCCTTCAAAGTTAGTGCTGTGAAGCTTTGGCATCATCGTCTGAATCTGACCGCCCTGGAGCATTCCCATGAGAATGGTCTCGATAACGTCATCGTAGTGGTGACCGAGTGCGATCTTGTTACATCCAAGCTCTTTTGCCTTGCTGTACAAAAAGCCTCTGCGCATTCTCGCACAGATGTAGCAAGGGCTCTTTTCTATATTGTCGACGGAGTCAAAAATATTGCTCTCAAAAATCGTGATCGGTATGCCCAGCGCCTTGGCATTACTCTCAATAAGCTGCCTGTTCTCCTTGTTGTAACCGGGATCCATGACAAGGAAGGTCACATCGAACTTCACCTGCCTGTGCGTCTGAATCTCCTGAAAGAGCTTAGCCATCAGCATGGAATCCTTGCCACCTGAAATACAAACAGCAATATGATCGCCTTCATTTATGAGCTTGTAAGTCTTGCAAGCCTTGGCGAATCTGGAAAAGAGCTGCTTATGGTATTTCTTCCTGATACTCATCTCAGCCTTCTTCTGCTTCTCGCCGCCTTCTTCCATGTGCGCAAGCTCATCCTGAAGATAGCCCATATAACCGCCTTCAAGCCCGTAATACTCGCGTCCGTTAAGAGCAGGAAGGTCGCATGCTTCTTTGGTCTTCTTACCGATCTGGCAGTAAAGAATAAGCTTCTTATCCTGTGGAATATCGGCAACAACAGCACTATCCTCTTTTTCAAGTTCTTCCATATCAATGCGAACCGCCCCCGGAAGCATGCCATACGAAGCCAGCGCCTCATCGCGCACATCTATAAGTCTGTATGAACCCTCCGCCAGCTTGCGAAGGTCGTTAAGTGATATTTCTTTCATCGCGTTCTTTCCTAACACATTTTTATCTCTATCTGCTATAGCATTATAACAAAAATGGGAGCCGCCACAATAGCAACTCCCCAAAAATCCATCAAACTATATACTCATACCAATAATTCAGGCTCAGTCTGTTCTAATATATCAGCAAGAACTTTATAATCCAAGTACTGTATTCCATATGTTCCCGCATTAATCTTATCCGCCAGTTTACTTCGATAGTAAATATCCATTGCCTCATCAAGCGAAATATTATGCTGCTCTGCAATATATGCAATAAGTCGCTCTTCCAAACCCTCCTGATATACCTGTTCTAATACTTTATCATCCATATTTAAACCTCATATGATGAATCAAACTTAAGCAACTTATCAATAGCTTTTTGAGTTATAAATGCAATCTGATCGTAGGTCTGATACACCTTTATTTCCTTTAAAGCTCTGTCCCTGTCCCAGATTCCGTTATGATACATATCAACTACTCTGAACACCTTGTCATCAGCCACTTTTCCGGAAATGATATCATATTGCTTATACTCTTCATTTCCGTCGTAACATAAAAACCTTTTCCAAAATCTAACGGTCTAAAAGAATGAAAAACATCAGGTTTCTTTATCACTTCAACCGTTCCATGGTATACAATCATATCTTTATTCCCCTGACATTTAAATATTCCATGATATCATCTACTACATATGCTGTACTCTGCGTATGGAGCACATCAAAATGAGGAACCAAAAATGAATTAATACATTCAGTTTTTTTCAAAAGTGAATATACTTCTGACGGTAGTTTTCCCCACTTATTTGCACATGCATGTATCATATATATAACAAAAGAGAATACTTCCTTAGTCATACTTCTTTCTCCTAGTATATATCGTTCAATATACATTTATTATATCATCTAATGCAAACAGACTCAGCATTTACAATCCATCAATTCACAGATCAGAAAGCCTCATCATGAATATAGAATACTCGTCATTCTGAAAATCAAGATCCGGTGAATTCTCTCCGCCGCCATTGGTACTGCGCTTGATTTCGGCGTAAAACTCTTCGCCCTGATTAACTATATCCATAACAGACAGCTCAACTCCTACGCCTGCTGCCACTTTGCAAAAAGCTGCAAGCGGATCTGCTTCATTTCTTGTATCAAGAAGATTCTGCTTAAGCGCCGAATCACTCTTTGCTTTTTCCAAAAGTATCTCAAGTTTATCTGCCGTATTCATAAGCTTTCCTCCTCGCATTAACTCTTTCATTGAAGCTTACTAGAATTATAACAAAAAAGGGAGTAGCAACAATAGCTACTCCGCAAAATCTTCCTCTTTATTTCTCATCTATACAATCATACAAAAGCTTCACAATCTCCGCTTTCTCATATCCCTTGCCGATGAACACGACCTGGTTGCCTCTGTCGCCGTATACTTCGTCCCAGTCGTCCGTGAGATCGGGGAAGTCTTTTAATACAGGCGCAAGCTCCTGCTCAGGCCATGCAGATACCCACTCGGACATTTCGGTTATTGAAGCGTTTCTTCCGGCCTGCTCGAAGAGCTGTATGTGATCCCAGTCATCGCTGAACCAGATGTAACCTTTGGTTCTGATAAGCGTCTCGGGATAATCCATTACAAGCTTGTTGAAAGCCTCACGGTTGAAGGGTTTCTTTTCCTCAAAAACAAATGAAGAAATTCCGTACTCGTCAACGCATGCCTTCTCATCGTCATGTTCGCAGTTGTTAAGAGCCTTCTGAACAGCGCTGTAGGCCTCAACCTCTTCATAATCAAGGTCAGGTCTGTTTAATATAACATCGAGGTCGACGTCTCCGTGTACGGCAGTGATCATCTCCGCCTCCTGCTGGATGTTGCGAAGTCCCTCTTTTACCTCAGAAAGCTCGCTTTCGGTCAAAAGATCCGTCTTATTAAGTATCATGAGATTGCAAAATTCAATCTGATCCATGATGAGGTTTATGATGTCTCCGTCGTCGTTCTCTTCCTCGGAAGTAAGATTATGAAGGAACTCGCGGTATATCCTGTCTACATCAACCACGGAAACGACAGCCTTAAGATACACTCTCGTATCGGGAGTCATCTCCTCGTAATTTATAAACGCGCCCGCAATTGACGACGGCTCGCTGATTCCTGACGCTTCAACAAAAATAGCCTCAATTGACTTATCAGCTGACAAGCGCTCTATCTCTGCCATGAACTCGTCCTTCAAAGTACAGCAGATACATCCGTTCTGCATCTCAACCATCTCAACCTGAAGGAGCTTGTTTCCCGATTTATTTAGTATCGACGCATCTATATTTACGCTTCCCATATCATTTACGATAAGCGCTATCTTTCTCTTTTCCTGCTTAAGGATATTCTGCATCAGGGTTGTCTTGCCCGATCCGAGATATCCGGTAATGATCACTATAGGTACTTCTCTCTTTGACATTGCATTTCTCCATTCTTTTTTATTCAAAAATATAAAAATCTGTCTTCCGGTGCTTCTATCTTGGTAAGTTTATTTACAACCAAAAGAATAACAAGCTTATTGTCCGCTCTCTGCCCCTTGGCAATCCTTGCTTCAAGTATCACCCAGTCGCCGTTTTTTGGAATCTCACCGTCATACTTTGCCACAAATCCGATATACTGCGCATCTTCCGCACAACATATCGCAGCATAACGCCCCGCATAGAACTGATTACTGCCAAGTCCGTTACCACCTGTTATAAGAGCCGTGAACCTGACCGTCTTCCCGTAGTATTTGTCGGTATCCTCTATACAGTCAATAAACCATGGGCAAAAGAACTTGTCGGTAACATCAAGAACTCCGTCTTTTTCAGGAACTGAAAACTCTTCATTTGCAAAATCTATACTTCCGTCCGGCTTTGTAAAATAAACCTCAGCCAAATTGTTTAAGATCTTTAAAGAACGCCTTACGTCACTCTTTTTGAAACTTTCATCGCACCTGTTAAAAAGGATCACATCCGAAACACTAAGCGGATTCATGATAGTCTGACGCATGTTCATCAGGTACATATCATAAGTGTTCGCATCTACAAGACTGAAAACATTTGAAAGATACCAACCTTCCGGCAGATCTTTTCTGACAAATGCCTTTAGGTCCCACATTCCGTTAAATTCGATATATACAACTTCCGGATTGTGAACCTTCTTTATTTCCTCAAGAAAGTCTTCTGTCAGTTCTTCCTCTTCTTCAATTGTGACAAGGCTTGTTCCCCTATCATTAAGAGCATCAATATCGTACTCTTCCTCGCCTTCTTCTGTGCATATGACTACAGAACGTTTTGCGACATCTTCTTTTCTTAATAAAGTCCCCTGTAAAGCCGTAGTCTTACCACTATCA